>Ga0308019_10002274_pt1 | contig 11054 bp, 9 predicted proteins | sample Neamet284_FD_203135 | JGI IMG/M metagenome (GOLD analysis project Ga0308019, IMG submission 203135) | Marine microbial communities from water near the shore, Antarctic Ocean - #284 | ecosystem: Environmental > Aquatic > Marine > Unclassified | place: Southern Ocean | collected 2014-10-01
TCGACACCAATGGTGATACTGTCCCAATGATTGGTTTCCCATACTTCTTACTCTGCTACCACGGTATTGCAGATGACTCGAATGCTGGAGGCGGCCAAGGCGGCGGTGGCGGCGGTGGCGGTGGCGGCGGTGGACCTCCAGGCGGTAATGCTGCACAAACTCTCTATTCTCACATGCCTGAACTGTTTGATTCTGTTGAAGACAGAGTCGACATCCGAGGCTTACTCTGGAATACGACATGGATCCTCTTTGTCATTATCGGAGCAGCCTTTGTTCGTGGACAACGTAGCAATGACTGAGGCTTGATTGTGAACAGGTTCTTGCTGGTGGCCTGCCTTACTGTCATGATGGTGAGTGCAGGATGCCTGAGTCCAGCAGAAATCGATAACTATCAGGGCCAAGACATTCATCCAGTACAAACATATCGCCCGTTCGTACTGCAGGATAACAATGACACCATGTTTAACTCATCGAGTTTGGATGGGAAAATAATCATCTTTGGATTTATCTATGTCAATTGCCCTGATGTATGTCCAACAACAACATCAGACATGAAATGGATTGATACACAACTGAGTGAGAAGGAGCGTTCCAACATCAGTTTCGTCTCCATTACAGTTGACCCATGGCGTGATGGCCCAATTGCCCTCACCGGATACATGGAAGATCACAACGTCTCTTGGCCTCACCTTACAACGACTGTTGAAACTGAAGAGAACTTGTCATTGATTGAAGAAGTTTGGACTGATTTTACAATTGGTGTTGTACTCACTGAAGCCAACAGTAGTACAAGTCTTGGTCGTGGACATACCGTTTACTATGAAGTTCAACACACAAACGGTGTTGTATTGGTTGATGAATATGGTAACCAGCGCGTTCGCTGGACACATGATGATTGGAACCGTGAAGGTATCTTGAGCGATCTACGCTCAATGATGAAGTGAGAAGTTCACTCTTTGGTTTCAGTATGACCACAGCGACCACATGATTTGCGGTCAGCGTGAACTGCAAGGAACACACCAGGTCCACATTGTGGACAGAATTCTGCGTTGCGAGTGAGTGTGCCGTCTTCTCCTACGGAGTACTTCGACCACTTTGCTCCAGCTTTAGGACCGTCTCCCATCACTCGCCACCTCCTTCTTTAGCAGGTGTTGTCGAACGGAATTGTTCGTGTCGCTTGTGAATGAATTCAGGTTCAACAGACATTGATTCCACATCACCGTAAATGAATGCCATTCCAGTGGTCAAAGGTTGACCAAAGCGAGTGTTGCATTCTTTCACAACAATACAATCAGGGTTTGATCCAGGTTCAAGAGTCTTGACAAGATCCATGACCGCTTTTCGCGATGGAGTTGCTAGACCTTCATGTTGCCAGCGGAAATTAATTTCCACTCGATTGAGTAGTTTGTTTTCTTTGCGTGATACTATATCCATACTTTCATCTCCTTCAACGAATGCTTACTTTGAGGGCATACTTCCCTGGTTGCTCAATCTTCAATCGCTTGGCAATTTCCGAACGATGTGGATTCATGATGATGACATAGCCTTGGTGTTCTGACGAAACACGGGCAGAGGGGTGGCGAGGACACATGTCCACTCCATCTTCAAGGACGAGGTGACATTCACCGCATGCGAAAGGAATCTTAACCATACATTCCACCTCACTCGTTATTGTCTTCGCCGAGCCACTCGTGGCGACCAAGTCCGTCTTGCTTACTGGTCAAACCAATCTTGGAACGACGAGGGTCAGAAGTATCAGGGGAAAGGGACACGATACGTGCTCGAACTGAGTCACCAACGCTGATGCTTCTGTTTGACTGACGGCCTGTGATGGTTCCAGCACCGACGTTTGCCTCAACTTGGTCTTCCATAATTTGCGACTTGTGAAGTAAAGCTTCCATTGGGCCAATTCGAACGAATGCACCGAACTCGTTGACTTCAGAAACTGCGCCTTCTACCACTTCGTAGTCATCCATGCAAAACAAAACTGCATCGAATCGAACTCGTTGATAGATAGCACCGTCACCGTGAATAATTCGTCCACGACCAAGAGGTTCGTGATTTGAAGTTACGAGAATAAATCGGTTGTGGTCATCGAATCGACCTTCGAAAGCAGTCATTGAGAGACGATCAATATGATCGTTCAAGGATACACCCTTGCGCATGTACTCTGCTGGAATGCGAATCGTATCTTCCTTTGTGACTATTTTATACATCGTGTTCACCTCAAGGCGATTCTCAAAGAAGCAGAGATGATGAAGGAGTGGGGAATCCCATTCCGTCCTTCACCGGCATGTGCCTCGAGAGAGAAGTCGACCGTAGTCATTCTGGCCACTGAAGACCCCTATTTAATCCACTCGCCCAGTAAAGTGTCGGCTGTGACTAAAAATATTCATTGAACATGGTATTGAGAAAATAAAAAATGCCTCCGAATTGGCTCTTTTTAACTCACATCGCCATAAGCCATAACAACCCCCCTCGGCACCTACACCATAATGACCAGCAAATCGTTGCATCGAGCGGGCAAAGTTGCCTGCGCAATTTTGCCATTGCTGCTGTTAGTTCTGTCTTCAATTTCGCCGGTTCTCATGAATGGGGCCAACGACCCAATTGGATTTGAAAAGACGACTCCAGCCTATTCTTCTGACGGAAATGAGTCATGGATCGGAGATACACAACCGTGGGGCCAATACGCTCGAACCCCAACACACAACGGAACAATGCCAGCACATGGACCCGATGGCGGCCCTGGTGAGGGAAGCGTGGATGATGTCACCGTATTCGGCTCCATTGACAGCCCAGTCATCAATTGGGTCGGCCTCGACGACGGAGCAGATGCATACGGTTCAATTATTGCCGATTTCTCTCAAAGCATTACTGCGCCAAATGCGGCATTTGAACGATGCGGCCAGGGCGAATTGTTTGCGGTCACGGTTTGGAAAGAAGGGAGTGAGAGTATGCTCAGCATACTTTCAGGTGATGATGCTAAAATGGCTTGGCAGGTGAGCCTCGGCCAAACCGATGATATTCGTTCCACGCCAATTGTCCATGACATCGATGATGATGGAAAACCGGAAATCATCGTTGTTTACGACACTTCAAGTTCACTTCAAATAGAAATGTGGTCTCCTGAATTAACATGTACTGAATCAGGCTGGCAAAAATCGGGGCACAGTAATGAGAGGCTTTGGAGTTACAGCGACAGTGATTACCGAATCGGAATCGCAAGCCCACATCCACCATCAAGCCAATCCAATCATCTTGCAGTCACACAACCTCTGCTTGCTGACTTGCAATTGGATGGAACTCCTGAATTGGTTCTTGCAGTGGTTGATGAGAATTCAAATGACCCAACAGTTTTGTCCTTCGCCTTAACGACCAGTGTGCCATCTGAACCTGAGTGGGAGATCTCGCTAGACCGTGGAACTCACCCCTCTGACCCGGCATGGGCTGCTCTTGACAGTTCGACGTCTGCGATTGTTCTGACTACAATTGATTCGAATTCAGGGAATATGTGGGTCTGGAGAATTGATGGCGCATCTGGTTCTCTTGATTGGGAGCGTGTTGCCATCCAAGGAACGGATTCCGATTCCGATTCACCTCGACTTCGCCTCCCAGGCCCGGTTATTGTCCAATTGGATAGCGACGATGCTCCTGAAATGATTCTCACGGTCCCGACTGATTCGAACGGTCGAACGTCAGGAAACGGGGCCCGCTATATTGGAATGGAACTTACTTCAACCAGTGAAATATTTAATTTCCGTGCGCAAAACGGTTTTGCAGATGCTCAACCCCTTCCAATTGATACCACGAATGATGGAATACATGACCGCCTGTGTTGGGTCACTTGGTACTCCGAATCTACGCTTAACTTCAATAGAAAAGGCATGGTTGGATGCCATGACATCAGTCTTACGACACCATTGAAAGAATGGACCCGTGATTTGCAACGAGGGAACGGCAACGATAACGATGAGATCGCAGTATCTTCACCAATATGGATGGACATCGATGGTAATGATGAACCTGAAATAATTGTGGCCTTTGGTCAGCGCCTCTGGGCATTTGATGGCGAAACCGGTGCTTCAGCAGACATCAACGACGCTTGGTCTTCTGCTTTAGCAATGCCCCATCGAGTTTGGGCTGGACCTGCCGTAGCTGATATGGACGGTGACGGAACACTTGATATTCTCATCGGAGATATTCTGATCTCACAAGGTGCTGCAGACTTTGCTCCACTCGCAGATGGGAGAGGCATTAGTTTCAATCCAACAGAACCCGATCCTGGTCAACAAGTGACGATTACCGGACAATTTTCGAACATCGGCACAATCGAAAACGATGATGACCTCGATGTTGTCCTCTACATGAATGGAAATGAAATTGCACGGGAACGCTTTGATGATGTCAAACCTGTGTCTCCTTCAGGAGAGGGCGGCCCTCTCACCTTTAGTGCAGTCGTCACTGCAGAATTGGGGCTGCATAATATCACGATGATATTGGATGTCAACAGTAACCTTACTGAAGCCCGAGAAGATAATAATATTGCAACAACGGAATTGGCGATTGTTGAACCCTATGTGGCCCGAATCGACCTTCCAATTGAAACTCCACGCATCCCACCTGGTACTACCGAGACTGTTTCTATTGAGTTGATTGCTATCGGCTCTCGCACTGCTGATTGGAGTTTGAGCTGGGATGACAGTGCTCTGCCATCTGGTTGGACGTTCGATGCGCAAAACGGTGCGAATCTACAGCCGAGTCTCATTCCGAACACTCCCGTCACCATTGCATTCAATGTTGGAATTCCGGAGAATGCCTTGGGTGATGATAACAGTTACGTCGACTTCACCTTAACTCTCGATGAAGACACCTCAGTCATGACGCTAATTCAAATGCCGCTCGAGGTCTTGCGTACTCGAGGTCTTTCTGTCACCGGTCCCAGTGGCCTTGGCAGTAGTGATGGCTATGGCCGAATTCAAGATACTGCGAACGCTTGGATGGTCGTAGAGAACCTAGGAAATGCACAGGAATCGACAACATCCATTGACTGGACTGCTCCATCATGGGGTGGTTCTCCTTCGCTTCATAATTCAAATGGCGATGAAGTCTTTGCCTTGACCTTAGATCCAAATCAAGATATGGAGTTGTTTGCACAATTGGTTGTTCCCAGTTCTGTCACCTTGGGTTCAACCACTTCAACCACGCTTACTCTTTGCATTGGGAGTGGAGTTGAAACCTTATGCGAGGATTTAGAGATTCAATTTACTGCTGTTTCATCGACTGTTACACCGCTGCATACACGGAGCCTACCAAATTCCACATTATCGTGGCAAATTGACGCAGACCTTCCAGTGAGTGGAATGCTTCAATGGAACATGGCTGATGCTCAAATGATTCAAACGAATTGGCAATGGTCAACAAGTGGAGATTTATCATTAAATGGTTCGAACCTTGAACTCTCAGGCAGTAGTGATGGAGTTGCCACGGGCATGCTTACCCTTCTACTCCCTCCGGACGCTGTGCCATACCGGCATGTCTTTTCTACTTCAGAGACCACTGAAAACTACTCGAACTTAACATTCTCATTGCAAGTATTGCAAATATACCGCTCTCAAGCCACTCTGTTAGAACCAGTACCCTCTGCTCCCGGGGAAAGCGTCTCAATGAATGTGACTGAACCTCAGAACGTTCGCTTAAAACTGGAGAACCCAGGAAATGGAATTGATGAATTCCTTCTCTCTGCTCAAGCGAATCCGATACCAGGCGAAGTACACTCACCACCAGTAAATTTCACATTTATTTCGCTTGAACAACGTTCACTGGGATCTTTAGCATATACGATTGCTACAGTGCAGGTCACCTTAGGTGCAGATGTTCCTGCTCAAACTCCATTTGAATTGGAGTTCCATTGGACATCTCTTGGCGACCCTTCGGTTGTTGATTCTGTCAGTCTCCTTGTTGAAGCAGAACCTGATCATCGTTGGGACATCAACATGTCATCAGGTGTTGAGTATTTTGTTGCCCCAAATGAGTTGGTTACAGTTGGATTCACTGCAATGAATACAGGTAATGCAAATGACACCTTGCGAATTATTCCTTCATTCACCTATGTGTATTCAGGCCTCGATTCATCGCAATGGAGCGCTCCCATCTTCACTGGACTGGAGCTTGGAGTCAACCAATCCTCTACTTACTCCTTCGACTTCACAGTTCCTTCAACCACTTGGGCAGATACAGTAGCCCACATGCAATTCGGAATCTACTCCGGAAACATTTGGATTCAAGATATTAACATGACGTTTAGTGTTGAACATGTATCGGGCTGGAGATTTAATCTTGCCAATACTTCCCTCACTCTTGACCCTGCTGGACAAAATGTAACGTTAACAGTTGACCAACTTGGAAATGCACCGCGTGCACCGTATTTCGCCAAGGCAGGAGCAGGATGGAATCTCTCGTATCCCGAACATGGAGAAATAATCCAACCGTTCGAATCGACTTCGGTAACTGTCTTTGTCACACCGCCTGAAGATGCTGTTGCTGGTGAAATTGGAATTCTGAAACTTCGTATCAGTGATGCTGATGGTTCGGGTTCTACGATACAGGAAATACCTGTGCGGGTTGGTGATGCACCAAACATTACTCTTGGCCACAAGGGTATATGGAAAATCAACGATCAAGGTGGAATGCCAACCGCTTGGGTTGAAAATAATGGTAACGATGTTGCTGTACTCCAATTGAGTGTATCTGGTTTACCTGATGGCTGGACCATTCAGGGGCCCAGCCAAATGGTCGTAGCACCGAATCAATTACTTGGAATCCCACTCAGTCTTATTCCAAGTGAAGGTTGGACTGGACAGAGGTTCCTTGCATCTCTTGAAGTGACTCACCCGAGTCTTGGACTACAGATTCATGACATAGAAATTGAGAAAGGTATTCTCGCCTTTGCTACATCTCCAGTCTATCGTGCAGCATCAGGAACACAAGTGAGTATTCTCATGAATTCAGAGGTCAGTAACGATGACTTCACGAGTAATGAACAATTTTCACTGTCAGACAATTCCATTTCAATCATCATGGGTACTGACAAAAACGAAGTGATTCTCATCTCAACAACAAACTCAAGTGAAACACTTTCGCTGTATTTAGCAGGATATGAGCTTCCAAATGTAGAGGTCGAATGTAGTCTTGACAGTTCAGCCTTTTCACAACTCGGTATTTTACCACTCAATGGATACGTAGGAGAATGTTCGGTTACTGCTTCTGGAGAGCCTGTACGAGCAACTTTAGTTCTTCTCAGTAATACAGGGGAGCGTATCAGTCTGGTTGAAAATACCATACACCTTGGGGCCAATGAAAACAGCAGTTATGAAGTAAATGTTTCAGAATGGTCACCTCAAGCCGGTATGATCGAAGTGCAAGTCATGGTGATTGATTCGTATGGACGCATACTCGACTCACAAAGTGTTTCAACTGTATCGAGGAGCAGTGGATGGAACCTAGCTATCTTTTCCTTTTCCGCCAATGATGGGGAACTACAAATCAGTATTCAACGCAGTGAATATGAACGACTCGCCGATGTAATCTGTCGAATCGAGATCGAAAGTATTGATTCAGAATGGTCAACCACACGCATAGTTGATGTGGTCGATTCTGACTATGCACCCGTCGTGATTATCAGAGAGACTCAAGGCTTACCTGATAATGATCGGCTCGAAGCGACCCTTTCCTGTGATTCACCATACGACATAGATGATAATCTCGAAGATAACAAAGCCAGCGCATATTTCTCGATGAAGAATGAGCCAATCGTGGAACAAAGTGATGTTCTCATCAGCATTGGTATCGCGAGCATCTTACTCATCATTGCATTCTTTGCAGGAGTATTTACACAAAATGCTCCGCAAAAAGTCGAAAAGAAGCAGTCTAAATCCAAACCACTCCCACAGATCAAAACAGATGAGACTGAAAGTGTAGAAGAGATTGAGGATGAGTTTTCATTTGTCTTTGAAGATGAGGATACGTCAGTTGAAGGGTTTGAGACTCCACTTGAGGAAGTCGTTGTTGAAGAAGAGGCCATTGAACTCGATGATGAACTCGATGTGAGTGCCTCTGGCAGACTTGCTTCACTCGGAATGGAAATGAGTAAAGACAAAGGAAAGAATCAAAGCATCGAAGACCGGATGAATCGGTTATTTGGAGACAAGTGAGAAGCAAGGGCTTATCACAGTCTCACGGTGGCGAGTGAACATGGACCTTGACCAATTTGAAGGTGGAACTCCACCATTCATCACACTCGATGCCTGTGACGGCAAACGTGCTGAAAAGGTCCTAACAGCTCTAGAAGCACATTCAAATGGTGAAACTGAGGAATGGACTACACTTGTCAATCAGGATAAGGTTCTCGAATCACGACTGAAAGAACAAGGAATCGAAGTGCCACAACAACGCCAGAACATACCATGGGATGATGCAACTGTATTGTTTACCGCATGTATTGAATTAGCGAGCGATGGCAAACCACTCGTCATTGCCGATGGCGTTTTGAGAGAAAAAATAGGAAGATTCCCCTGGGGAGATGGCTCGCTCATCAGCTATATGCATGAATTCATTCGTCCAAACAATCAACTCCAAAAACAAAAAGCGATTGATGGGTATGAGACTATTGTCAACTTGCTTGAAGTGCTCTCTCAGCGATGTGGGCCTGCTCAGCTTGGACATGACCGTTACCAGAACGGTACGGCAGGAATGGACATCAAAGGATACCTCGATAACTTACAAGTGAGGGACTTACGTTTAGCGCTCTCAGGAAGATCATGGAGCGTTACAGCAGAAGAAGTCATCGATGGTGGTATGCGGGACGTAAGCAAAAACTTGATTGCAATACTACGTGCTGCTGAGCGAAGAAGTGTCGGCGTTATTCTACGCACACATTCTTAATCAAAACGATTGAGAGGTAAGACGCTCAAACATCGAAGCATAGAGATTTGATGTTTGGTCAATGACTTCTTGCGGTAATGCAGGGATTGATGGTTCAGGAGTGCCGGCATCTCGTGCAGCCTCGAGCACTTTTTGGTGACCAGTCTCGATATAGTGCGTACGAACTGACTCCTTAGATAATTCAATACATTCACCGTTCGAATAGGCTTCAGCATCCCACCAGCGGTCTTCGTCGAGTGTGCCGAATGTATCGACCAAGACGACTTTACGACCAGGACCAAGAGCAAATTCCTTCTTACCATCGACATGAATTAATCCGTTCTTCGCAGCTTCTCGTTCGATGAGTGCATCAATCTTGAGAACAGCATCAAATATTGCATCAAGTTCTTCTTTCGTGATGTTTGAAATCTCTAATGCTTCAGCATTGGTGATATTTCGGTCGAATGCCTCGAATTTAGTAGTAACTTCGAGGAAAGGTTGTGAGAGTTTAGCACCATATTCACAATCCGCAGAAACACCCAATTGTTCAGCAGTGAGTTCTCCACGCTGAAAGCGGCGCCAAGCAGAGCCTGAAAGGTAATGTCGGCAGATGATTTCCAAAGGCACGAACACCCATTCCATATCACGGGGAATCATACCAGGTTCCTTGATAATCTCCACCTTGCGTACTAAACAACGTTCAGCAGCATTGACTTCAACCAAGTGAGTACCACAAATACCCTCTGCTTCAATTAACTTAAACCAATGCGCAGTAGTCCGATTTAGTGATTCACCCTTACGTGGAATCAGTGAAGGGATTATCTGATCAAAAACTGAAATTTGGTTCGTGAATCGGAATTCGAGAATATCTGGGTCATCTGTAGACCAAACTTGTTTGACTTTACCTTGATAGAGCATGTCTGCCATAGTAGATGAGCATAGTCAAAGGTCTTTGAACATTTCAGTCCGAGATGCAGGCTCAAATGAGACCTAAAGCGTCTTCCATACGATTCAATTCCGGTCCTGTGGTCTCTGTTCCAGAGACTGCACCGTTGTTGCTAGCACAAACACCAGCGCCAACATACGGCGAGCCAAAGGCGACAGTTCCGACCATTGGAGGAACACCGAGAACATCTTGAATCACAAGAACTTCATCAGGAGTAACATCGGGATGAAGAAGGACACCCTGATCGGTTGTTACGCCGAGGCTTCCAACAACATCTTGCCCAGCAATTGTCGTAGCAGCAACTTGAACGCCCATAGCCTCAGCCATGATTTCAAGTCCAGCAGTAGGAATACTTGGGGATGCAATTGCACCTTGTTCGTTGACTAAGAGGAGATTACCGGCAGTGTTGACACCACCTTCCATCACGACGACGTCGCCGAAAGAAGTCAAAGAATCGATATCAGATTCAGTCGCAATATCTGCAACAGCCATACCACGGGAGTTACCGGCGACAAGAGCACCAATTAAATTGGAGCCACCGATGGAAACAGCATGCATTTCAAGTTGTAAAGATGCTTCAAGTGTTTCAAGAACAAGTTTAGGTAATTCAAGCGGGTGAAGTAGGACATTACCTACTGCAGCCAAGTGAATACCCACTTGATCGCTTCCGAAAATGTCAGCTGTATCGATTGGCATGAGTTGTCCTCCAAGCAGTCCGTGTTGAGTAGTGGTTATGGTTCTATTTGAACGCAAAAAAGGCCGACACTCCAAAGGAGCACCGGCCAAGCGCCCACCGAGGTGGGATCTGAGGATAATTCGAGGTGAAAGAAGTGGGGCACGGTGACTTCCTTTCCCGTGGACTCTCGTACCACAGTATTGGGAGAGACGCAGGCAGGCTTGACTTCTGGGTTCGGAATGGGACCAGGTAAACACTACCGCTATGACCGTGCACCCAACTTCCTTCGAATCGGATTTATGAGTACGACGTAAACGTCGCAATGAATTAGGAATTGGCATGAATTATTAGACGAAGGGCACTCATGGTGCGGACACATACGAAAAAAAGATGCTCGAACGTTAGTGATGCTGGACTGAACACGTCGGAAAACCTTCGTGCTTACATCCGCATTCTATTAAACTCGTCTTTTACGAGTGTTCTGAGGTGTCTCGTCTTTGGGGTGGCTTC
>Ga0308019_10002275_pt1 | contig 11053 bp, 10 predicted proteins | sample Neamet284_FD_203135 | JGI IMG/M metagenome (GOLD analysis project Ga0308019, IMG submission 203135) | Marine microbial communities from water near the shore, Antarctic Ocean - #284 | ecosystem: Environmental > Aquatic > Marine > Unclassified | place: Southern Ocean | collected 2014-10-01
CTAAATATTCAAATCAAATATCTATAATGCCGGGAGGGGGTGTTAACGATAAAAATGTTTATAAATTCTTGAATGCTGGATTTAGACAGATTCATCTTTCAGCTAAAGCTCATAGCGAAGTTACTAATGAAGATCCGATTTCTAATCTGGAAATTATTAAATCTGTTATGTCTACAGTCGCTTTGTTTAAATAAGCTTTGAATACTGCTTTTAGTCATTTTTTTTATGTGACCATCCAAAAAGTAAATGAATAATGTGTTTAATTATCATTGATAATTGACACTCGAAATTTATTAAAAAGGTCCCAGAGTAAAATGTGTTTACTTACCATAATCTAGTCTATTTTTTGTTAATTTGTTTAAAGTCATTAAACCTTTGTTCTCCAAATAGGTCTTATAATAAGTTTTAATTCATAAACCAAACACAAATGAATCTTCTAAATAAAACCATTTTTTTATTCCTTTCATTTTTACTAGTTTCATTTATGCATGAACCTGCCAATCAAAATTTCCAAGGTAAAGCATATTATTTTTCAAAATCTAAATTGGAACTTGGCAATTGGGGTGCAAGAATGAGTGAGGCCCAAAAAAAGCAAATGCAAAGTCGTCTTAGCAATAGACTAGAAAAAACCTTCATATTAAGTTTTAATAAAGAAGAATCAATATTTGAAGAAGAAGAAAAAGTAGATGCGATTTCTGGAGCAACTGACTCTTGGGGAAGTAACTTTTCAAGAGGTAAACAATACAAAAACATAAAAGAAAATCAGTTAGTTCAAACACAAGAATTTTATGGTAAGCGATTTTTAGTTAAGGATAAATTACAAAATATAGATTGGAAAATGGAATCAGACTCAAAAAAAATTGGACAGTATATGTGTTTTAAAGCTACTGCCTCTGTTCCAACAAAAGAGTTGTCATGGTTTAATTTTTCTTGGGGTGATTTATCCTCTGAAAATGATAGTATTGACATTCAAATGACCGAAGTAGAAGCATGGTATACTCTTCAAATTCCGCTAAAACATGGACCAGCAGAATATGGTGGATTACCAGGTTTAATTTTAGAGGTAAGTGCCGGTGATACAACAATATTGTGTTCTCAGATCTCAATAAATCCTAAGAATTCATTTGAAATAGAAGCGCCCAGTAAAGGAAAAATAATTACTAAAATGGCATATCAAGCTACCCTAAAAGAAAAAATGCTTGAGATGAGAAATAACAGAGGCAGAAGAAGAAGAAACTAGCTGCTCATAAATATTAGCATTTAAAACATGAAAAAAACCTGGTTTATTTTCCATATTCTACTTGCTGTTTCCTCATATGGTCAAATTAATTTAGAGGGTGTGGTTACCGATAGTTTGAAAAACCCTCTTGAATCAGCAAGCTTAGTCGCAATTAATGAAAAGACAAGCAACATGGAATCATATGTTGTTACTGACTTATCGGGAAAATATAAACTTCCACTAAAAATAAACACCAGCTATAAAATACAAGTAAGCTATTTTGGTTTGAGAACAATAGATGAAGTTGTAAAAACCAAGGAAACAAAACTTTCTAAGAATTACATAATGTTAAAAGGAATTCTCTTGGATGAGGTAATTGTCAAAATACCGGTTGTTGTAAAAGGTGATACAATTATTTATGATGCAGATTCATTTAAAAATGGATCTGAGAGAAAATTAGAAGATATTATAGATAAACTACCTGGGATAGAAATCAATGAAAATAATCAGATTGAAGTTGAGGGAAAAATTGTCAATAAAATAACAATAAATGGTAAAGACTTTTTTGATGGAGATACCAAAATTGCTACAAAAAACATCCCCTCTAATGCAGTTGATAAAATCCAAGTTTTAAAAAATTATGCTGAGATTGGACAGCTAAGTGGAGTTAGAAACAATCAGAATAATGTTGCTATTGACATAAAGTTAAAGGAAGGTAAAGAAAGTTTTTGGTTTGGAAATATTACAACAGGGTTAGGTGACTCCCCAACAGACAACTTGTATTTACTTCAACCAAAATTATTTTATTACAGTCCAAAGTATAGTATTAATTTTATTGGTGACCTTAATAATATTGGTGAGGTTGCCCTTACTAGAAGAGATATTAGAGGCTTTGGAGGAGGTTTTAGAGCGCCTAGCAGACAAAGCGGAACGGGTATAAGCCTTGGAGACAACAGTCTTAATTTTTTGACTAATGGAAAGAATGCTCTGAAAACTAAAAACAAATTAGCTACGGGGAACTTTAGTTATTCACCAAATTCAGCGCTAGATTTAAGTGGGTTTATGATTTATAATACTACTCAAATTCTTTCGAATGAGATTAGTTTAATAAGATACACAGACTCCGGGATACCAGATGAATTAAAAGATCAATCAGGAAATGAAAATTCAAGTCAAGGTTTATTAAAACTCAGTGCTTCTTTCAAACCAAACTTTAACAATCAAATGGATTACGATATTTTAGCTCGTGTTTCTAATGATTCCCAACAGCAAAATATTTTTTCTTCAATTATTGGAAATACAAATCAACTTAACGAAATAACTCCATTTACAATAAATCAAAATTTAAATTATTATTTCACTTTAAATGAAAATAATATTTTTGCTTTTGAAGCCCAACACTTAATTAAAAATGAAGACCCCTTTTATAATGTGGTTTTACAAAATGATCCAAATGCAGATGATGCATTTGATCTAACAGCTGATGCCTTAGGTCTTGATAGTTCCTTTGTAAATTATGATATTGGTCAGAATCGGAAAATCAAATCAAATCAGTTAGATGCAAAATTAGATTATTATAACATCATAAATCCAAAAAGTAATGTCAACATCACTTTAGGGACCATATTAAGTCTTCAAGAATTTAACTCTAATATTTTTCAATTTTTAGACAATAACTTTAGGTTTTCTCCTACTCCAAATATTAATCAAGGAATAGGTTCAAATGACACAGAATATAGTTTTAGTGATATTTATTTAGGTATTCATTATCGATTTAGAACTGGTAAATTTACTTTTACTCCAGGCCTTTCAATACATGCTTATGGAAACAATAACACTCAGTATAATGAAACAATAAAAGATAATTTTTTAAGAGTTTTACCTGATTTCGAAACTCGAATTCAGCTTAAAAAAGGAGAGTCTCTCACACTGAGCTATAATATGAAAAATCAATTTACTGATATAACTCGTTTGGCTCAAGGATTAGTTTTTAATGATTATAATAGTATACAATATGGAAATCCAGATCTTCAAAATGCGTTATCTCACAACATAAGTCTATTCTATAGCAGCTTCAATCTTTTTAACTATACAAATGTTTTTTTAAGAGCAGCTTATTCAAGTAATATTGATCAAATAAGAGGATTAACAAATTTTGAAAGTGTAATTAGAACAAGTACTTTTTTTAATTCCAGTTTTGCTGATGAAAATATGAATGTTTTTGGACGTGTTCAAAAGACGTTTGGAAAAATTAGGACAAGTTTAAACGCAAGTTTCAATTACAGTAAGATTAATCAATTTATTCAAGGCAGACCCTCACTTAACGAGGGATTTACCCAAACCTATACTCCAGGAATAAGAACAAACTTTAGATATGCTCCCAATATTAGTTTAAGATATAGGTACTCGATTACAACTAATGACCAGGGAAATAGAGAAACAGAGTTTGTTACAAAAGCACCGTCTATTGAGTTTGATGCATTTATTCTAAAGAAAATGACTTTTCGAACCAATTACAGCTATACAATTCAGGATCAGGGTACAAGTGAACCCCAGTCATTTCAAAACTGGAATGCATCATTCTCGTACATAAAAGATAAGGACGCTAAATGGGAATATGAGATTAAAGCTTCAAACATTTTGAATATTGATACACAAGTCAGAAACAGCGCCAATAATATTTCTGTGTTTAGTTCAGAAACATTTATTCAGCCAAGATTTATTACTTTTAGAGTAGTCTATAGACTGTAAATTAATATTCTCTTTATATAATTCGTCCAGTTTTTATTACTTTAAAAATTTAAATGCATTTCTAATATCAGAAATAAGATCTCGGTGATTTTCTACTCCAACTGAAATCCGAATTAGTTCAGGTGAAATCCCAATGGCTTTTTTAACAGCTGGACAAAAGATAAAAGCCACAGATGGATTAAGATTATTACAAAAACTCAACTCCAAATTTTTAAATAAAATTTCTATAATGCCAGGGGGAGGGTTTAATGATAAAAATGTTTATAAATTCTTGAATGCTGGATTTAGACAAATTCATCTTTCAGCTAAAACTCATAACGAAGTTACTACTGAAGATCCAGTTTCTAATCTTGAAATTATTAAATATGTAGTGACAACAACCTCACTATTTGAGTGAATTTTGAATATGATTTTTAGCCATTTCATTCATAACTGAATAGCCTTTGATTGTTATATGGACTCCATCATTGGTTAAATCTGATTTTAGACCCCCCTTTTTATTATTCATAGTCCCGTAATAATCTAAATAGGAAACATCATTTTTCTGAGCATAAGACTTGAGGAGCCTATTGAGACTTATAATAGACTCTGCAGGAAGAATTTCTGGATTCCATGCGAACTTATCAGACGGAAGCACAGAAGAAATAATGGGAAGGATTCCATTAGCTTTTGCTAATTCAACCATTGAAAAAATATTTCCAGCTATTACATCTATACTGTAATATTTTGTGTTATGAGCAATGTCATTTATACCTGCAAGTATAATGACCGCTTTGGGTTTTAAATCGATTACATCTTGTCTATAACGCAGAAGCATTTGGGAGGTTGTTTGTCCGCTAATTCCACGATTAACATAATTATTATTTGTGAAAAAATCTGGAAAATAATTAGACCATCCTTCCGTAATTGAATCTCCCATAAATACAACATCTACAGTTTTATTAGATAATTCCTTTTTGTTGTCTTCCTTATACTTGTCCAATCCACCCCAATCTATTTTCTTTATAAATTCAACTACCTGAGTTTGAATTTTTTCTGAGGAGGATTTTTGAGCTTTAAGATTAAAGCCAAAAGCAAGCAAAAAGATTAAAATTGTATTAAAATAAAATTTTGTCATATATAATATAAAAATGTAGTTGAATATAAAACTAATTTAGTTCTTACAATAAATAAAAAATAAGTTTACAAAACTTATTATAATAACTATGCCAGATATTATATTTAAAGTGATTTTTATATATTTGAGTATCTAAAATTAACAAAATAAATAAATGAAAAAATTATTAATACTATTATTATCAACTATACTTACTGGTTGTTCTTTTGGGAAAGAAAATGAAAAAAAGATTATTGATGCAAATGCTAAGTTAGAGCGTGATTTAGAAATGTATCAAAATGTTTGGAATACATTTTTAAATGGGGACACTAGTGTTATAAATGAAGATAATTTCACTAAAGATGTAATAATAGTTACTGCAGAAGGCAACTTAGTTGGGATTGAATCAACTTTGGAATATTACAAAAACTATTTAACTGCATTTTCAGACATTGAGTGGAATATAATCGATGCATTTGGTCAAGGAGATAAAATTGTGAAGCATTGGAATTTTAAAGGAAAACATACAGGAGCTTTTTTTGACATTGCTGCTACTGGAAACTATTTAGATCTGTCAGGAACAACTATAGTGACTATGAAAAATGGTAAAATAGCTAAGGAACATGATTTTTTTGATATGAAATCATTACTTGATCAACTTTCTAAATCCGATGGAGAGGTAGTTACCATTGATGAGTATCAACCTGTAAACTAGTAAAGTATTTAATTACAAAGAGCTTTTAATCTTCAATAACTCGGCTTCTAGCTCTTCAAGAACAAATACATAGAGCATAAGAAGCGATACTCTGGTTTTGAAATATTTCATTTGAACTAATAAATTTGACTTTAATTGCCTGTCATCATTAATTGAATAATGCAATAGTTCTGAGTAATTTTCAAGTGTAACTTTTTTATTAACTCCAGCAATAAATAAATCAGAGTGATTCAGGGTCAATAAATTAATTAATTGCACTTTTAGAGACTTTTCATACTCAACAGTAGTCTTTATGTTAGATAAATTAAAAGTGTGAAGCCTTGTTAAAATTTCTTTTAATTTTTCAGATTTTACATATTTAATATCACCAGAATTAATCATTGAATTATATCTATTCATTGGGGGTTCAAAGTCTCTATAGTAGATCAGGTTAAACTCAACTCTACTTTTACTGGTCGTTATTTTTTTTATTGATTTATAATTAAATTTTTCTTTTAAAAATTGATTATAAATATTAATATCTTCATTCCAAGTTTTTAACCTTATCTCAGAGTATTTTTTTATTTCTTCAACCTCCTCCTGAATATTATTTAAAACTTTAATTCTCTCCTGATTATTTTTAGTTTGAATTGATAATTGGTTAAACCAGAATGAAACTGTAATTCCAAGAACAATTACAATGAAATCAAATAGATATCTTAATAAATATTTTTTCTGCATTTATTATTATTTGGTTATTTATAAATATATTAAATTAATAATGATAATTAAATAAACTCCAGGCTCATATGTAAATCAGGAGGTTCAAGTGAAATTTTCTTATATTTAATGAAGCAATAAATAAATTAACTCCTTTTTAAAATGAATGAAGAAAACATCAAAAAAATAAAAGAATATAGCAAACAAACAGAGCTTTACAAGAGTAGAAGGTTGTTTGATGATGAAGGTGTATTAATTGAAAAAAAATGTGTTGTTTGCAAGAAATTTAAAAAAACTAAGGAGTTTCGAAAAGACAAAAAGGAATTAGATGGCTTTTATAATAAATGTAAAGCTTGTAATTAGCATGATTAAGGTCTATAATCGTGTCTGGTATTTGTGCAGCTCATAGTATCTTCCTTTGGCACTCAGTAATTCATTGTGTCTCCCTCTTTCTACAATTATCCCATCTTCAATAATTAAAATTTGATCAGCTTTTTGAATGGTACTCAAACGGTGTGCAATCACAAATGTGGTTCTGTTTTGCATTAAAACAGTTAAACTTTTTTGAATATAAGACTCACTTTCAGTATCTAAATTTGAAGTTGCTTCGTCTAAAATAACAATCTTTGGATTTGCCAAAAGAGCTCGCGCAATTGAAATTCTTTGTTTTTGACCACCAGAAAGTTTCACTCCTCTTTCTCCAATAACCGTTTCTAAGCCATCCTCAAAACGATCAGTAAATTCATTTACATAAGCTCCGTTAACAGCTGCAATAAGCTCTTTTTTAGTAGCAGAGGGTCTTGGAAAAAGAATGTTTTCTCGAATAGTTCCTTCATATAAAAAATCATCTTGGAGCACCACTCCTAATTGGCTTCGAAAGCTTTGCAAATTAACTTTAGACAAGTCGACTCCATCAATTAAAACTTTTCCGGAGGTTGGTTTAAGGAAAGCAGTAACCAAACTAGCTATTGTTGTTTTTCCTGATCCCGAGGATCCAACTAAAGCAATAACAGAACCTTGCTGGGCAATAAATGAAATATTATGGAGCACTTCAGTCTTGTTATCATAGCTAAAAGAAATGTCTTTAAATATCACTTCTCCTTTTAAATTATCAAGCTTTAGGATTCGTTCTTTGGGATTGTTTTCCTCTTGTAAGCCCATTAATTCCTGTGTTCGATCTAATCCTGCAAAAGCTTCAGTTAGCTGACTTCCAATATTGCTCATTTGAACAATTGGAGCAATCATAAAACCAAGAAAAAGTGTAAAAGAAACAAACTGTCCATAGGTTAAAGTGTCATTCATAATAAAATAACCACCAATACCCATTATTCCTGCAGAAGCCAATCCTATTAATAATGTTGCTGCGCTAGTCATAAAAGCTGTAGCTGTTAAACTCTTCTTAACATTTTGAAATAACTTATCTACTCCTCTTTCAAAAACCAATAATTCTTGCTGCTCAGCGTTAAATCCTTTAATCACTCGAATACCGTTTAAAGTCTCAGTTAGTCTTCCCGTGACTTCAGCATTAATTTTTCCACGTGCTCTAAAAATAGGCCGAATGTAGCCAAATGCTTTTAGCGCAATAAAAGCAAAAATAATAACAGGAACCAAAACAAATACAGTCATTAATGCATTAATCTTAATTAAGACAATTAGTGAAATTACAGCAGTAAGGCTTCCCCCGATTAGTTGAACTAACCCAGTACCAACTAGGTTGCGAACACCTTCAACATCAGTCATTATTCGCGAAACAAGAGCTCCAGATTTATTGTTATCAAAAAATGAAATAGGAAGTGTCAATAGCTTCTGCTGCACCTTAGCTCTTAGCAAAGAAATTAAATGCTGTGCCTCGACACTTAATATGCGTGTTAAGGAAAAAGCACTTATTGACTGAAAAACTAGTGCAGAACATACCACAATCAACAAAAGAGTTAAAGCATTTGTGTCTTTAGAGGGAATAACCTCATCAATTAGATTTTTACTGGAATAAGGGAGGACCAAACCCGACAAACTTCTTATAATTATTAGAAAAAGGCCAAAGAATACAATTTTTCTTCTTGGCCAAATAAATTCTTTGAACGCCCAACGAAATGAAACTTTATTTTTATTCATATACTTCAAAAATAGACTAAAGATTATATAAGTTAATAGTATGAAATACTTTTATGCTCTTTAATTAAATTTAAAAACTGAAGAAATTAAACATAACGTGTATTTTGAATTAACCAAGTTTTCCTGCAACATAACCCCCGCTCCAAGCAGCTTGAAAATTATATCCTCCTGTTATTGCATCAATATTTAAAATTTCACCTGCAAAATATATATTAGAAGATACTTTGCTTTTCATGTTTTGCATATCAATTTCGTCAAGATTTATTCCTCCGCATGTTACAAACTCTTCTTTAAAAGTTGTTTTTCCATAAACTTCATAATTGTCTTGAGTTAAAGTTTCAATAAGTTTTCTAATACTTTTTTTACCAATTTCATTCCATTTTTTATCATGAGGAACTTCTGCTTTTTCCAGAAAAAAGGACCACAAACGATTGGGCAAAGAAAATATATTATTTCTAGAAATTAATTTTGATGGATGAGAATTTGCAAAATCATTAAGCTTTTGAAATAATAGTTCTGTATTTGTCTCGTCTATCCAGTTTATGAAAATCTCAAATTGATAATTCTTTTCACATAGAAGTCGAGCGCCAAGAGAAGAGGCTTTTAAAATTACTGGACCACTCATACCCCAGTGTGTAATCAAAAGGGCGCCTTGAGTTTTAATTTTACTTCCTTTAATTTTAATGCTGGTATTTTCAACGGCTATTCCCATTAATTTAGTTATCAATTCATTTGGCATGTTGAAAGTAAATAACGAGGGGACAGGGAAAATGATATTGTGTCCCAAGTTAGAAATCCAATCAAAACCTTTTGATTTTGGACTTCCTCCTGTTGTTATGATCACAGAGTCGAAAATAATTGGTTTTGAATTTGAAAAATGAAGTTTCCATTTATCAGATGTGTTTTCTAAAGAGTTAACTCCATGATTAACTTGAATCTCAATTCCCAAACGCTCGCATTCTGAAATTAGACATTTGATAACACTTTCGGACTGATCAGAAACTGGAAACATACGTCCATCATTTTCAGTTTTTAATGGGACTCCTCTATTTTCAAACCAATTTTGAGTATCTATATTACTAAATTGATAAAAGATAGATTTTAGCTTTTTTCCTCCTCTAGGATAAGCATCACATAAAGAATTAATATCTTCAGAATAATGAGTGATGTTACATCTTCCACCTCCGGAAATTTTAACCTTACTAAGTAGCTTGGATGTTTTTTCAAAAAGAAATACTTTATGATTAGGATGATGTTCCTTTACTGATAGTGCTGAAAAAAAACCAGCAGCACCCCCTCCTACAATAGCTATCTGTTTAGGAATCATGATAAGTTTAGATTGTTAATTAGATTTAGTCCATTGATAATATTCCCAATCCCCTTCCTCCTCATACTTTTTAATAATATTTTCAAAACTCAATTTATTATTATGCTTTTTGATTTTAGTTGAACTAATTTGAGGTAGAAAATTATTGATAACGTTTCTGATAATTTTAATTGTTTCCTCTTTTAAAAAAGCAATGTTTTTATTGGATATGTCCTCTTTAAAGAAGACATTAATTTTATCTTTTATTGCTTTTTCTTTGCCTAAATAAAATGATTTATGGTGACTTCCAATTTTAATAATACAATTATATGTAGACCATCTTTTATCAAAACCTATTGATATAATTGGAATATAATTATTCTTTAATCTCTTTAGTTTTGGTTTAAGTTTTAATTTTTTTTGACTAATTATTTCAATCTCTGATTTAATTTTATTGAGTTTAATTTCTGCTTCTCTTTTCTTCTTAGAAAGCTGATCTTTTTTTAGACTCAGAAGATCCCAGTCATTTAATGATTTTAACTGATCTTGACTTAAATCAAAATGATTACTTTTTTTCATATTAAATTTAAAGATATGAAAATTTTATACTCTATATGTAAATTTAAAATATTTACTTTTATATAGTATTATGTAATTTCATCAACTTTTACAGGTCGATTTTCTTTAAGAGACTTATTTGCTGCCAATCCAATTTGTAAAGATTTTAATCCATCAATTCCTGAAACAGAAACCTCCTTATTGTTTTTTACTGAATCTATAAAATCTATAATCTCTTTTTTATATGCATCTGCATACCTTTCCATGAAAAAATTCATAGGTAATGATGATTTAACTCCATTTTGAGTGAAAAGATTATTATTATCGATCATTACATTATTTGCCTGAACCATTCCTTTTGATCCAAAAACTTCCAAGCGTTGATCGTATCCATAAGCTGCTTTTCTACTGTTATCAATTATAGCTAGGGTGGAGTCAGTATATTTTAATACAATAACTGCAGTGTCAATATCACCAGCTTTAGATATAGAAATATCTGTAAAAGCTTCTCCTTTTGCATACACCTCTTGAATTTCTTTATCAACTATAAAGCGCGCCATATCAAAATCATGAATAGTCATATCTAAAAAAAGTCCA
>Ga0308019_10002276_pt1 | contig 11052 bp, 9 predicted proteins | sample Neamet284_FD_203135 | JGI IMG/M metagenome (GOLD analysis project Ga0308019, IMG submission 203135) | Marine microbial communities from water near the shore, Antarctic Ocean - #284 | ecosystem: Environmental > Aquatic > Marine > Unclassified | place: Southern Ocean | collected 2014-10-01
GTCAATATGGATACTAGGATTTGGTATTGAAGCCATAGCAGATAACCAAAAAACAGTATTCAATAAAGAATCTAATAATCAGGGTAAATGGATAGACAGTGGTTTGTGGTCTTACTCTAGGCATCCTAACTACTTAGGGGAAATTCTTCTATGGACTGGAATCGCCTTCTTTGGAATATCTTGCTTTACAGGTCTAGAAAGAGTTGCTTGGATATCGCCCATATTCATTTATCTTCTCTTAACCAAAGTCAGTGGAATTCCCATACTCGATAAACGAGCTTTAGAAAAGTGGGGAGATGATCCAGAATATCAAAAATATAGAGATAATACTCCTGCTCTTATCCCTCGATTAAATAAAAAATCATAATATTCTAGAACTTGTTTGAATTGGAAAATATATTTTTGTATTTATTACAAGGTTGAGCGCATGGGGTTCCCCTGCGTTTAGAATGAATCATTGAGTAGAGAGCAAACTGACTCACGCAAGGGTTTCGATGGGGATGAATAGTTTGAAATGTAACCTATTGATGAGAAAAAATGATGAATCATTCCAAGTTCACTGCACCACTAATTTTCCTTCTCTTGGTATCAACCTCTATCGCTGGATGCTTGGGTGAAAGGAAAGATGATTCAGATAATGATAATGTTGATTCTGATGACAATATTGTTGATTCCGGTGACAACAATGTTGGTTCTGATGACTACAATGTCCTCTACATTGGACATAGTTTTGGTAAACCATTTGCGGATAAGATGGAGAGTATATCTGCACTAGCAGGAATTACGAATCACACTCAATACACTGAGTTCAGCGGAGGCTCATCTGGTGCTCCAGACAGACTGTGGGCCGACGATGAACATCGAAACACCATCCAAACCTATCTTGACACTGGAGAGATTGACGTCTTGGTGATGATCTGCTGCTCAGTAGAGTTCAAGGATACAAACGGAAGTTCCGATGAGGCCATTTGGAATTTCACGGCATATGCTTTGGAGCAGAATCCAAACACGAGAATCGGTCTTGCTATGCCTTGGTCCGATTTCCCTGAAAATTATACAAATTCAAGTGAGCACAGAAACCTTACTGACTCAGGGTTCCCGGCATGGCAGAACCTCGGTGCACAATTGAGTGAGGATTTCAATGTTGCAGACGTCTTCACTTTCTATCACGGTGCGGCCATGTATGAGTTACGTGAGATGTTCGAAGAGGGTAATTTAAGCGATGTCGACCAAATGATAGGCCCCCAAGAGAGTTCGCTTTTCAAAGATGAAAAAGGTCATGCTGGCGATATTGCAGTTCACACGGGGACTCTACTATGGCTTGCTGCAATTTATGGCGTGGAACCCAGCACACTTCCTGAATATGACCAATATGAGACTGACATTCGGTTAGTTGCTCAAAAAATTCTTGATGAGCAAAATCAACAGTAGTGACATATCATTCACAAAGTATACTGCTGACTACTGTGAAGGGTGTATCCCTCTATACTGCTTAGAGGGTAATCGGTCCGCCAGGCATTATCTCTGGAAGGAGACGCAAATCTCCATACAAGGCAGGTCCTGTAATGTAGGTCCCTACAATTCCAATCTCGCCATTGGTGTTGTGAGCTAAAGCAATCCAAGGTCTACCTTCATCATCGATTTCTACATCGATAAAATCTCCAAATCCGCCACATCGTACATTTCCACAATCATCTGTAATGTCAAGTGGATCGTCTGGTGAATTTACCGCAACGGTGGTGATTAGCGGGTTATCTGCAAAGGCATCGGTCATTACCGACATGTAACCTGACCATCCGCCATTATCATCACCTTCTCCAATGTATCCAACTACGACACGACCTTCATCGCCTGCGAAAATAGTAGGGAACCCTGTTTCGTTAACTCCCGGTGGAGCAACCATCATTGGTTCCGACCAAGTATCACCTTGGTCACGAGAATATGCCATCCAAGGCAATTGGTCCATACTTATCCATGATGCAAACAGATTACCGCCTTCATCAGTAGCTACTGCTACTTCGTGACTATGCCAACCATCTTGCATAGGAACTGAAGTTGTGATTGTATGTTCAGTCCAGGTATATCCTCCGTCTATGCTACGATAAACCGCTGGGCCATCACAAGATGGATTTCCTCGGTATATTGCACCATCATTGGAACCCGCTAGGTGCCCATGTAATCCAGAGCATTGCGGAGTCCCAGTTGGGTATCCCGGCCTTTGAACATCCCATGAAATTCCCCCATTTAGAGAACGGGAGCATTGAGGGCCTAATGCAGAGGAACCAGTATTGATACAGAAGACATAGATTGTATCATAGAAACCATTTCCTTCAACATCAGGCATGGATGCGATGGATTGGTGGTCTTGTGTGCTGTAATAACCCTCAGCAGAATAGGGAATAGACCAAGTTTGGCCATCATCATCTGAGTATTCTACAAACATAGCGGCTAATGCATGCATATCGAATTTGACAATTCGGTCAGTCCACTTATCGACATAGATGTAAGGGTCGTTGGATGAAGGGACTTGGCCTACATCTGGGAATACAGGATTAAATGGCCCCATATTGTTCCAAGTTTGCCCTTGGTCCATCGATGTATAGACCATTGTTCCAGAACCAGTTCCGCCATAAGATGTGAAATGAATACCACCTGTAGATGTCACCCCAATCGTTGGCTCAAAGGTAGTTGCTCCAACGCCATAGTAGGTTCCCATGGCAGGGTAAGGAGTTGAGTTTCCAGTTAGGTTATCATACCCAATCGAGTCATTTGAGGCATTAATTCCGCCAGGGTAATGATACCAAGAAGTTGATGAAAATAAACCATCTAAAGGAGTCTCTATTACTGCCTCTTCTTTGACATCATCATCACCAAAGCAACCGGCTAATGCTTGGGTCGAGAGAATCAAGAGTGTGAATAAAACTCCTATCCGCATATGACATCCTTAGGAATCATGTTGATGAAACCTCGTATACCATGCTGTGGAATAATTGAAGTGCAAAAGGTGGCTCGAAGGTATATGGGCGCAGGTCTCGTAATTGGAATAATAGCCGGAATCGTAGCATTAATTCTACTAATTTGGTTCATCAGTACTTGGAATCGTTTGGTTCGTCTAGAAGAAAATGTAAACAAATCTTGGTCAGATATTGATGTATTATTGAAACAGAGATACGACATGATACCTAATTTGGTCAACATAGTAAAGGGATATGCATCCCATGAACGTGAAATATTCGAGCAATTCGCTCTAGCACGTCAAGCTGCTTCAGGCGCTCTATCTTCCGGAGACATCAGAGCAGTGGGTGCTGCAGAAGGTACAATTGCCGGACTAATGCCTCGAATTAACATGGTAGCAGAGCAATATCCTGATTTGAAAGCAGACACATCCTTCGTCAATGTTCAGAACCAATTGGTCGCCATCGAAAACCAAGTTTCTGATCGCCGAGAATTCTACAATTCAAGCGCTACAAACTGGAACGCTGCAATTCAGATGATTCCTACTAGCATCGTTGCTGGAATGAAGAATGCTGTGCGCCGTGACCTATTCGAAGTCACAGACCCAGTACAGCGCGAAGCAGTTCAGATTCAGTTTTGATTGGTTCAAGCCTAGTCATCTAAAGACCACTGGCAATCAAGGCAATGGATATCCATGCGCCAGCCATCGAACCGAGATTTGTTAGAGCGGTTACAAGCAAGATTCTACCTGCCCGATTTGACCAGAATAGTTTAGCTGAATCTAATTTTAGGAATTCAGCAAGGTCTTCACCTGTTGGCTCTTTGACCTTCATCTGTGCATAGCCCGCAAACCACCCTGCTGCTAAAGCAGGATTGAGAGAAGTAATTGGTGAGGCTAATGCTGCAACGAGAATAGCAATGGGGTGTCCTCCTGCAAGCATACAGAATAACGCAGCACCTATGAAATTGCCAGCAAACCAATAGATACCATTCTCTTTGATAGAGGCAATATCCCCATTGTAGGCAAACCATCCAAGCAATCCCATCAATACAATTGGAATTGAAAAGGATATTGTTTTCAGAAGTTTTCCACCTTTAGGCACGACCGATAGGGCAGACATGCGTTCTTCATCAGCAACTATTCCTTTATTGAGGTATTTTGAAACTCCATCCAGGTGACCTGCACCCAATACGGCCAATACTTTGCCATTATTTCGAACCTCTGAAATCTTGCGAGCAATATATTCGTCACGTTCATCGATTAGAACTTCCCCTGCACCGGGAGATACTTCTCGCAATTCTTCCATTAGCGAGGTGAGAAGGTCTTTGTCTGCCAACATCTGCTCCAGGTCTATTTCTCCTTCGTCTTCATCTTCTCCCATGAGTGCCCAGATAAGTCCAAACTTTTCACGAAAGCCCATTTTGTTCCAGGCACGTCGAAGCGTAATCTGAATATCCCTGTCAATGAGTGCGACCTCTAGACCAGCCTCTTCTGCTGTAGTTACAGCTGCAAGTAATTCAGCACCAGGCTGTTGACCTTCATCGAGTCCTAATTTACGTTGTTCAGCAGCCAGAAGGGATTGTAGTAGAACCATAGGGGCTTTACCTTCCTTGATCACTTTCAGCAATCCTTCTTTGTCGAGCCTACGGTCTTGAGTAAGTGCAGAATAGCGACTCTGACAAAGTTCAACTGCAACTATGTCGGGTCCCCAACTTTCGATGTTTTCTCTAACCGCTTCCACAGATGCTGTTGCTACATGGGCAGTACCCAGAAGTCTCAAATTCTCATCGACATCAATTATAGGTGTACTCATTCTTTCTCACCACTAAACGCATTTTTCAGAATAGATGCCATTTTTAACATAGCATCTTGGCTATTTTCACATTCGATATCTTCCAATGGAATCTGTCCGCCTGCAAGTGCTTTGTGGCCTCCAGCCCTTCCTTTTTCGAATGTATCAGATAGTATTCTACCTATGTGAATCGAATCATCGGTAGAACGAGCAGATAGTATTACTTTTGACAATCTTATCCCGTAGGTGACAACAACATCTACCCCTTCTGTGGGCAATAAGAAGTCTGCAACTTGAGATAATGCATCTCGATCTGCCATTTTTGCAATAGGAGCAAGCATCAGGCCATTCTCAAGAGTAGCGTCAGCCAATGCCTGCCTGAATATAGACAATACATCTTGTGAACGTGGTGGACTCTCAAAGGAACGCATCAATTCCCAATCTACCCAAGCACCAAGCCATGAAAGGGCACGTAGGTCAACGGCATTGAAGGAACGAGTGAAGCCGAGAGTATCAGTTCTAATTCCAAAAGCCAAGGCCGTAGCAACTTCCCTATTGATTTCGATACCCGAATTCATCAATATCGATGTGACAAGTGACGAAGTTGCTGCAAATTCAGATCTAATCAGAATAACATCCCCTGCTGGTCTAGTGTCACTTGTATGATGGTCGATAACGATGTGCGGAACGCATGTTGTTGGAAGAATATTATTTGCACCAGGATGACTAAAATCCACACAGATTACCAAATCTGAATCTTTTAGCAAATCTTCAACTTCCCAATCGAGGATTACTCTTCGAACATCCATTTCCAACAATCGTACCATCGCACGATTTTGCTGATGTTCAATCATTCCACCATGAATTATTGTTGGTTTATGACCAATTGATAGGCATAGATGTTTCATTGCCAACGCACTAGCAAGAGCGTCGGGGTCCGGATTATCATGACATACAATCAATACTTTGGCATTCTTTTCTTCATTCAGCCGCCTCATTACTTCACTGGCACCTTGCTTTCGGTCAATCGACCTCAATCTGTCTTGTATTGCAGAAATAGTCAGGTCTTCTACAGAAATACGTTCAGCACCCTCAATATCAATTGTAGATAGAATCGGAGTATTAGGCCAATGATTGCGCAATTCTTGCACTGGGTCGTCATCACAGATAATTTCTTCAAGAAGCAATATTGCAGTAGGAGTGACGTCCGGCAAAGGCATTTCATGTAATTCCATTTCAGTTGGAAGCGCTACTATCTCAGCATCAGGCATTCCGACCATTTGGTCTGCAAGTCCAATAATCCTAACTCTGGAGCGGGCACCTATCCATTCTGCCAGCCTTATTGCTAAAGCGTCTGAGCCAAAAATGAGGAACATGTTTAGCCCTCCAGTGCTTCTAATGTCGCAAATAAATCCACATGCTCTCTAACATCATGAACTCGGATAATATCTATTCCGTCATAGAATGCTTTTGCTGCTATTGCTAAACTGCCCGATAATCTGTTTTCAGTTTCTGGTTGGTTGCAAATCTCTCCAATCATAGATTTTCGAGAGACTCCCCATAGGATTGAGTACGGTTCCAATTGTGAACTCGACTTCAGTAGTTCGATATTATGTTCAAGGGTTTTACCAAAACCGATCCCTGGGTCCAAGAATATTTTATCCATTGAGTGCCCAAGTTCTACTAATTCCCGAGCCTTAGAAATCAACATCCCATTAACTTCTGATGTAACGTCTTCATATTGGGGATTTTTTTGCATATTTCCCGGTTCGCCCAACATATGCATTATACAGACGTGACATTGTGCATCAATAACTAAGTTCATCATTGCTGAATCCCTTAATCCGCTTACATCATTAATCATTGAAGCACCAGCAGCTAGAGCCAATTTAGCAACTTCTACATTCCGGGTATCGATTGACACCTTACCAAATTTAGAAATCTCTTTTACCAAGGGAATCACTCTCGCAACCTCTTCTTCTATAGATAAATGGGTCGCATTAGGGCGCGTTGACTCGCCACCGACATCGACCCAATCCGCACCATTTTGGAACATATTCAAGGCTCTTTCAACATCACCTTCCCTAGATGCAGCATGAAATGAATCGGGGGTGGCGTTGATGATCCCCATTACTTGAGGCCGGCTCCAATCCCCCCCTCCGTAGACTGCCATGTTGAACCTCCTGCCCGCGGCAGGTTTTATGAGATGTGGAGCCGCGGGTGTTGCCATGTCTGAAGAGGGGGGAGTGATTGATGACAACTCCGCGGGTCTTATTTCTGAAGAAATACCTATGCCTAATGAAGAACAATTGGAATTGGCTGAACGAATTATAGTTAGGCTAAATCCACCTTCACGTACAGCGATTTCAAAGATGATTCATGCGAAGGCAAAGGTAGTTGGTGCTATATTCACCGGATATGCTGTATTTTGGTGGCTGACCGTTATGAGAATGGAAGTTACCTCTTTCGAATCGATATTCTTTGGGCCCGACTTTCTCACAATCACAATCATTGCTCCATGCTTGATATTCCTTGGTTCCTTGTTGTCGGACTTTAGTAGAGAATTGGGCCAATTATTCCCTGGCCTAGTCAGCGGAATAATGTTTGTACTCGCAGTACTATATACATTTGAACCATTGATAATGGGACTTGTCGATGACATCTCAATGAACTCTGGAATTTGGATGACATTTAGACTAGTTGTCCTCTGCGCCACGGTTTTACTAGCTGCAAAATTGTTAATCGATGCGTGGCTACTCGGTTGGGTAAAAACTTTGATGGAGGCTTACCCTGACCTCGATTTCTCTGATCCTTATGGTGATTCCAACCACTCTGAGGACATCGATTCTGAAACCGAGGCTTGAAACGCAAAACCACTTCGCCTTAATCATGAGCGAGAGGCTTGATGTTCTCCGTCTTGGCTATCGTAAAGGCCGAGACCCAAGGATAACAACCCATCTTGCATTGGTTGCTAGAGCTTTAGGGGCAGATGGGTTTCTGCTAGCCGGAGATAAAGATAACGAAATGTTTGACAATTTGAATTCAGTCAGTGAAAGGTTTGGCGGTAACTTGGATACTGACCATGTTAGTGGCCTAAGCCATCTACGCAGACATGTAGAAAATGGCGGGGTTGCTGTTCACCTGACAATGTACGGTGAACCATTTAGACAAGCGATTCCTAAGATTCGTCGAGATAAACCATTGCTAATCGTAGTTGGAGGTGCGAAAGTACCGGGTGATGTATACAAGATTTGTCAACACAATGTTGCTGTTGGTAATCAGCCGCATTCCGAAGTTGCCGCTCTCGCACTTTTCATGGATGCATGGTTTGGAGAGTCGGGTAGCGAACGTCGCTTTGATGATGCTCGGCTAGTTATTGAAGGAATTAACGGTGGAAAGATAGTTCACGACAAAGCCGATGAAGAAGAATAAGTGAGAGCATCCTTACTTCTCCGCAGCACGCCATTTACATTTTATCCCTCGTGTGCGGGTATGCTCACGCGAGTACATCGTGGCCGTTGCCAATGACTATGACCCCTATACAAGCAGCATTTTCGATGTCGGGTGAGTGGTCTCAGAAAGGAGATACTTCTCCTGGCGACCGTTTGCACTTAGTTGACGCCACTGATGGCCTGGTTTCAGGTGCGATAATTCCAGAAAATGCATCTGGAAAAGGAGTTCTTCTGCTGGCGGATGGTAGTCGATTCACTGGGCAACTATTTGGGGCTAAAACTTGGGGTGAAGGCGAACTTGTTTTCACAACTGGAATGACCGGGTATCAGGAATCACTGACCGACCCTTCATTCGCTGGACAGATATTGACATTCACCTATCCATTGATTGGAAATTATGGTATTCATGCAGGTACTAGTGAATCAGGAGGTGTATGGCCACGTGGCGTCGTGGTTAGACATGCTATGAAGAATCCTGATCATCGTAATTCAATAGCAAGCATCAGTGATTTCCTCGCATTCCATAATGTCCCAGGTATCGAGGAGATTGACACTAGGGCAATTACGATGAGAGTACGTGAGCATGGATGCGTATTGTGTGTTTTCGGGCCGCTTGAGGACGAAGACCAACTGAGGACTCATTTGGAGCAACTGAAGTCACCTGAGTTGGAAGATTTGGTTGAGTTGGTTTCAATTGATGAACCGGTTATTGTCAACGAGGGTGCTATGGATGCAATGGGTAAGCCACTGCCCCGTATTGCTGCAATTGATTGTGGGATAAAATACAACATATTGCGTAGTCTATGTTGCCAATTTGAAGTGGTGTGGTGCCCTCCTAGCACTACATTTGCCCAAGCACAATCCTATGGGATAGTGGCTTTGTTTTGTTCAAATGGACCGGGAGACCCTGCACATCCAGGCAAAGCGACCATGGCGAGGGATACTCTTGCTGAAGCCGTAAAGGCAAACATCCCAGTTATGGGAATTTGTTTGGGCCATCAATTACTTGGACTTGCAAGTGGTTTGCAGACTTACAAGATGAAGTATGGTCACCGTGGAGCCAATCAACCCTGTGTTGATTTAGAAAATGGAAGAGTTTGGATCACAAGCCAAAATCATGGTTTCGCTGTCGCAGACCCTGATGCTGGCATGCTGGCAGCACACCCTTCCGGTGCTTGTTCTGTTCCTGGTGAAAACTTACATGGAGCACAACCAAAGGTGCGTTTCGTTAACGCAAACGACCGCACTGTAGAAGGTTTAGACTTGGTTGATAAATCAGTATTCTCCGTTCAATTCCATCCTGAAGCAGCCCCTGGGCCACATGACGCATATCCGCTCTTTGCTAGATTCAGAGAGATGGTTGATGCGCATTATGGAGGTGTGCAGTAATGCCACGAAGAGATGACTTGAAGACAATTCTTGTTCTTGGCTCTGGACCTATCAAGATTGGTCAAGCTGCTGAATTCGATTTTTCAGGTTCACAAGCAGTCCAAGCATTGAGAGAGGATGGCTACAAAGTAATTCTAGTCAATTCAAACCCTGCAACTATTCAAAACGACCCTGAAATGGCAGATATAGTGTATATTGAGCCTCTTCTCCCAGATACAATAAAGCGAATTCTCGAGATTGAGAGACCGGACGCATTACTTGCAGGAATGGGTGGTCAAACCGCTTTGAATATTGCTAGTGAATTAGCACATGCAGGAGTTCTTGATGATTTAGGAGTTGAACTGATAGGCACCGATTTAGATGCAATAGATAAGGCAGAAGACCGAGATTTATTCAATAAAGTTTGTCTTGAAATCGATTTGCCAATCTCTAATGCCATTGCCTGTAATTCGATGGCGGATGTACTTTTGGCAGCGGATGAACTAGGCAGTTGGCCAATCTTAATCCGTCCTGCATTCACTCTAGGAGGCCTTGGAGGAGGAACTGCTTGGAATACTGGGGAATTGGTTGAAATAGCCACGATGGGGCTCAGAAATAGTCGAATAGGGCAGGTTTTAATCGAAGAGAGTATTCTTGGATGGCAAGAATATGAGTATGAAGTAATGCGGGATAATGCAGACAATGCTACTATCGTTTGTACGATGGAGAACATTGACCCGATGGGAGTGCACACGGGGGAGTCGACAGTTGTCGCTCCAGTTCAATCTCTTTCGGATAGAGATCACATGCAATTGCGTGACATGTCTCTTTCATTGATACGTAAACTGAATATCAAAGGCGGATGTAATGTCCAATTCGCAGTAAATCAGTCAACTGGTGAAGTTAGAGTGATAGAAGTAAATCCACGTGTATCACGTTCTTCAGCACTCGCATCAAAAGCAACAGGTTATCCAATTGCTAGGATAGCTGCAAAAATAGCAGTTGGTTATACCTTAGATGAATTACCGAATCCAATTACAGGAGAGGGTACTACTGCTGCATTTGAACCTACGTTGGATTATTGTGTTGTTAAAATCCCAAGGTGGCCATTCGATAAATTCCGTACTGCGGACAGAACTCTTGGAACTTCAATGAAGTCTACTGGAGAAGTTATGGCAATTGGACGCTGTTTTGAAGAAGCGTTCCTAAAAGCATGGGCTTCCTTAGAGCAAGGTGCACCGTATCCACGTCCATTGACTCGGGCTGATGAGTCAGAAGGCGAAGGGATGTTTGAAAGAGCCCATGAAGAACTACCTGACAGTGTGCTTGTAGATTGGTTAAGAATTGCAACTGACCGCCGAATGGGTGCTGTTATTGAGGCGTTTAGAAGAGGCTGGAGTATTGAGAAAGTTCATGAAATTACTCGAATCACAAGATGGTTCCTTTACGGATTCGAAAACATCGCAAGAATTGAAAAAGAAATT
>Ga0308019_10002277_pt1 | contig 11048 bp, 10 predicted proteins | sample Neamet284_FD_203135 | JGI IMG/M metagenome (GOLD analysis project Ga0308019, IMG submission 203135) | Marine microbial communities from water near the shore, Antarctic Ocean - #284 | ecosystem: Environmental > Aquatic > Marine > Unclassified | place: Southern Ocean | collected 2014-10-01
ATTCTGATTATGATGTTAAAGAATTAGGTTGGAATTATTATATGAATGAGTTTTCTGCTGGAATAGGTATAGAGCAATTAAAAAAATTAGATAAAATGAATAAAGTTAGGAAGCAAATTGCTAAAAACTATTCAGAAAATATCATCTTAGAAAATAAAATGGAATTTAATGATGAATGTTCATACCATTTTTACTGGATACGCGTAAAAAATAGAGACAAATTTAGAAAATTAATGACAAAAAATGGAATTGAAACAGGAACACATTACAAACCAATACACAAATTAAGTATGTACAAATCTAAAATTAAATTACCCGTTACTGAAAAAGTAGGAAATGAAATTGTTACTTTACCAACTCATCCAAATATAACAAAACAAGATTTAGAGCAAATAATTAAAGCTGTAAATAAATTTTCTTAATTTAATAATTTGCTTTTTCTATAATTCTAATATAAGAAATTAAATTACTTAATTGTTTAGTGTCTATTGAAGTTGAAGCATCTGGACCTTTAGAATTTTCAAGCTTAACATGTTTTTCAATAATAATTTCTTTAGACATCTTTTGTTTTTTTAAAGTAGCGAATAAAATTGGTGCATCTATACCCATTGTATGATCAGAAAAACCATCATAAGTAATAGCTTTTTTCCAATTAATTTTATTAAATTTTAATGGATAATCAGATATGCAGTAACAAAAAATTACTTTATTTTTTAAAAATATTTTTTTAATTTTTTTCTCATCTCCACCCATACCCATACTTATTATGATAGGTTTTTTTGTAGATGCCTTAGTTTCTAATGTTTCAAGAGAATAAAGATCTTTTAACAAACATGTTCTTGATGCAACTTTATATCTTTTAACATTTAGTGATTTCAAAAATGTAACTGCTTCAGGATAGAAAGCACTACACATGAATTCTATTTTTAAATTATCACAAATTGTTTTAATTTTTTTAGCTTTTTTAAAACTTAATTCAGATTTTTTAATTGTGTTCCATTCTGGATGAGTTTCAGAATAAAGATCTTTTGCACGCCACATTTGAAATTTAACTATATCTGCCCCTGCTTTTTTACATTCTTTAATAATTTTCTCAGCAATATTCATATTTCCTTCCCAATTAGAACCAATTTCAGCAATTATTGTGGATTTCATTATGATAGTACTCACTAAAAATTTCTATTTATTTATTGTTCAAAATTTTTATTGTATTCAAAACAATTACTGAAAATAATGGAGTAATTGCATCTCTTATTTCTTGAATTTGTTTTTCGGGGGTTTTTTGATTAAAATTGTCTTTTAAATCATATACGGATGTTGTAATGACATTACCAGAGTCAATCTTTGGTTCTAGTTTATGAGCAGAAAGAATAATCTTTCTTTCATTATTTTTTAATGCTTGTTTAATTGGTTCAGATCCTGCATAATCTGGTAGTTTACCCCTATGAACTCCAAATGTTCCAATTCTAGATTTTTTTACTATTTTAGAAGGAATTATGTATCTCCAGGATATTTCTACAATATAATCACATTCAGGGCAATCAGTTATTTCTATAGATTTTGAATCAATTGGTACTAATGGAATGGATAATTTTTTACATTCATTTACAAACAGTTCATAATCATCTCTAACTCCTTTGTTTGAATCCTGAGATTTTGGATTGTACTTATGTGTGTAAATCTTTAAAAATTTAAATTCATTCATTTTTCCTAAATTAGTTAAAACATTGTAACCATGTGCTCTTGACAGAAATCCAACAATCGTTTGCACATTATAATGATATCATAGGAGAATAAAGGTTTACCAAATTTTTTAATGTTAACTTTTAATCCAAGTTAGTTAAAAATAATGTAATGATTAAATTAAAAAATATTACTTCATCTGACACTAATTTTTTATTTAAATTATTGAAAAACAGAGATCAATTTGAAAATATTTCACACAAAATTATGCCTACATTTAAAAATCATGAAAAATTTGTTAAATCTAAGCCATATTTTAAATGGTATATCATATATGAGGATCTTAAAAAAATTGGCTCAGCATATATAACAAACCAAAATGAAATTGGTATTCACTTTTTAAATATTAAAAACTATGAAGATTTTTTTCTAGAGTCTTTAGAAATTATTATTAAAAAAAATTCTGGAAAAAGATTTTTGTTAAATATTAGTCCAAAAAATAAAAAATTAAAAAGAATAGCTGAAAAAAATAAATTTAAACTAATTCAACATACATACGAATTATAATGATAAAAGATATTTTGCAAAAGATTTTGAGGCATTACCATGATTTATTAAAAAATTATCAAGATGTAATTTTCCATTATTAATTAATTTTATTTGTAATTGTTTATCAAATAAAAAAGTTTTAATATCTTTTTCAAGATTATCTAATTCATTAATTGCAAAAACTGCATTATCTTTAATGCAACTGTATTCATTAAAATTTCCATCTAAATTAATTGTCATTGTGGGAATTTCTAAAATTAAACTTTCCATCAGAATAGTGGATACATCATATGATTCTGGAGATAGCATAATAACAAAGTCGGAAGAAAGCATTAAATCCAAAATAGGCGTATGCTGATGTATTTCAATTGACTTATCAATTGAATAAAATATTTTTTTTATTTTGTTACTATGTTCATCTTGAGCTGGATGTAGTTTAACAATTATTTTTAAATTAGGAATATTTTCAATAATTTTATAAAATTCAGTAATAAAATTTTTAAATTTTAAAAATAAATCAATAGTGGATGAAGAATAGTAATCAATTATAGGATGAAAAGTAAAAAGGATTGTACTAATTTTAGAATTAGATATAGCACTATTTTTTTTAGAAAAGAATAGATCATGTCTTGGACTCCCTGTAACAATAATTTTATCAGGACTAAATTGTCTAAAATTGATTAGATATTCTTTTTGTATATCTCCCCAAACAGCAATTTTATCTTGAATAGAGTCACTTATTTCAAGAACATCATAGCGTAAATTTGATGAATTAAAATCAGCATATGCATGCTCTAATAAAATAAAAGGTGTTTTATGAGATTTAGATTTTAAAATAGATTTTTCAACTTCGCCAACATTATTTAGTGCGACAATACAACTAATATCCATTTTTTGAAATATATTTTTAGAAACCAATAAAAGTGAAATATATTCAGTTAATCTTTTAAAAAATATATCTTTAAATTCTTTTTCAATAATTGGCCAAAAAGAAATATTATCTATTTGAAAAATAGTTGTTAGTAAATTTTTATTAGAATTTAAAAATGTAATTAATTTTTTAGAATAATCATTAGATGTTAAAATTACTTTATTTTTATGATCATGATCATAAAAAAATTTTTCATTAAGAATTTTACTTTTAGATGTTAAAATTGATTTCAACGAAGAAAAATTCCAGGTTGCAGGTCTCCTTCTATTAAAAAGTACAATATCCACATTATCATTTTTTAAAGATTTAATTAAATCTGAATAAAGTAACGGATTAAATTCTAATAAAATAATTGATTTTCTATTTTTAGAAGGACTATACCAAAGATTAAATATTTTCCCCAAAAATAATTCTAAAAAATTTTTAATTTTTATAAACATATTCCTTGAAATTTTGATTGAAAAATTTTTTTTAAAAAATATGAAAGGAATTTCTATTTTTTCCCAGGATAGAATAGTATTTGAAGCATCTTTAAATAAAATAAAATTTATTTGTTTAATATCAATCAATTGTTTAATAATTAACAATAAGGAGGGATTAGAAATTATATTTTTAGGATTTTCATATTCGAAAATTTTTTGTATTAAAATAACTTTTCTAATTTTTTGAATTAGAAAATTATGTAATTCATTGGTATCTAAAATTTCAAATAAAGAAATATTGTTTATTTGAAGATCATTAGATGGAAGTTTTAGAAACCAATTATAGAAATTAATAGTTTTATCAAAAATTTTTGAACGTTCTTCATCTGAAAGGTATTCATCCACTTTTTTATGCTCTATATCTAATTTAGATAATTTCTCATGTACATCAATATTAAAAGCAATAATTAGAGAATCAGCATCATATGAGACATTACTTAATTGAGAAATTTCATCTACAGAATCAATTAAAATAATAGAGTTGTTCAATAGTTTAAATCAGATTATGAATAAATAATTCTTACGTATAATGATCAAAATATGTTGTAAGGTTTTATAATTAGATAGAAAAATGATTTTTATGTTTAGGAATAAAATTATTTTGATAACTGGAGGTACAGGTTCTTTAGGTTCTGCGTTAACAAAATATCTATTAAAAACAGATGTTAAAACAATTCGAATTTTCAGTAGAGATGAATTAAAACAGACATCCATGCGTTCAAAAATGACTGATAAAAGATTAAGATTCTTCATAGGCGATATAAGAGATAAAGAAAGATTAAACAGAGCAATGGAAGATGTAGATATTGTTTTTCATACTGCTGCTTTAAAACAAGTTCCAGTTGCAGAGTATAATCCGTTTGAATTTGTAAAAACTAATGTTAATGGTTCACAAAATGTAATTGATACATGTTTAGAAAATAATATCAAAGTAGCTATTGCAATTGGAACAGATAAAGCAGTTTCTCCAGTCAACACATACGGAGCAACAAAATTATTAATGGAAAAATTATTTATTTCAGCAAATTATTACACTGGAAACCATAAAACAAAATTTATTTGTGTACGGTATGGAAATGTTTTAGGTAGTAGAGGTTCAATTGTACCATTAATTATTGAAAAAATTAAAACTAACCAAAAAATCCCCATTACAGATGAATCAATGACTAGATTCAACATTACTATGAAAGAAGCAATTGAATTAGTTTTAAGAGCAGTAGAAGAAGGAAAAGGTGGAGAAATATTTATTCCAAAATTAAAAGCCTACAGAGTGGGAGATTTAAAAAATGCAATAATTCAATTGTTAAATAAAAAATCAAGTACAAAAAAAATACCTGTTCGTCCAGGTGAAAAATTTCATGAGTCATTAATTAGTAAAAATGAAATGAATGACACATTTGAATCTAAAAAAGATTACATCGTATACAATTTAATAGATGAAATGGTTACTAGAAAACACAATTATAAAAAAATAAATCTTAAAAAAGAATATTCATCAGATAATGCAAAATTATTAACAGTTGATGAAATAAAAAAAATTATTAAAAAAGAAAATATCATAGATAATATAATTTAATAATTATTTCCATTTTGACCAATCATAGTCAATAAACTCTACATTCTCCATTTCATTATCATTAGGACGCCAAGCAATGTTTGTTAAAGTTAAAATTCTTGAAGTAGAATTAGATAAATTAATGTGTGCTGATGCAAATTTTTTAGGAACAAAAATCATAGAGGGATTTTCTGAATCAGATTCTATTTCCTGAAATCCATCATCAGTTTTAATAATAAAAATTACCTTGCCATGTATACATGTAAAATAACTATCTCTTCTTTTATGAAGATGAGGACCCTTTATTTCACCAGGTTCAACAGAACTAATGTAAACCATTTTGGGTTCATTTTTAATAATATTATCATAATCTCTCCAAATAACAGTTAAAGATCCATTAACATGGGAATCATTGATATCTTTCGTAGAATGTTTTTCTAATTTAATAACTTGAGGTTTTTCTTCCATAAACTACTAAAATATTTGAACAATAAAAATATGAGGAAAACAATAGAACATTTTTTAACAGAACAGACATTCAAAACACATGAAATTAGTAGTTACTGGAGGTTTAGGATTCATCGGAAGTAATTTTATTCTAAAAGTACTAAAAGAACACAAGGATTTTGAAATAATTAACGTAGATGCGAAATTATATGGATCTAATGTAAAAAGTCTAGAATCGATTCAAAATTTAGATAAATATCAATATCTTGAAGAAGATATTACAAATTATGAAGTTTTAGAAAAAATAATAATGGAGTGTGATGCAGTAGTAAATTTTGCGGCAGAATCATTTGTAGACAGAAGTATTTCAAATGCAACGACATCTTTTAATTCTAATCTTAAAGGAATTTTTATTTTATTAGAATTAATTAAAAAATATAAAAAAAGACTAATTCATATTTCAACAGATGAAGTATTTGGAAGTTTAGATCAAGGTAGTGCAAATGAAACTTTTCGATTTAATCCTTCTAGCCCATATTCAGCAACAAAAGCAGGTGGAGAATTATTAGTTAATGCATATTTTGTAACATATGGTTGTGATTGTATTATTACACGCTGTACAAATAATTATGGTCCAAGGCAATTTCCTGAAAAATTAATTCCTAAAATTATTCTTTTAGCACAAAAAGGAGAAAAAATTCCAATTTATGGAACTGGAAAAAATGTAAGAGATTGGATTTTTGTGGATGACCATTGTGATGCAATTTATGAAGTTTTAATGAATGGAGAAGCAGGAGAATCATATAATATTTCAGCAAATAATGAAATAGATAATATTTCAATTGTAAAAAAAATTCTCAAACTAATGAATAAATCAGAAGATTTAATAGAATTTGTAGAGGATCGTCCAGGTCATGATTTTAGATATAGTATGGATTCTTCTAAAATAAGAAAAGAATTTGATTGGAAAAATAAAATAAAATTTGATGAGGGCTTAAAAAAGACAGTTGAATGGTATTTAGAAAATAAAGAATGGTGGAAGGATGGTATTAAAAATTCACTAAATAAAACACCTTGGAAAAATTAATCTTAAATTATTAAAATAAATCAAAATTATTTAATAAAATTTATGAATAATAATCAAAAAACTTGAAATAGTTAAATTTATCATTTATCTCAATAATTACTATGACTAGTTATGGGGAGCCACCATTTGCCAATCTTAAATATTGTAGACGATGTTGTATGCCTGATACAAATGAAAAAATAGAATTTGATAGTATGGGTATGTGTCAAATTTGTCAATCTTCTGAGCAAAAAATTCACATTGATTGGGTAGAGAGAGAGAAACAATTAAAAAAAATCTTAGAAGATTCAAAGAAAAAATCTGGAAATAATTATGATTGTATTGTTGGAATAAGTGGTGGAAAAGATAGTTTTTTTCAACTTCATGTTTTAACAAAAATTTATAAAATGAATCCTTTGGCTGTTACTTTTTTTCATAATTGGTATAATGAAACTGGAAAAGAAAATCTTCTAAATGCACTTGAAACATTTAATGTAGATCATTTGATGTTTACTCCAAAAAGAAATACAATAAACAAACTTGCAAAAAAATCATTATATGAAATAGGAGACGCATGTTGGCACTGCCATGCAGGAGTTGGTAATTTTGTATTACAAACTGCTATACGTTATAAAATACCACTTATTATTTGGGGTGAATCTATTTCTGAAGAATCAGGTAAAGCAACTTATGAAAAACCTAAAAAGTTTGATCGATTATATTTTTTAAAAACATCGGCTAAAAAGAAATCCACAGAAATGATTGGGGACGGAATAGAGATGAAGGATCTTAATGCATACCACATACCAAGTAAAAAAGAATGCAACGATGTTGGCATAAATGGCATTTATCTTGGAGATTACATGTTTTGGGATGATGAGCGTCAAACAGAATTTATTTCTGATACATATGGTTGGAAAGAAGCTGATGTTGAGGGAACTTACAAAGGATACAAAAGTAATGGATGTGTTATGACTGGGGTTCACGATTATATGAAATTGATAAAAAGAGGATTTGGTAGGACTACAGATCATGTTTCACGAGACATAAGGGCAGGGTTGTTAACACGCGAAGAAGGTTTTGAATTGATTAAAAAATATGAAGTGCCATCATCATATAAAAAAGGATTAGAATATTATCTTAAAATTACAGGGTTAACTGAACAAGAAGTTATTGAATCTCTAAAAAAATTAAGAGAAGGCTCTGCTAAAAAACTACCTTAATAATTTAAAATATAGGATAAGTGTAAATAAATATGAATAATCAAGATATAACTAAATTTTCTGCAATTGAATTAATTAAATTAATCAATACAAAAAAAATTACCATTACAGAATTAATTGAATCTACCATAAATAAAATACAAAAGATTAATCCTCAAACAAATGCTTTTGTTCATTTAAATTTTCAGCAAATGCGCGAAACTGCTAAAAATTTAGATAAAAAATTAGATAATAATGAATCAGTAGGTCCATTATATGGAATTCCAATAGGAATTAAGGATATTTTCAATACAAAAGATTATCCAACTGAAATGGGCAGTTCTTTATGGAAAGGATTTACATCAGGAAATGATGCAAGAGTGGTTCATTATGTTAGAATGAATGATGGAATAATAGCTGGGAAAACAGAAACTGCAGAGTTTGCGGTTGATGCTTTAGGGAAATCATTGAATCCACATGATACTGCTAGAAGTCCTGGAACTAGTTCTAGCGGTTCTGCTATTGCGGTTGCAACAGGTATGACTCCCATAGCATTAGGTACTCAAACAGGTGCATCAATAATTAGACCTGCAAGTTTTTGTGGCATTTATGGATTCAAACCAAGTTTTGGGTTAATTCCCAGAACTGGAATGTTAAAAACTACAGATTCACTTGATCAAATTGGATTTTTTGCTAGGACTCCTCAAGATTTAGAATTATTTTTTAACATTATTCATGTAAAGGGAACAAACTATCCCATTAGCAATAATGCATTGAATAATAAAAGTAGACAAATTGTAAAAAATAGACCCTGGAAAATAAAATTTATTAAATCACATACATGGGATAAAGCAGAAGATTATGCAAAAACTGCATTAATTGAATTTACTAATATTCTTGCACAAGAAAAATATTTTAATGTTAGTGAATTAATTCTTCCAAAATATTTTTCAGAATCACATAAAATGCATAAAATACTATATTCAAAATCTCTTGCCTATTATTTTAAAAATGAATTAAAAAATAAAAAATTAGTTAGTAAAATTTTTTATGAATTTGCATTAGATGCTAGTCATATTTCTTTAGAAAAATTTGATAGTGCTCTTGAATATCAAAATAAAATTACAAAATCATTAGATCAGTATTTTGAATCATTTGATATTTTAATTTCTTTATCAACAGCAGGTCATGCTCCATTAAGAAATAAAAAAGAAATAGACGATCCAAGTCTTATTTGGACATTGTGTGGAGTACCAGCAATAAATATTCCAAATTTTAAAAGTCCAGAAGGTCTACCATTTGGAATTCAAATAATAGCAAGAAAATATAATGATAAATTGTTAATTCAATTTATAAAATTTTTACATAAATTAAATATAATTAAAGATAGCCCATATCCAAAAATAATGAATTACTAAAGATTTAACTTGTAAAAATTATATTTTTAAATATTAAATAAAATTTAATCTTATTATTAACAATAAATTAAGACATTTGAATATTAATCCATGTTGACATATATTTTAGATTAATTTAGGATAATTGTGATAAAAATAAAAGAGGTTAAAGAAATTTGAAAGGTATTTTACTTCATGCAGGACATGGGACTAGATTAAGACCATTAACACATACTGGACCTAAACAATTACTCCCAATCGCAAATAAGCCTATGTCTCAATATTGTATTGAATCCATGAAAGAAGCAGGAGTTAAAGAAATTGCAATCATTGTAGGAGGTATAGGTTCACAAAAAGTTAAAGAATATTATGGAAATGGAGAAAAATTTGGAGTGAATATCACATATGTACAACAAGATTTTCCAAAAGGCATATCACATGCAATTAGCTTATGTGAAGATTTTATTAATAATCAAAAATTTTTAGTTTTCTTAGGAGACAACATAATTCAAAAATCAATTAGTCAGATTGGAAAAGAATTTGAAAAATCTAATGATGCAGCAACTATACTTTTGTGTGAAGTAGAAAACCCAAGTAGATTTGGAATTGCAGATATAGAGAATGGTCAAATTAAAAAAATTATTGAAAAACCAAAAAATCCTCCAACAAATTTAGCAGTTACAGGAATCTATTTTTTAACTCCAATTATTTTTGACATAATTAAAAGATTAAAACCATCATGGAGAAATGAATTAGAAATTACAGATGCATTAGACATGTTATTGAATGAAAAACATTCCATCACTTACAAAATGATTACAGACTATTGGAAAGATACGGGTACACCAGAGGATATTATTAATGCAAATAAAGTTATTTTAGAAAATATTATTCCAGAGTTTAAAGGAAAAAAAGATCATACAGTATCAATCGAAGGTAATGTGTCAGTAGGGAATGAAACATGTATTGAAGATCAAGTTATAATTAAAGGACCAGTAATTATTGGAAATAAGTGTAAAATTTCCGGAAATGCAATAATTGGACCTAATACTAGTATTGGAAATGAATGTATTATTTCAGGAGGAATTATCAGAGATTCAATAATAATGAATAATTGTGAAATTGAAAAAAATGTAAATTTAAGAAATAGTATAATTTCATCAAATTCCAGCATTAAACAAAATAAAATTAAAAATGAACAGATACTTCTACTAGGTGAAGGTACAAAAATATTATTTTAGTTATTTGTAATTGATGAATTTTTAATAGGAATAAGGATAGATTTAAGAAGATATGGAAAATAAAAAACCTCTGATTAGTATAATTATTTTAAATTACAATGCAGGAGATTTAATTTTAAATTGTATAAATTCAGTCATACAAACAAAATATGAAAATTATGAAATAATATTGGTGGATAATGTTTCAACAGATAATAGTCATAAAAAGTGTAAAGAAAAATTTGTAGAAATTCAATTAATTGAAAATTCAAAAAATTATGGATATTGTGAAGGAAATAATATTGGTATAAGAAAAGCAAATGGAGAATTTATTGTAATATTAAATCCAGATACAATTGTAGAACCTAATTGGTTAGATGAATTTTTAATTGCTCATTCAAAATATGGAGATGGCCTGTATCAACCAAAAATTCTTTCACTTTATGAAAAAGAGGTATTACAAAGCACAGGTAATATGATTCATCTTTTTGGATTTGGATTTGCAAGAGACAAAGG
>Ga0308019_10002279_pt1 | contig 11042 bp, 12 predicted proteins | sample Neamet284_FD_203135 | JGI IMG/M metagenome (GOLD analysis project Ga0308019, IMG submission 203135) | Marine microbial communities from water near the shore, Antarctic Ocean - #284 | ecosystem: Environmental > Aquatic > Marine > Unclassified | place: Southern Ocean | collected 2014-10-01
CACCAACTTTTTCTCTTAACAAAGAAACTTCATGGGCAATAAATCATTTAATCAAAAAAAAATACTTGTATGATAGTAGTATAGTTCCTGCAAAAACAAAAATGTATGGATTTTCAGATGCAGAAATTTCTCCATATAAAATGTCTAGTGAAAATATCTTAAAAGAGGATAATACTAGTAATTTAATTGAATTTCCATTAATGGTAACAAAATTTTTAGGTAAAAAAATTCCTGCAGGTGGTGGGTTTTTTTTGAGATTTTTGCCACTAAGAACTATAATGAATAGCATAAACACATATCAAAAAATAGGCATACCATCTACATTTTATATTCATTCATGGGAATTAGTTCCAGAATTAATGCCATCGTTACCATTACCAATAGTAAACAAATTTGTAACATATCATAATCTGAAAAATGCTTTACCAAAAATGAGTAAATTATTAGAAAAATTTGAATTTACTTCGTTTGATAAATATCTAAAATGAGTTAAAGTCATAATTTAGTAATAATCATTATTAAAAGCCAAGTATCCTGAACAAACAGGGCTTATACTTGAAAATAGCAATAGGATTACCAGCATTAAATGAAGAAAAAAATATTGCAAGTATTATTCTTCAATTGAGAGAGAAATATGAATTGGTTATTGTGTGTGATGATGGCTCCAATGATTTAACGTCATCAATATCAGAGAAGATGGGTGCCATTGTAATAAAACATAAAAAAAATCTAGGGTATGGTGCTGCCATAAGGAGTTTATTCATAAAGGCACAAGAATTAGAATGTGATATTCTTGTTACATTTGATTCAGATGGTCAACATAAAGTCTCAGAAATAGAAAATGTAATCGAACCTATTGTGAAAGATGATGCAGATATTGTAATCGGTTCAAGGTTTCTAGGTAGTATAGAGGGAAAAATTCCAGTATACAGAAAAATGGGAATAAAGGCAATAACAAATTTGGTCAATTCTGGCACTGGAAAAAAAATTACAGATTCACAAAGTGGTTTTCGTGCATACAGTAGCAAGGTGTTAAAAAAAATAATTCCTTCAGAATCAGGAATGGGAGTATCAACTGAAATTTTGATTAAAGCTAATAAAAATAAATTTCGAATTAGTGAAAAACCAATAACAATTCTTTATGAAGGAGATACATCTTCACAAAATACATTATCGCATGGAAGTTCAGTGATTTTAAGTACAATGAAATTCATCTCAATTGAGCATCCTTTAAAATTCTATGGAATTCCGGGAATTATATTTTTAGCAATTGGATTATTTTTTATCGTATGGACTCTTCAAGAATTTACTGAAACTAGAAGAATAATTACAAATATTTCACTAATTGCTATAGGTTCAACAATATTTGGTACTCTACTTACAATAACTTCAGTTTTATTATATTCTCTAGTGAGTGTTGTACGAGAAAGAAGATAAATTGTTAATAATTACCGCAGATTTTAGGCTAATTAACTAATGAATTTAATTAATTCAGTACAACAGAAAAAAATACCAAAACTATTCCCACTTGCAATAATATTTTTTGCAGGATTAGGTTTTCGAATTTATTATTTTCCCCATGAACTTCCACTGGTTCTAGATAGTTTGAGTTATTTTTCGTATGCAACTGAAACAGTTCTTCTGGGACACTTACCCACCACATGGACTACAATCAATAATGGTTGGCCAATGTTTTTGACATTTTGGTTTTCAATTGTTAATTTAGAGAATTCTTTACAATATATGCAATTACAACGAATAATATCACTCAGTTTATCTTCTTTAACAGTTATACCAGTATACTTTCTTTGTAGAAAATTTTTTGATAATAAATTATCATTAGTGGGTGCATCAATATTTATTTTTGAACCAAGACTTGTTCTTAATTCATTATTAGGGATTACAGAACCTCTTTTTATTTTACTTAGTACAATTTCTCTTGTATTCTTTTTAAAATATGGAAAAAAAGCAATAATTTTTTCTTTTATTTTAGCATCATTTTGTACGATAATAAGATCTGAAGGAATATTTCTTTTCTTAGCATTGACAATTTTATTTTTTATAAAATACAAAATTTCTAAAGAAATTCTTAAAACATATTTACCGGGATTGTTAATTTTTATGTTAATTTTAATTCCAGTGATGGATTATAGAATTGAAGTTACAGGTACTGACGGAATTTTTCTCCGAGCAGCACAGGGTACATCTCAAACTTTATCCATTACAAATCAAGATGGAATGACGAAGATTTTTGATGGCATTAAACTATTTGTTTCATACTTAGGATGGATTATGATACCAAGTTTCATAGTATTTCTTCCATTTGGAGTAATACAGTTTTTTAGAAAAAGAAGTAAAGATACAAATTTTATCATTCCGTTCTTGATAATCAGTTCAGTTCCAATCTTTTATGCATACATAGTTCAAGCACAAGATACACGCTATCTCTATGTTCTTTACCCAGTTTTTTGTTTGATTTCATTATTTGCAATACAAAGTTACATTTCAAAATCAAATAAAAAAAATATAATAATTTTTTTACTAATCATTGGAATTTTGTGTAGTTCAATAGTATTTTATGAATATAAAAAAATAGATTATGACAAAGAAAGAGAATTATATGAAATTGGGATAATTGCAACACAAATAACATCTGGATTAAACTCTCACCCTACAGAATCAAGATACATCAGAGTTGCACAAATTCCAAATGACTGGCCGTTTGTTTTTCATGATGATATGTATAAAATCAACATAATATCGACAAAGGGGTATGAAAATTTAAATAATTATATCATAGATTCAAGAAATGAATTAACACACATAATTGTAGATAATGATTCAGACATGCCGGAATTTTTGAAAGATGTGTATCAGAATGAAGAAAAATACAAATATTTGAAGAAAATATTTGATTCAAAAAATGAAGGATTTAATCATCAAATGAAAATTTTTGAGATTGATTTTGAAAGGTTAGATTCTAAAGATTTAGAATAAAAATGAATTTACACCTATAACATGAAACTGTTAAACTTATCTAGTATAGGATTAAATCAAAAAAATGATAGACATGACGGGAATAAATTTAAAAAAATCTATAGAAATATCAATTTTAGAAAGTACAAAAATTATTAAAAATTCAAGTATCCATATTAATGAAATTGAAGAATCTGTTAACGAGATTATAACATGTCTGAAAAATGGAAAAAAAATCATAATATTTGGAAACGGTGGTAGTGCTGCAGATGCACAGCATATTGTAGCAGAATTCATTGGTAGATTTAGACTGGAAAGAAAAAGCTTGCCAGCTATAGCATTAACATCAAATTCTTCAATTTTAACAGCATTAGCAAATGATTATTCGTATAATACAATTTTTAGTCGTCAATGTGAAGCATTAGTAGAAAAAGGAGACATTGTAATTGGAATTTCAACAAGTGGAAATTCAAAAAATGTTGAAAAAGGTTTGAACGTATCAAAAAAACTAGGCGCAGTAACTATTGGACTTTTAGGTTCAAAAGGTGGAACAATTAAAAAATACTGTAAAATTCCAATTGTTATAAATTCATCATCAACACCAAGAATTCAAGAAGCACATAGAACAATATATCACATAATTTGTGAAGAAGTAGAAAAAGAATTTGAAATAAAATGAATTCAATAAAAAATATAGATGTTTTTATTCTGGATAGATTAGGCAGTGGAAAATTACCTAAAAAAATCAATAATAGACAAATATTAAAAATGTTAGTTAACAGATTAAAAAAATTAGAAACATAGTTGTTTGTACAACTAATAAAAAAATAGATAATCTATTAATTTAAAAATTGTATAATATAAAAACTAATTTTTAAATTATTTAATAAAATTTATATTTTTTTATTAATTATTTTTGCCAATAATTTAAAGTCAAGATTATAATTATCATAAAAATTATAAAAATGTTTTAGAGTAGCATCAGGATTATTACGTTGTATTGAAGATAAAATTATTCCATCTTTCAAAATAGAAAAGTAAGGAATAGTAATAGATACATTTTCAGTGGCTTGCAGTATTATATCTAGTTCATTATTTTTGAATTCAAAATTATCAATGGATTCTTTTATTATTTGTGGTAGTTTTGATATATCATCAATTTTTTTTACCATAGATACCACATCAAAATATTCTTCAGCAAATAAAAAAACAGGTTTTTTAAAGAAAAGGGTTTCAAAAGCAGTTGAACCAGAAATTGCAATTACACCTTGACTTTTTGAAATTAATTCTTGTGAATTTATGGAAGGATGAAAGAGCTTTACGTTAGGAATATCAATGATTCTTTTATAATCTTGAATTGAACGCCAACCTTTGAATTGTTGACCAGGGTGTTCTTTAACATATAATGAAAAGTCAATAGGCAATGAACGAGAAATATTTTCAATTAAACTAATTTGATCAGTGAAAAAAGGAGCAGTTGCAAGAATCTTTGCCTCAGGTTCAGTGTGTAATGGGAAATAGAGAAATTTCTCATCAGAAATAGATTTAGATAAATTTTGATTTAGATATTCTTCTCGTTTTTTTGTTTTAAAATGAGTATAATATCTTCCTTTAAGCATTTTTAATTTTGTTTTACCAATGTTCTGATATATTAATTCAGGATCATGATTTAATCTATTGATAAAATGTTTAATTTTTTGAGAAGGGGTAGAAGTATCAAAAATATAACTAGATTGGACTTTAATAGTTTCAGCAAGACTTTGATTTTTTATTATATTAGAATCATGTTTGTTAATTAGACTATCAGGGTTTGAAAGTAGTTTTTGAAATTCATCAGAAATTTCTCTACTAATTAGATTGTTTGATAGTGTGATTTTATTGTGTATATGAACTATATTTGTCATTAAAATTTTAATTTGCAATTTTTTTGCAAGTCGATATAAAAGTAAATTTGAAATATTTTCACCTGCTGCTTGCATTAAAATTAATTTTGGATTAAATTCTTGCAAAACATTAATAAAAAAATTTAGTGAGTGTTCTACAATAGGTAAAATTTCATTTTTACTGAATGTATGAAAATCAGTTCTATATTTATGAAAATATCTTTCACTTAAAATATCAAGCCACAAATTTAAATCATATTTTTTTTCAAATTCTTCAAGAATGGAATTATTATAAGATGATTTATTTGTATAGCAGTCAGGATAATAAAATAGTTTTTTAAAATTAACAATAGTTTGTTTGTTAAAAAAGCTAACATCTTGTTTTTTTGTAACTATTCCAATAAAATCAAATTTACCTATTTTTGATAATGCAGAACAAATTCCAAAATGAGTATATGAATAAGGTCCATCTAACCAAACAAGAATAGTATCTGTCATTGAATAAATTTTTTTTATACAATTATAAAAATATAGAGATTATGAACTAGTAACATTAACAAAAGAATCTAAAAAGTCATAAGAATAATTATACATTACACTAAATCACATATCAGGTTTATCAATCATTAGGATTACTTTAGTTTCAGTATTTTCTAAAATAAGATGTGTGAGAATATGTTTAGTGATGAATATATAATAAAAAATATTTAAAAACTAACTTGAAAGTTTAAACGTCTGAAAGAAATCTTCATCTTATGCAAAAAGGATGGATGAGGAGTAGATGGTATGAATTTAGACTTGGGCATAGTACGTATTTAATTTTCATGCTTACTTTTGTAAATTTTATTCTCATTTCATACAGATTACTGATAGAAAGAATCCCATTTTTGCAAAAATTCATTCCTGAATTATGGATTTTTGCTATATTGTTTTTAGGAATTTATATTCCTGTTGCAATAATCATAGGATTTTGGCATAGAAAAACACAATTAAAAGTTGAACAGACATTATTATTACAACAGAATCCATTTATTGCAAAATTATTTAGAACAATGCTCGATGTTCAAACTAAAAAAGCAACTAAAGAAGAAATTGAAAAGTTTAGAGAATTTTTAATAAATATTGAGAGAAAATTTGATGTGGGTAAATAATGTTAAATTTTGGATTTAGAAGAAAATGGTTAGATGGTAGGATAGGAAATTCAGTTTATTTGATGTTTGGATTAACTTTTCTAAATTTTATTCTCATTTCAAATAGATTCTTTTTAGAAGGAGATCCTTTATTTGCAAAAACATTTTCAAGTCTATGGATTTTTGGATTAGTTTTTTTAATTGCATATATTCCAACTTCAATTTTAATTGGATATTGGCATAGAAAAACACAATTAAAAGTTGAACAGAATCTAAAATGGCTTGAAACTCCATTATTTGCTCAAATATTCAGATCTTTGATAGATGTTGAAACCGGCATAGCAAATAAAGAAGAGATTGAAAAGTTTAGAAAGATATTAACAGATATAGAAAAAAAATGACCATTATTTAATGAATTAACAATAAAATATTCATACAAAAACTTAATCGAAATTAGAATTTAATTATATTTTTGAATGTAAAAATACGAAAACAGATTATAGAGTAAGATAACAATTTATTTTTTAAGTTTAGGTTTAACCAGTCACATAATAATTTATTATTAAAATGAGCAAAAAATACCTGATCTAAAGTATTTAAAGAATTATTATAATATTCGTTAATTATATAAGAAATTTAAACTTGTTTTAAAAAACAAATTTTTTATATTATCTATTAGTATAATTTTACAAAATTATTTACTTTGGTTACAGTTTACCAAAATTTAAAAATCAAATAAAATTACATCAACCATGAAATATGTTGTAACTGGTGGTGCAGGTTTTATTGGGAATAATATAGTAAAATTACTAATTAAAAAAGGGCATAATGTAGATGTAATAGATAATCTCCATACAGGGAAAAAAGAGAATTTAAAAGAAGTAAGTGATGAAATAAATTTTTACAAAATAGACATACGAAATAAAGAAAAATTAGAGAAAATTGTAAAAAATTGTGATGGAGTTTTTCATCAAGCAGCTTTAACATCGGTTCCAGAATCGTTTGAAAAAGCTAAAGAATATCACGATGTCAACGTGATAGGTACAAAAAATATTTTTGATATTGCTAAAAAAGAAAAAATTCGTGTAATATATGCAAGTAGTTCTAGCATTTATGGGAATGTAATGAATATCCCAATTAAGGAAAATACACACAGAAAACCAATTAACCCATATGGACAAACAAAATTAGATGATGAATTTCTTGCGGATGAATTTTCAAAAGATGGTTTACTAGTGATTGGTTTGAGATATTTTAATGTCTATGGAATTGGACAAACAGGAACATATGCAGGAGTAATTACCAAATTTTTAGAGAAAATTAAGGAAAAAAAACCATTAATTGTAAATTGTGATGGAAGTCAAGTCAGAGATTTCATTCATGTAAGAGACATAGCACGAGCAAATGTAGTTGCAATGGAAAATAAAATTAAGAAAGGTTTTTTCAATATTGGAACAGGTATTCCTACATCAATTAATGATTTAGCAAAAATAATGATATCTCTATCAGGGCAAAAATTAGAGATTATTCATGGGACTGAATTAAAAGGAGATATAAAAAATAGTCAAGCTGACATGGAATTTACAAAACAAAAAATAAATTGGAATCATGAAATTGAACTTGATGAAGGGTTAAAAGAATTAATTTAAAAATAATAAATCGTGAAATAAATTCATAAAGCTTAAGAAGAGTAAATGGTTTTCAACATTTTTGATATTTGTTGTACAGTCATTGGTTTTATTTTTTCAAAATATTTGTAAAGATTATCTGGTTTTTTGACATTCGGATATTTCGATTTAGAAATAGGTTTAAAAAGAGAGGGTAAAATAAAGAAATCTTTTGTTTCTAAAACATGCTCCATCTCAAAATCAGTTAGAAGGTATTCAGTTAATTTTTCGCCAGGTCTAATTCCAATGATTTTTGTTTTGATATTTTTATGATTTAATCCATAATTTGGAGCTAAAATTTCTTTCATTACTTCAAAAAGATCATTCAAATATAATAAGGGCATTTTAAGGACAAAGATTTCACCCCCAGTAGCTAAACTCGTTGCATTTACAATCAATTTTACAGCATCATCTTTTGTCATAAAAAATCGCTTCATTCTTTTATCAGTAAGTGTTATTGGGCCACCATTTTTGATTTGATCTTCAATTTTAGGTAATATTGAACCTCTAGTATGTAAAACATTTCCAAATCTAACTGAAGCAAAAATTGTTTTAGAATTTGTATGAAATGCTTCAGCTGACAATAATTTTTCACCTAACAGTTTAGTTGCACCCATTACACCTATTGGATTGACTGCTTTATCAGAACTTATAAAAATCACTTTTTTTACATTTTCATTTACAGATGCCTTAACAATATTATTTGTTCCAACAATATTAACAGTGAAAGTTTCAAAAGGATTTAATTCACATCTATCAACATGTTTTAATGCAGCTGCATGAAAAATAATATCAGTTCCTTTTACAGCAATATTTACTGTTTCATAATTTCTAATATCACCTATAACATATACAATTTTTTTATTTGTAAAAATTTGCTCCATTTCATATAATCCATTTTCATCATTACTGAAAACCTTGATAGATTTTGCACCATCTTCTAAAGCTTTTTTTACAATTGATTGACCGATAGAACCTGAACCTCCTGTAACTAGAATGTTTTTATTTTTTAAAATTGAGGTCATTTATTAAATTGCTAAAATACGGATTAATTAATCATGACAGGTAGGATATTATATAAAAAATGAACAAAATTATAGAATATATTATTTTAAATCTGAAAAGCCATAGGCAGGTGTAATGTACAGTAAATTATGAATTCAATACTTGTTACAGGCTCATCAGGATTTATTGGAAGAAAAGTTTTGGAAAAATTACCTAAATTAGGAGTCATTACAGATTATGATAATTCTATACGAATAGATTTACAAAATATTAATGAAGTAATGAAAATTAATTCTGCAGATATAGTGATTCATTTAGCTGGAAAAACACCTAAAAAAGAATTAAAATGGAATGATTATTTCAACAACAATATTTCTAGTACATTGAATATTTTAGAATATTGTATTATAAAAAATGTTAAAAAATTAATCTATGTTAGTAATTATATTTATGGGAATCCAAAATATTCCCCAATAGATGAAATTCATCCCATAAATCCACATAATTCGTATAGTGAAAGCAAATATCTTGGAGAAAGGTTGTGTAAATTTTATTGTGATAAAATGAATATCAATTTAATAATTTTGAGACCTTTTAATATTTATGGTGAATCAATGAACAAAAATTTTTTGTTATCAAATCTAATTAATTCAATAAAGACAGATCAAAAAATGACTATCGTAAACAAAGATAGTAGAAGAGATTTTTTACATGTTGACGATTTTGTTGATTTGATTTTAAAGATTAAAGATTATAATTGTAAATTTGAAATATTTAATGTAGGGACAGGAATTTCATTTTCATTTAATGAAATTATAGAAAAAATTGAGAAAATCACATCAAAAAAACTAAATTTAGAATATTTAGAAGATAAAAAAATATTCATGGACGATATTAAAGCAGATATTAGTAAAATTAAAGAAAAATTAGATTGGAAACCAAGAATTGGAATTGACGAAGGATTAAAAAGAATGTTAAAAAATTATTAAGATTTTAAGATTTTTTCATATAAGTTAAGATAAAGTTGTCCAATATTTGACCAATCATATTTTTGAACTTCATGGTAAGCAGATTCAGAAATTTTTTCTCTAAGGTTTTTATCTTTTATTAATTCTAAGATCTTTTTTAAAAGTATTTTTGAATCTCCGGGTTCAATTAATATTCCTGCACCGTTATTTCCCAGCAATTCTTTGTTACCACCAACATTAGTAGCAATAATAGGAACTTTACAAGCCATTGCTTCCAATAACGTTCCACTTATCCCCTCTACAAAAGAAGGTTGAATTAGCAAAATGGAGCCTCTTATCAAGGGTATAGTTTTTTCTTTTGGTTGATATCCTAAATAATGAATATTGTCGTAAATTTTTTCATGATCTAAAACGGTCTTTTCTTCGGGTCCACTTCCAATTATTAATAAATTAATTTCTTGAGGAAGTTTTTTTGCAGCTTCTAAAATAGTAATAATTCCTTTTTCTTTTGATAATCGTCCTGCAAAAATTATTTGTTTTTTATATCTAGTATCAGTTCCAGAATGCAAAGATTTGATATCAATTCCATTTGGAATGTAAGATACAGTTGAACCTAGTTTTTTATAATATTCATATCCCTCTTTAGAACCGGCAGTTACAGCATCTGCCCATTTTAAAGCATTTTTTTCATATTTATTTGAAAAGTATGAACTAATTTTTCCATGAAGTAATCCTACTTGTTCACTGTATATTCCATGAATGGATAATATTTTCTGTCCTGAAACATTTTTCATAGCTAAAGCGGAAATTGGATGTTGTGCATGAACAATATCATAATTTTTCATTAATTTTGCTTTTAAAAATGAGGATATCAAAAAGCTGGGATTTTTTAATTTTTTAATTGGTATGGTGAGAATATTTTCTGAAGAAATTATATCAACTTCATGTCCATGTTCTTTGAGAAAATTAATCAAATCTCGTACATGTTGTGCTATTCCACCAATTCCATTCAGAGTAGGTGAAATTAATAGAATTTTCACAAATCAAAATGAATTATAGACTTTTTAAAGTCTTGGATTAAAAAAGTAATTCTACATTGTTGTTTGTGCTGTGTAATTGAATATCTGACTCTTCACATCCAGTAAGTACTAAATTTCTTGTACATTTCATAAGAACCAAAGTATAATTCCTCACATTCGCCGTGAGTTGGGCAAACTTTTGACATGAAAACTTGATCATCTCGCTCAAAGACTTCAGCATCTAGAATCATGTTACAGTCAGGACAGATGCTTTGGGTAAATCTGATCGTAGATTTTTTACTTAAATTTTTACTTGATTGATTAGAAATCTGAATTAGTGCCATGGTTGTATATTGAATATTTCAAAATCAGTATATAATTCGTTTGACACTAA
>Ga0308019_10002292_pt1 | contig 11000 bp, 9 predicted proteins | sample Neamet284_FD_203135 | JGI IMG/M metagenome (GOLD analysis project Ga0308019, IMG submission 203135) | Marine microbial communities from water near the shore, Antarctic Ocean - #284 | ecosystem: Environmental > Aquatic > Marine > Unclassified | place: Southern Ocean | collected 2014-10-01
TCTTCGCCAATAAAAAGAATAAAGCATAAACACTAGGAATGTAAAACATGAAGAACGAGAACAAAGAACGTTTTTATTATAACAAGGAATTTTTAGGAAGTCCAGAAGGGCGATCAGCTCGATTATTATCGGAATATTACGGCCCTCTTCAACGATTCAAGCGCAACAAGATACAAGATACGATTGTGTTTTTTGGTTCTGCACGATTAAAATCTGCAGAAGATGCAAAAGAAGCATTAGCAGACGCGCCAAAAAGTATCTCCAAGGATGAGCAAAAAAAATTAGATACAGATTTAGAAATGAGCCGATATTATGAAGCGGCACGTGAATTATCCTACAAAATGACCAAATGGAGTAAAGGACTAAAACTTAAGAAAAAACGCTTTATCGTAACGTCAGGCGGTGGCCCTGGAATTATGGAAGCAGCTAATCGTGGTGCCACAGAAGCTAAAGGGTTAGCTGTCGGGTTGTCCATATCCCTCCCTTTTGAAACATCGGGAAATGAATGGATTTCTGATGATTTGGAAATCAACTTCCATTACTTTTTTATGCGTAAGTTTTGGTTTCTCTACTTGGCTAAAGCCATGGTGGTTTGGCCCGGAGGGTTTGGGACTTTAGATGAAGTGATGGAAGTACTCACACTCATCCAAACACAAAAATTAAGCAAGCAAATTCCCATTGTACTATTCGACAGTCAGTTTTGGAATAATGTAGTAAACTGGGAATTCCTTGCCGACAAAGGTGTTATCTCTCGATCTGATCTGGATCTATTCCTAATTTGTGATACTGTGGATGATGCATATAATTACTTAACAAAAAAAATAACGGCGACGCATCTACGCGGGCCCAATTTTTAAGGAGTATTATGAAACCTAAAATAATTCTTATACTATGGACCTTTTCAATTCTGTCTGCACAAGTAGGGCCAGCGCAGGAACTCCATAGAAATCCACCACGAGCTTGGGCTTTGACCAATGCAACCATTCATAGCGCCCCAGGGAAAGCTATTGAGAAGGGTACAGTCGTCTTGCGAGACGGCATTATCACATCCGTTGGCTCAAGTGTAAAAATTCCAAAACAAGCAACCATTCTTGATATGAGTGGTAAGCATATTTATGCCGGTTTCATTGAAAGTTGGCTTGATGTAAAAACGGTTAAAAAAGACACGTCTCTTCAGGCAAACTGGAATTCCAATATGCGTGCTCATCTCAAAGCCGCTGACCTATTTCATCCTAATGAAAAAGCTCTTAAAGAGTTACGAAGCCTTGGGTTCACCACCGCTCATGTGACCCCCAAAGGTGGCATTTTCCAGGGCAATTCTGGATTGGTTCAATTGGGTAAGATACCAAAAGTTTTATCCAACAATGTTGCCCAAGTGATTGAGTATGCAGCCGGTGGTTGGGGTGCCTCAGAATATCCCACTTCCATTTTAGGTGCCATTGCCTTTATACGCCAAGGTTTCATAGATGCTGATTGGTACAATAAAAGCCAATCTATTCTAGCAAAATATCCAGGAGGGAATGAACCGATTCAAGCAGACAGATCCCTTTCAGAGTTATCCAAGGTGATAAAGAAAAAGCAACCTTTCGTATTTCGCACAGGGAATGAACTTTATATCGATCGCTCTTCGAATATCGCTGATGAATTCAACCTGAACCTTTGGATTTTGGGCAATGGTTATGAATACCGTAGAATTGAAGAAATGCCTGCTTCATTCATGATTATCCCTTTGAATTTTCCAGCAAAGCCAGAAGTCGCCGATCCACATAATGCACTGCAATATTCCACCGAACAGCTAAAACATTGGGATATGGCACCGGACAATGCATCCAAATTAGCCAACGCAGGATTCCAATTCGCCCTAACTAGCTCGGAGTTAAAAGACAAAAATGAATTCAGAAAAAACCTTTCCCGATCTATAGATCGAGGTTTAGATGAAACCGCGGCATTAGCGGCACTTACTACAAATCCTGCTAAAGAATTCGGCCAAACCAAACGCTTGGGGAAAATCGCGCCCGGTTTTATCGCCAATCTAGTGGTTACCGATGGCAATTATTTTGACGCCAAATCAAAAGTGCAGTCAGTATGGATTGATGGGAATGAATTTGAAATTGCCCCCGATCCACTTGTAAAAGCATCAGGCGACTGGACATTAACCGAAGGCAACAACGAATGGATCCTATCCATCAAAGCTGATGGTAGTTCACTCAATATAGATGAGAAGAATCTAAAACTTTCGAATTATAAATTGGACCAAGATAGAATTTCATTCTCTGTGGATGCGGATACTATACTCCAAAAAGGTGTCACCAGATTTAAAGGGACAATCACAGATAAAAAAGCATCAGGACAAGTTGTCTATGCCGATGGATTAATTGGATCATGGTCCGGAACTTTTAATTCTGCCAACCAAAAGAAAGATAAAAAAACTAAAAAAGAAAAAGCCAGTGACCTTACTTTAGTCTTTCCTGAAGGAGCCTATGGTTTAGATGGAGATGTTCCCAATCCCAAAACCATTTTGATCAATGATGCAACAATCTGGACATCGGGACCAAAAGGTGTTTTAAAAGAATGGGATATCCTTTTCCAAGATGGTAAAGTGAAAAAAATCGCTAAAAACATCTCCCTACCTCGCGGCAATGCACTGATTATTGACGGAACTGGAAAACATATTACACCTGGACTGATTGATGCTCATAGCCACATGGCAGGTGAATCTATCAACGAAGGATTTCAGAATGTAACAGCAGAAGTTCGTATGCGGGATGTTATCGATCCCAATGATGTCGCCCTGTACCGCGCTCTCGCCGGTGGTTTGACCACTATCAATTTACTCCACGGCTCTGCCAATCCAATCGGTGGACAAAATGTAGTCATGAAACTTCGTTGGGGCAGTTATTCTGATGATCTAATTTTAAAACACGCACCGCAAGGGATTAAGTTTGCCTTAGGTGAAAATGTAAAACGCGTTCGTTCTTATGGCCGATATCCAGAAACGCGCATGGGTGTTGAACAAGTGATTCGTGATGCTTTTATGTCCGCACGTGATTATAAAAAATCGTGGGATATTTATAATAAAGATGCAAAACTCCAGCGATCATCTATGCCACCTCGCCGAGACTTAGAACTAGATGCAATGGTTGAGATCCTGGAGGGAAAACGCCTCGTTCATTCCCATTCTTACCGCCAAGATGAAATCCTGATGCTGACACGAATAGCGGAAGATTACGGATTTAGAATGGCCACATTTCAACATGTACTAGAAGGATATAAAGTAGCCGAGCGATTGGCTGAACATGGTGCTGGAGCATCCACATTTTCTGATTGGTGGGCCTATAAATATGAAGTGGTGGATGCCATTCCATACAATGGAACGCTTATGAACAATGCTGGTGTGAACGTTTCTTTCAATTCAGACAGTGATGAATTGGCCCGACGGATGAACTTGGAAGCGGCTAAAGCCGTTAAGTATGGCGGGCTCGATGAAGCAGAAGCACTCAAATTTGTTACTATTAATCCTGCTAAACAACTCCAGATAGATAAACATGTGGGTTCTTTAGAATTGGGAAAAGACGCTGATTTTGTCGTTTGGTCAGGACACCCCCTTTCTTCCTATTCGATTTGTGAACAAACATGGCTGGATGGGAAACAATATTTTTCTTTAGAACAAGATAAATATTACCGTGAACGGGATAGCAAAGTTCGGAATGACCTAATTCAAAAAATATTACAAGCACCGGACAATGGTGGCAAAAAGATAAAACCCAATGGAAAAAGCGGCAATCGTTTCCATTCCTGCGATGCTTTTGAATCATATACATTTGAAGGAGAAGAATAATGAAACGGATAATACTAACAATACTGTTCACTTCATTTGTTTTAGCCAATGACCAAATTCCAGCACCGCCCCAGAAACATCCCATTCTACTAAAAAATGGTGTCATTCATACTGTTTCTAATGGTGTCATCAATGGATCAATCCTTTTTGAAAAAGGAAAGATTACTCACATCGGCGAATATATTGCTCCGCCTGCTGGCGCTGAGGTCATTGATTTGGAAGGGAAACACGTTTATCCAGGATTTATCGCAGCCATATCCGGAATTGGATTGGTGGAAATCAGTGCTGTTGACGTAACCAATGATCATTCCGAAAGAGGCGATTTCAATCCAAACGTGCGGGCGAATGTGGCCTACAATCCAGATTCAGAAATTATTCCGACCACTCGCTCCAATGGTGTGCTCATTGCCAATGTGGCCCCCAGCTCAGGTCTCGTTTCGGGCCAATCCTCTATCATGATGATGGATGGATGGACTTGGGAAGACGCCACTTTAACACATCCCAGTGGATTGCATGTCAATTGGCCAGGCATGGGAATTCGCACTGGCGGACGATTCAGAATGACGGCAGAAAAACAAATTAAAAGACGAACCAAAGCTTTAAAAAAGTTAGATGATATGATTAAAGAAGGGCGAGCTTATACACGACTTCGCCAAACACAATCTAGACATGCTGAAGATTATCATAATGAAGATTTACGTCTGGAAAGTATGATTCCTTATGTTCAGGGAAAACGACCCATCTATATCCATGCCAACGAAGTTCGGCAAATTGAAGCAGCCGTAAACTGGTCCAAACGCCAGGAATTAAATATCATTATTGTTGGTGGAAGAGACGCCTGGCGTACCGTCGATTTATTGCGCATAAATAAAGTACCCGTCATTTATGAAGTCGTAACTGCTTTGCCGAACCGCCGATATGAAGATTATGATCAAGCCTATAAAGGACCTGCACTTCTCCATGAAGCTGGTGTTCAGTTTTGCATTGCATCCTCTGGTTCTGCCGGCGGCGCGTACCAATTACGAAACTTGCCCAACCAAGCGGCCATGGCAGCGGCCTATGGACTCCCTAAAGATGCGGCCCTGCGTTCTATCACCTTATCCGCTGCAGAGGTGATTGGGATTGATGATAAAGTAGGCTCCCTGGAATCAGGTAAAGATGCGACCCTTTTTATTTCAAATGGTGACCCTTTGGAAATTCGAACAAATGTCTTACAAGCTTATATTCAAGGGCGAAAGGTTGATATGAATGATCGACATAAAACACTCTATCATAAATATCAGGAAAAGTATCGTCAGTTGGGAATTCTAAACGAATAAGACATTATTTATTAATATTACATAAACAGTATTATTGTATTATTGCATCAATATTGATTTGGTCCATATCATAATTATCTACAGAAACCACGAGACTATCTGCATCCATAAATCCAGTTCGTGCCGTTCCACCATACACACCCCAAATATTATATTGGCCTGATCCATTATCAATATCAACAGCAACGGCTTTGTATGTGCCAAAGGCGACTTGGTTGAATTCATATTCATATATGCCATTTTTTATGTCACTTGATGTTATTTCTTTAACGGAATATGGTGGTCCTTTTGGATACCAATCCTTATGAAGCGAAATCTGTACTTTCCCCATACTTGCTTCTGGGAAGGTGCCAACAAAGGAAACTTTTCCTGAAATCGTTCCACTTTCGGGGATTTCATTTGTATTATCTTCACAGGCATTAAAAATAAATAGTGAAAAGATTATAGAAATCATCCCTGTTCTTTGCTTTGTAATCATTAACATGTCCTTTTTTTTTATTTAATTAGAAAGATTTTGTAAATGTGATCTTCCAGGTTCTACCTGGCATAGGATAATTCTGTATCAGTTTATATTCTTGGTTAAAAATATTAGAAATTGTCAAATTAGATTGAAATGATTTGATTTTTTTTCCTATGGATAAATTAACAATGAATTGACCGGGTAATTCTTTAATTGGGAATACAATTTTATTATTAATTATTTTATAATCATGGCTCAAAAAATCATCATATTTTTGGCGACTCCACAATTGAACCTGTGATGTGAAATTATATGTCCCCTGTTTAAAATTAATCCGAAGTTTCCCCCGATGCTTTGAACGATATAATATTGGATCTCCATTCCGATCCTCCATTTGTAAAAAAGCATATTCACTATATATTGAGATTGATTTAATTGGTTTCCACATACTTTGAAATTCACCTCCCGTTCCAATTATTCTTACTCGATTAACAGCAAGAACAGGCAAGCTGTATATAAAATCAATCATATCTTGATAACGGTTATAGAAAATTGAGGTGCTCCATGAAAACTGCTGGCTATGTGAATGAGCATACATTATTTCAAATGCAGACACATGCTCAGGCTGAAGACTTGGATTCCCTTGCATGGTAAGTCCATAAGAGCTGGTATGTTGTAAATATAGTTCGGACAACGAGGGCGCTCGAAAACCTTCGCTGAATGAGAGGGTAAATGTCCGTCTTTCTTTAAAGGAATAAACAAGATTCGCTTTAGTGGTCACTTTCTGAAATACTCTATTTTTATATCCATTCCCGGGTATAACCTGACGATAATCATATCGAAGTCCCGTTCCAATAGTCCATCCAGATCCAATGGAATATTTAGATTGAATAAAGCTACCCATTGTTATTTGTTGTGGGTGATTATAAATAGGATTTAATATTGAAACATTAGATTGATCTAGTCCAAAATCACCTCCTATCATAAGAATCCACCCCGCCCATTTTGTCAATAACAATTCTGACCGCAATCCAATTGAATAATCTCTATAGTTTTGATCAGATTCCTTATCCCCATTTGGCGTGTCATCCCTGTCGTAGTAACGAGTATAAAACGTATTTAAATATAAGGAGTTGGATATCGACATGCCAGGAGACAAGGGATAAAATATATTCATTTGGATATAATTTGACTGGCGGTTGGACCGCCGAAAGGAAGGTGAAATATCAAACCCGGGGTGGCCAATATCCGATTTTGCCAATAATAAATTTAACCGATATGTACGGCCTTTATTATCGAGAAAACCCAAGTAAGAATTTAATCGACGCGTTTTGTCATCCGAATTAAACCGGTGTCCATCTGATTGCCTCGTCATACCAACAATACCATAGGTCCAATTACCATTTTTCTTATTATAGTTAAATCCAAACTGTCCTGTTTTATTCGACTTAACACCTGTATTAATATTCCCGTTGTTTTCAGAAAAATTTTGATTTGTAATTAAATTAATAACACCTCCCATAGAATTATGGCCATACTGTGCTGATGCAGGACTATTATCAATTTCAATTCGGGCAATATTTTCTAGGGGTAATGCACTCCAGTCCGGTGTACCACTATTGGGGATTTGGATAGGGAATCCATCAAGTAAAACCAATACACGATTGTTATAGCCACCCGGTTTATAGTCAGAAGATCCCCGAATTGATACATTAACATTACGACCGTTGGGATGGGCAAACTGAACATCTACACCAGGTAAAGTGCGAAGAATATCAGCAACAGAACTTTTTTGAAGTAACTTTATATCTTTTCCATTTACAACATCAACTGATTCATATCCCAATCGTGAAGAGAAGATTCCTTGCACCTCTATGGCGTTAAATTCTAGAATGGAAGATTCCAATAAAATAGAAATATCCGATTGGTTTTCCCTTAGAACGATATCTATGATGGTTGGTTTGTACCCAATCATTGAAAACTGAATTTGATAAATACCCTTTTCCAATTCAATTTTAAAATTTCCATAAGAATCTGATACCGTTCCTAATTCTGTCTTCAGAACTGATATATTAATGTTCGGTAGACTTTTTTCTGTTTCTTTATCCTTAATTGATCCCGATACAATGTATGTACTTCCCGCAAAAATAGTTGATGTGAAACAGGATATAAATAAAATAAGTTTTATCATTGATCAAGTGTTTTTCCAATAAAGTTGGTAATAAATGATTCCATGGTTTCTTCTGAAACTGGTTTTTTCCCGTGACCAAGAAAAAACAATCCATGGAATAAGCCACCAATCGCACGCATCATTAAATCAGAACGCATTTGTGGGAATTCACCATTTGCCATACCATCTTCAAGTAATTTTTGAAATACCGCATACATTTTATTTTGATAGCTTTTCCATGTTGCCTTTCCCTCTGTAATAATACCAGGCATCATTTGAGGTGTCGTAAATAAAAATTCAAATAATACAGGATTTTCAATAACCAATTCACCGATTACAATAAGGGCTTTGATAAAAGTTTTTTTGGGTGAATTATTTCCGTGGATAACTGGTTCAATGGAACCCCAGATCATTTCCCATCCTCTATCTAAGAGCTCAATAAAGAGCTCCTCTTTCGAACCAAAATAATAGTACAATGTTGCTTTTCCGAAACCTGATTTTTTTGCGATTTCATCCATAGTCGTTTGTTCCAACCCTTGCGACTTAAATACAGAAAGGGCTCCTTTGAGGATTTGTTCTCTACGGAGTTCTCGTTCTTTTGCTTGTCTTTCAGAAATCATATCATCCTTGTGTTTTAATATTCGACTAGAGGTTCTAAATTTAAAATAATAAGTTTACTTACCCCAAACTTATTTTTAATTAATTAATAAAAACTGCTGAAAAAAATGGAAAAATTCAATTTATAAAATATGACCAGAAAGTCGAAAAAAATCAATTCAATTAATTGACATTAATGATTCCTGGTTTATAATAAAAGTCATCACATAAAAAGACACATAAATCAATATACCCGATAACATAGTAAAAACAAAAAAACCTCCATTCTTCACCTACATCCTAAAAATATTAACAACAACTTTAAAAGGGAGTGAGATAAATCACAAATATTATGATGAAATTGATTCTCGAAAAATAAAAAATGCCATCACATAGTATGAAAAATACATGAGCACACCCGACACCATGGTCAAGTAAACAAAGCTTGGATGAATATATCGAATAGCAAAGAAGGATCCAAAGGTTACCAATGTTGAGATCAAGGGTTCGATCATAAGAAATAATTTCCACTTTTGGCGCAAACTTTCAACAAAGAATATTAATACACCCAAAACCAAGAAAATGATAGCAAAAGCAGTTATATGAGTGTGAGAGGTTAAAAGGAGTGATTCAAACGATTTGGGATATTGATCCGGAATTTCAAAATCAGCTAAAATGGGATCGCCACCATAATAGGATTGCGTGCCCGTTGATGTATAATCCGTATTATAGCCCACATAGATTAACCCAATGGAAACGCCGACAGTCAAAACCACAATAAACACAGCAATGAGAATTTTCAATTCTCTTCCAAACGATCGAATTGTTTTTAGATCAGTCATAATTGTGATTTAATTAGTGGAAACAAGACACTTAGCTTCCTGACTCCATTAGCCATGCTGTAAACGGATATAGTTGCACCAGAAATCCCATCAATTTCGTCACCAACTACGTAATTCGATTCTGCATTACGACCATTGAATTGCGCTGTCCAATTTTGACTTGCAATTTCACCACCATACGGTTCCCTGTATTTAATTACACGGGTAGTTAGAATCTTCCCTAAAGGGTTATAGATCACCAAAAATGTGATGGGCATCGATAAGCCTTTGACATTATCCAATAGACAATAAGCTTTAATACTCTCCCCTTCTGTAATTGTCCAGGCATAAATAAAATCTTTAAAAAAATGCTGATGAACCTTTCTTTCTACCATTGATTTAGTCTTTCTATCCAAGATGAGTTTTTTCATGGATAGATGTGCCGCTTCACCAAATTGGTTCTTAAGTAATGTTTCAACATCTTCTTTTATTCCAGCTTCTATTGTGGACAAAAATAAAGCGACTATTCCTATAGGATATATTAATTTACTCAACGAAGAGATCTCCCGACGATTGAATAAACTAACATCGGAGGTTTTTCTATTTACACGCTTAGAAAACTGATTAAAAACTGTATCCAACCCCTAAGTTAATGAGCGTGGATTCATCCGCTTCTGTATTTGAATATGTTTTAATTCCATAGTCCAGTTTAAAAGCAATTTGATTGATTGGCTTATAGATGACTCCAAGCATCATTTTGCTGTAATGCTTTTTGTTTTCAGATTCATGACCAACGCCAGGATTGATATCCGTGATCCGAATCCAAGGGTAAAGTTTTCCATCCAGATTTAACATTTTTCCTATATTATAACCAAAGTCAACATAGTATCCAGTAGAAGAGTTTACACTATGATTGGTGTAAGAAATATTCCCCCATTCTGCAACAACCATAACCCCATTGGCAGCATACTTGGTATGGAATTCTATAAGGGAAACGCCAATAGGATTCACTCCACCTTCAGAACGAAGTGCTTTTGTCGTGGTATAGGAAGAACCGATCCGCAATCCAGAAATTCCTGTGTAGGCAATCCGTCCATTATACAGCAACTCTTGTGCATTCGATTTATATCCTTTTTGACGTCCACCGCGGATGCCTTGATTCCATTGGGATGCAATGCCATCACCGTTTAGACCTTCATGAATCACAGCCTTCCAGGAAAAACCATTCGATTGACCATACATAGCAATGCCATTCCCAAACCATGTGGTTGGAATAATATATTTGGAGTATTCAGGACGCTCCACCGAAAAAAATACAGTTGGCTCATGAAAATCATTCATTAAACCGACTGACGGTAATATTACACCCGCCTGAAATCCAATTTTATCCGTGTGATAATTGACAAATGCCTGCTCCAATTCCAACTCACCATTGCCGTCTTTCACATAATTATGCTCTAGCTCTACCTCAGATTTAAAAGACCATTTCTCTGTCCAATTATATCCATAATAAATAATAAAGCGATGAAAATCCATTTTCTTAGTTGCATCGGCATCACCCGTTTTTAAAGAATTATAATGCATTTCACCATATCCACCGATAGAGTATCCCGGTTCAAAAAAACCATCTTGTGCGATACTCATTTGAGTAATTAAAGTAAGTAAAAAAATACCTCTAATGAATTGTTTAAACAATTTATCTCCTATTTCCAATTATTGTTAATTATTGTTAATTATTGTAATGATACTGAATCTCAATAGCAAATATAGACGATAAAGATATAAAAATGCAAAA
>Ga0308019_10002295_pt1 | contig 10986 bp, 10 predicted proteins | sample Neamet284_FD_203135 | JGI IMG/M metagenome (GOLD analysis project Ga0308019, IMG submission 203135) | Marine microbial communities from water near the shore, Antarctic Ocean - #284 | ecosystem: Environmental > Aquatic > Marine > Unclassified | place: Southern Ocean | collected 2014-10-01
CTACACCATTGGCTCCCATAATACCTTTCTGAAAATCAGCCACATGCATTGAACCTCCCTTTCCATTGCAAATACCGGTTGACTTTCCGTATATTTCGGCCATCATTTTATTAACATCTCCACCTTTTGCTATGAAATGCCCGTGTCCACGATGCGTACTTGATATCCAATCATCTTCAGTTAAATGATCACACATACTTACCGCAATAGCTTCTTGACCAATGTAAAGATGTACCGCTCCAGGGAATGCACCCTCCTTTGTTGCGCTACTTAAATGCTCTTCACATTTTCTAATAAGTAACATTTTCTTGTACAACTCAACCATTTTTTCATCAGAAAGATTGTCTAAAGTATTATGCTTTTTAACATTCATGACTATCCTCTATTTATTTAGATTATATTTACAATTTTTTCTGTACTTGCAGATGTAATAATAGCATCCAAAATTTCAATATTTGATATAATTTCATCAATCTTTATTCGATATTCGCATTTACCATTTATTGCGTCAGCCCATTCTTCAAAGTTCATTTTAACTGTATTAACAACTGCAAATTCTTTAATGGTTCTTTTTCCATCGTGATCACAAAATACTAATTCCGCAGGATCATCAAAATCAACATTAGATGTTTCTCTAACCTCTACCCAGCCTTTCTCTCCAAATATTGTAAATCTGCCATAGAATGGTGTTGAAATTATTACAGCCATTGTTGCTGTTACATTATTTTTAAATCTAATATTAACAGAGAGGGTGTCTTTTTTTGGATGAGAAAATACCATAGATCCTGATCTTGCAAAAACTTCACTAGCTGAACCAACAAAAGAGACAAAGAAATCTGTAAGATGAATCCCTAATGCAGTCATTCCTCCTGCAGGAGCGGAACTAGGATCAAGTCTCCAATTATCTTTATCAATTTTTGTAAATAAATCATGACTAAAATTGCTTTCTAAGTGGAGTATCTTTCCAAGCATATTTTTTTGAAGCATATTTTTTACTTCAATCATTGCCGGTTCCCATCTCCGCTCATGTCCTAATCCTAATATTATACCCGCTTCATCACAAGCTGCTGCCATTTTTTTTGCACTTGAGATGTTAAGTGCCAAAGGTTTTTCACAAAAAACTTGCTTCCCTTTTTTGGCGGCTTTCACAACCTGCTCTTCATGATATTTATTTGGAGTAGCTAATATAACTGCATCTATATCATTATTATTAATAATTTCATCAAAATTTTTTGATACGTCAACATTATGTTTTGTAAAAAAATCTGAAGATTGATCAGTATAAGGGTCAACACCATGTGTTATGTGGATCTTCTGACTACTCGAAAGACATTCTATAATTTGTTTCCCCCACCAACCAAGGCCAATAACTGCTGCTTTCATTCAAGTTTCTCCTATAAATATTTAAGTCTATTGTATAAAGCTATTTTAGCTATATTTATAAAATATACTAGTCATTATAAAATTATAGATCTATATTTATAGGGCAATCTATAAATGAAAGATAAAATGAAATGAAAGATAAAATTGGATTCTCAGCTAGCGAAAACCCATTTGTAGTTGAGCACGGTGGATTCTATAGGCGATGGATACCAATGCTTGCCGATCTAGAAGAGCTTACATCAATAGTTAAAACTATAACGGCAACGACAGAAGATGTTTGGATTCCAATCTGGAAAGAAGCTGGCTTGAAACATGAGAATATAGCAGATAAGTTGTTAGAAAAAAATAAAATCAATAATGCCTGTAAAGAGCTGCTAATAGCAAAAACATACTATTCAATCGCAAGATATCCAGGAGAAATTACCTCAAATAAATCTTCGATTAGCGCAGAATGTGCAAGAGTTTATCGAAAAGCATGTAATTACATGTCGCCTGAGACTGAAATTATAGATATAAAGTGCGAAGAAAAAACCATTCGATGCCACTTTCGTTCACCAAAATCATCGGAAAAGCTACCTGCTGTGCTAATTATGTGTGGGGCAGATATGTTTAAAGAAGACAGAGGATGGGCTTCAGAATATGCAGTAAAAAATGGAATGGCAGCACTTGTAATGGACGGCCCTGGTACCGGTGAAAATCCATTTCCATGGGACCCTGAATCAGTAAAAGCATGGATATCAGCAGTAGATTATCTTGCGTCAAGAAATGATATTGATGAAAATAGAATTGGAGCCTTTGGTATAAGTAGAGGCGGTTATTCAGTTATGCAATTAGCTGGCGCTTATCCTAATATGGTAAAAGCAATTGTTGCCAATGCTGGACATCCCTTCGGTTATGAAATGAGTGAAGATGAATTAATTGCATTCGTTGAAGCAAGAAACCAAAGAGCTCAACATATTTTTGGAAAAATTGGAGATCCACCTTCTTTTCCAAGCTGGTCTGTTGAAAAAGAAAAATTAATTTTTGAAAAATGGTCACTATCAAAACTTGGAATAATAGATAAAATTACACAACCGCTTTTAATGATAAATGGGAAAAAAGACCATTTAGCGCCTATAGGAAATATATATTATATGTTAGAAAACGGACCAGTAACTGGAAGAGAAGTTAGAATATACCCAGATGCCGGTCATTGTGCCTTTAAATATTTTGATGATTGGGCTCCTGCCTCATTCGAATGGCTGGCGAGTAAATTGTAATAATTAACCTAATTACCATTCAATATATCGTCAGCTATCTTTTCAGCAGTCATCATTGTAGGAAAATTTAAATTAGCACATGGAACAATAGGGAAGATTGACGCGTCAATAACTCTCAAACCTTCAATTCCATGCACTCGACCATAACTATCCGTGACAGCCATTTTATCATCTGAACGTCCCATTCTGCAGGTACAAGACGCATGCCAAACGCCAACTGCCGATTTTTTTATAAAACTAGCTAAGGCATCATCATTTTCCATAAGAATACTTAAATCCGGAGCCTCAATAACGAATTTTTTCAATAAAGTTTTTCTCAGTACGTCTGGTCCATCTAGTAATTTTGAAAATATATTTGTTAGAATTTTATTTTTAATATTAACTTTACCAACTTGTCTTACTTTTTCTCCATACACAGCTGCAAATACATCTTTAGTTGCTACTTGTAATTCTTTTGATTTTTGTATAATAACCATTTTCCTAAAAGCATCCATTAATCTAGATAGATCTCTTTCGTCTGATAATAGGTTAAATTGAACTTGTGGTTCCATTTTTGGGTCAAGTGAAGTTAATTTTACCTGACCACTTTCTGAATAAGTTCTGTTTACAAATATAATTAAAGATGCAATTTGATTTCCTATGCTATGCCATGCAGTTTTTGAACAAACAGCAACATACATATCTCCTTGAGGCACATTTTCTAAGCCCGAAGTATATCTTAACCCTAAAAGCAAATGCCTTCTTGTATAATCATTAACTCTTGCATCAGGCTTTATATAAGATGCAACATTTACTGAAGGATGGTCCATCAACCTTTGCCCAACACCTGGTAAATTTAATTTTACATCTATACCTAAATCTTTTAAGTCCATCGCCGGACCGATTCCAGATCTTAATAGATGAGTAGGTGAATGTATGGCACCAGAAGACAATATAATTTCTTTTGCAGTATATTCAGTTTCTGTTCCTTTATTTTCAGCCGCAACACCCAAACATTTCATTCCATCAAAAATTAATCTACTCACATGCGTATCAGTCATTATAGTTAGATTACTCCTATGACGTGTTGTTGAATCAAGATATCCAATAGCAGCAGAAACTCTCCGCTCGTATATATGAGAACCAGTTACAGGAAAATATCCATCATCAAATTTTCCATTTTGATCTTCAAGGTATTTGTAACCTGTTTTTTTAAAAGCCTCAGCTGTTGCTTTAACATGTCCATTCCAGCATTCTGGGAATGTTCTTGATACTGGTATTTTTCCGGTATTACCGTGTAATGGACCATCAAAATCCATATCTCTTTCTACTTTTTTAAAATACGGTAAAACTTTATCCCAATTCCAATCTTTTGCACCCCTCTCTTCCCATATGCTATAGTCATTTGGTGCACCTCTGTTAGCAACTTGCCCGTTAATCGAAGAACCACCTCCTAAAACTCTGGCTTGCTCATATTTTCTAAGAGGAACATTGTTGTTATCTGGATCATTGTGGGGGACAACTTCAGTCGATACTTTTAAATCTCCCCAATGAAATCTTTTATCCAAATAGGCTGTTCCAGGATAAGTATCAAGAATAACTGATGGAACATTTCCTGGTGGTGTGTCCGGCCCTGCCTCGATAAGCAATACATTATTTTTTGATATGGCTGATAATCTATTAGCGAGGACTGATCCCGCAGACCCGCCGCCTACAATAATATAATCATAAATCATAATGTATCTCTTTCTATAAATATCTTGCTAGCCTACCGATGGCCATATTCTTTCTGCAACACTAGGTGAACCAGGTGCATGGATCGTATAATTGTGTATCTTATGAGTCCATTTATCATCGGTTAATCCTAACGCTTCATGTTTTTCTTCAAAATTCTTTTGTCTATCGGCTAAAGAGGTAAATTCGTACATAACAGAAAATTTTGCCCATCCAGCTGCACAAAGCATTGTTCTTGCGGCAATACATCCTGGTAATCTAGCTATTGCTGGCAATCTATGTTGAGTATACCAAGAACAAACATCAAATTCGTCTGCAATGGTTTTGGTTCTAAAACTACCCATTTGTATAACGGGACCAGGTGTTGTTGCCGGAATTCTTTTTATAGTTTCTGGGCCATCCACTCTAGATATAACTTGAAATAAACAAGACCTGGAACCTATTCTTTTTTCCAGCATCCTGTTAGTGTTTATATCTTTATTATTTAAAAACGCATTATGACCAGTTAAAGTTGATACCTCTGCTCCTCCAATTAACTGCAAATACTGACTTCCGTGACCAATATCTTTATCATCTACCCTAGGTAAATTATCCCTAATATTTTTCATACCATCGCCTTCTTTACCGCCGGCTCTATAATGAGCGGCCCATAAACAACCAGGTTTTTGTTGTATTGAAGGCAAATAATCGTTATGCATCCAGTTAAAATAATCAGTGTTATCTTCATTCGGCAAATCATACCAAATTGCCCATATAGCGTTATCCATAATATCCTCTATTTTTATAAAATTTAATTATATATATTTATTATAAGCTATGTAAAATAAAAAATTTAAACTAACAGCTATCCAAAGCATCTTTTAGAATAATTAAGATTTGCAATTAAAATGTTTTTTTATATGATAAAGATATACAAATCATAGAAAGCAATAAAATGACTGACGATAAACAATTCAAAATGCTACATACAATGATAAGGGTACTAGACATAGAAAAATCTGTAGACTTCTATACACGCTTACTTGGCATGAAACTATTAAGAAAAAAAGATTTTCCAGGCGGTCGATTTACAAATGTTTTTGTTGGTTATGGATCGGAAGATACGCATGCTGTCGTTGAATTAACCCATAATTGGGATCAAGTCGAACCTTATGATCTAGGTTCAGGATATGGCCACATTGCATTAGGTGTAAAGGATATTTATAAAGTATGCGAAGATTTAGAAAGATCTGGTGCAAAAATACCAAGAAAGCCTGGCCCAATGAAACATGGCACAACTCACATAGCATTTATCGAGGATCCTGATGGTTACAAAATAGAACTAGTAGATTTGGATACTAGAAAGATATAATAATCATTTTTATATTTTTCCTGTCTTGCTTGGTATAAAAAATACAATAATTGAAGTTGTCATGCATATAGCAGATAACATATAGAATATAATCTCTAATCCATAAATATCAGCTACTATAGCTCCTATCGGAGTAAAAACTGCAGCAAATCCAACCTGTGCCATAAATAATAGGCTTATAACACTTCCTGATGTTTTGTCAGGAGCAATATCTAGAGCCCAGCTTTGAACAACGGGTCTACCAGAATAAATTGCAAAACCTATCATTCCACTTAATAAAATTAAAAAGAAATGATTTTCAGAAATTGTTAAAAGAGGTATTAACAAAAGACACAGAATAAGACCCACTAAAGCTACAGGTTTTCTTCCTATTTTATCTGATAAAATACCGCAGATAGGGCCAGAGAATAAACCACCTATTTGCATGCTAAATAGTGAGGCCCCTACAATAGCAGGGCTAACACCAATATTAATAACAAGATATAATGGCATAGCAAATAAAATACCATTCTGAGTTGTAGTTCTAACCCCAGCAACAATAACTAATGGGATTAATTGAGTATTTTTCAATAAAATTTTTAAATTATTTATATAATTGGAAACACTTAATTTTGAAGAACTTGATTTAATATTTGTAGAATTAACATCTGATCTATAGTCATCTAAATAAAAATATACCATCAACATAAGGAAAAATAATGGTATCGATAAGATTGCCGCGGTTCCATTCCAAGTCAAAAAATATAATAGAAAACCGCCAACAAGTGGGACTAAGGCATCACCAAGACTAGCTCCAATTGAATGAATAGCAACTGCAAATCCTCTTGTATTTGGATATTTTACAGATATAAAAGTAAGGGCTGCAGGATGCCAAAGACTGACGCAAGATCCAATTAGAATAACACTTAGAAATAGAAAAAATATAGATGTTGAAACACTGATTAATAACAATGCTACCCATCCCATAAACAATGAAATGACCTGGAATATTACATAACGTCCTGTCAAATCAACCAACGGCCCACTCGCTATACTTGAACAAAAATTTGCAATATAAAATACTGTAAGAAGCAGTCCTGCTTGAGTATAAGTAAATCCCAAATCGATAGTAATATAAGGCAACAATAAATATATTGCAGTTTGAGTCCAGTGGGTTCCACCGTGACCAAGAGCGAGAATTATAGCCTGCTTTTGATTTTTCATTGAAGTAAAAATATTTTGCATTAGTGCAATCTCATAAAGAATAAATATTTAAATGATTTAATGAGAGCTAAAAATTAAGCGCCTCTTAATATATTAACCCTCTCTTTAGCAGCAGACATTAAAAAACCTATATCTTGTCCGGCTAAGAAAAAATTAGCACCCATATTTATATATTGTTTTGCCACTTCTGGAATTTTTACTCCTCCAGAACCCAGCCATTTTCCATGTTTTTCACATGATAAAGCAACTTTCTCATAACATGCCACTACTTTTTTATTACCAAAATCTTGAGGACACCCTAAAGACATAGCCAAGTCATTAGTTCCAATCATTACAATGTCAATTCCTTCTACAGAAGCAATTTCATCTATCCTATCTATTGCTTCTGGGGTTTCTACCATCGCAACCAACAACATAGATCTATTTAACTCTTTAACAGCTTCACCTAATTTTATATCTTGATATTGAAATTGTGCAATAGCTCCACCAACGCCACGATGTCCATCTGGAGAGAACTTTGCAACATCAACTAATTTTTGAGCCTCTTCTGGAGATTCTACATGGGGAAGAACAATACCCATTGCACCGCCATCTAATATTCTAGAGACCATGGAATAACCGTTAATAGGAATTCTGACTATAGGTGTAATATTTGACTGTAATGCAGCAATAGAAATCTGACAAGCCGTCTCAGAAGATAAAGCGCCGTGCTCTAAATCAATAAACAACCAATCAAACCCGACCGTAGACATCATACTTGCAATATCGACTGTTCTTGATTGTACTAGCCCAACACCTAATGTAAGTTCATTTTTTTCTAACTTACTTCTTGTTGGATTAATTAATTGATAATTCATAATATTATTTACCTAACTTTGCTATTAATCTTTGGCATAAAAAAAGCTACTATTAATGCTGTTAAACTTATTAATGTTAACATATAAAAAGTTACCTTCAAACCATAATTATCTCCTATAATTCCACCAATAAAAGGAACCATTCCTGTTAATGCGGCCTGAGCTGTAAAAAGCATGCTAACCGCACTACCAGATGTCTTATCTGTCGTTAGATCCATAGTCCAGCTATGTATAACAGGTCTTATTGAATAGAGAGAACATCCAACAAGAGAGACGATTCCTATAAAAATATAGATGTTATTAAAAAATGGTAAAAATAGCAGCAATAAAGTAGATACCGCAAGCGCGTATAGTACAACTTTGCGCGTACCTATCTGGTCAGACCATGAGCCTGCCATAGGTCCCACAAAAATTGCGCCAATCTGTATAGAAAATAGGGCAAATCCAACAAGTGCAGGACTTGCGTCCATAACAAATACCAAATAAAGTGGCAAGAAGACCATGACACCATTCTGCGTCATTGACCAAACACCAGCCAGTAAACATAATTGTAACATTGATCTATTCCCAATCAATGCCTTAAGGCCTTCGATATATTTTACTCTTGTTGTTGGTTTGTTATTATCTGCCTCTAGAGCTTTTGTAGACTTAATCCTATCAATAATTTTATCCGCAGGTTCTAAACGTAAAATTAAATATATAGCCATAATCATAACCGGGATTGATAATAATAAAGAAGTAGTTTTCCAGGTCAAAAACAACATTAATAAACCCGCAATTGGAGGTCCCACTGCATCCCCAAGACTTGCCCCCACAGTATGTATAGATAATGCTAAACCACGATTATTATGATATATTTTTGATAGATACGGTATTGAAGGAGTATGCCACCCGCTTACACAAAATCCAATAAAAATAGCTGCAGTTGCCAATAAAAAGATACTATCTGTAAATCCTAATATAATTAATGCCAATACCCCTGATATAAGACACATGAATTGGAATTTAATATACTCTCTTGTGATGTCAATAATTGGTCCGCTAATTAGAGTAATGGAGAAAGCTGCTATGTAAAAAATAGAAGCCATAATCCCAGCTGTAGTGTAATTTAAACCAAGATCTTTTACAATAAATGGTAATAATACTAAAAAAATTCCATTCACCCAGTGAGTTGCGCCGTGGCCTAAGCTAACTATCGACAAGGGTTTTACATCCTTAATTTCTCTAAAATTTTTTATTACGGGATGCATTATAATTAATCTTTTCTAAAATATTTATATTTTTCACATGCAAATTAAATGGTAGCGGAGGAGGGATTTGAACCCCCGACACAAGGATTATGATTCCTCTGCTCTAACCAACTGAGCTACTCCGCCATAGACTGCCAATAATTTTTAATATAATTTGGTAAGATAATTAATCTATTTACTTATACAAGTACAGCTATTTTAATTTTTTACAATACTAGTGAACACTCTTTCCAGGTTCAACTTGTTTTGATATCCATCCCCCACCTAAGACCCTTGACATTGGTTTATTATCTTCATAAAAAACACAAGCTTGCCCAGGAGAAACACCATATTCAGGGTTTAAAAATCTTACTTTAATCTCACCATTATCATTAAATAAAGTAGCAGGAATTGGTGATGAAGTTGACCTAACCTTAACAAAAATATCTAAATTGTTATTAGGCAAAGAACTAAGATCATGGCTACCAATCCAATTTATATTATTTAATTTAATTTCATTGATTGACAGATGTTCTTTAGAACCTACTGTTATTTCTTTTTTAATACTATCAATCTTAATTACGTAGTTTGGCTTCCCAGTTGCTATTCCAATACCTTTCCTCTGTCCAACAGTATAATGGATAATTCCATCATGCTGGCCTAATACGTTGCCTTGCATATTAATAATATTCCCTTTTTCTGCAGCATTTGGGTGTAATTTTTTTATTACAGATGAATAATGACCATCTGCTACAAAGCATATATCTTGGCTATCTGGTTTATCAGCAACCAAAATACCTAAATCTTTAGCAATTTTTCTAGTTTCAGACTTATTTAAATCTCCTAGAGGAAATCTTAGATAATTCAATTGTTCATGTGTCGTTGTAAACAGAAAATAACTTTGATCTTTAGAATCATCTTTTGCTCTATATAAAGCTCTTTGCCCATTTAAAATTTTGCTTGAAACATAATGACCAGTTATTAGGCAAGCTGCTCCTAATTCTTTTGCAGTATTAAACAAATCCTTAAATTTTATTTTTTCGTTACATCTAACGCAAGGTAATGGAGTTAAACCATCTTGATAAGACTTTGCAAAATCATCTATAACTTCGGATTTGAAAATTTTTTCATAGTCTAACACATAGTGTTTTATTCCTATTTGATCTGCAACACGTTTTGCATCTTGAATATCTTGACCGGCACAACAAGCACCTCGGCGTTTAGATGATGTGGAGGCATTGTATAGCTGCAAAGTTATACCCACTACATCATAGCCGGCTTCAGCGCAAATCGCCGCAGCTACAGAAGAATCAACTCCACCTGACATTGCCACTACGACCCTTTTGTTTGAAGAACCACCGCCTATATCAAGATCACTTAAATTTGATATCACTTAATTTCCTTTTATTGAGCATAAAAACAATAACATAACAATTTATGAAAAAAATATTTAATTAGATCAATCTCGAAAATTTATAAATTGAAGAGGAAGAGTAAACTCTTTTTCCTTCATAACTGAAATTGCATCTTGTAAATCATCTCTTTTTTTTCCTGAAATTCTTAACTCTTCACCTTGAATAGAAACTTGAACCTTTAATTTTGCGTTCTTTATTTCTTTAATTATATTTTTTGACAGCTCTTTATCTATACCTTGAATTAAAGCAATCTCTTGTCTAACAGCCTGACCGGCAGCTTGGTCAACTTTTTTATAGTCTAGAACACCTGAATCTATATTTCTTTTTGATAAATGACCTTTTAATATCTCATGAATTTGTTTCAATTTTAGATCATCGTCGGCATTAATAGTAATAGTGTCTTTATTCAAGACTACTTCGCAATGAGATCCCTTAAAGTCGTATCTCTGTTCAATTTCTCTTAAAAGGTTTGATATTGCATTGCTAACTTCAGCTAAATTAATTTTCGAGACTACATCAAATGTTGGCATTTTTTATCTATCTATATTAAATTTAAGAAACATACATTAATTATTT
>Ga0308019_10002296_pt1 | contig 10983 bp, 9 predicted proteins | sample Neamet284_FD_203135 | JGI IMG/M metagenome (GOLD analysis project Ga0308019, IMG submission 203135) | Marine microbial communities from water near the shore, Antarctic Ocean - #284 | ecosystem: Environmental > Aquatic > Marine > Unclassified | place: Southern Ocean | collected 2014-10-01
ATTTAACAAAAATTTAACCTGATTAATTTGACCCTTATTTTGATCATTTAATTTTAAATGAAATGACAAATCAGAGTCCTCATTAAAAAGTTCCTTAGTTTTTAAATCTAAACTTGCTCCAATTTTAAGGTTTTTAAATGCCTCTATGTTTGATTTTCCTTTTATGTTTTTTAATTGAAAAGTAGAAGGGTTATTTACTTCAAATTCTTCATTACTAAAAGTTCCATTGATTTCGAGTCCTTCTTCCACAGTTGTTTTTGAAAGTAACTTGCCGTATTGATTTTGCATGTTTTTAATTTGATCATCAATCATTTTTGAATCTACTTCAACTTCAAAAGAGTTAATAGCTTTTTTATTTTTTAAAGAAACTTCAAATTCAGGAGAAAGTCCAATTTCAAAATTGAATATCAAATTTTCAGAATTCCAATCCAAATCAGTTTGTTCAATTGGCAATGGATTTCCTAAAATCGCTAGTTTTTCGTCAGTTAAAAAATCATTTAAAGCTTTCTGCATAACTTTATTGATTTCATCAACTTTAACAGAAAGTCCATATTGTTTTTTAATAAGACCTATGGGAGTATGTCCTTTTCTAAACCCAGGAATATTAGCTTTTTTTCTGTAGTCAGTTAAAACTTTCTCTACATTTGAATGATAATCTAATTTATCAATAGAAACTGATAAAATTGAATTAAGCTTGTCTTTATCTTTTCTTGAAACTTTCATGTATTTAATCTAAAAATTAGGGCGTAAAAATAGGTCTTTTTACAAAGGTGGCCAACTTTTAAGATTTTAAAAAAAATAAAGTCTTTGCTTGAAATTCTACTGGGTTTTCTGCTTGAACCCAATGACCAGCATTAGAAATGCTCGTTAACTGAAAATCGGTGAAATGTTTGTCTAAATTCTGAACTTCGCTATCGATTATATAATCCGATTTCTCTCCTCTAACGAATAATGTTTTTTGATTATAAATTAAGTTTTCTGGCAAAGCCTTTTCAATTTCATTTAGATTTTCATATAATACCTTAAGATTAAACTTAAACTGTAGCTCCATTTTATTTTTCCAATATAAGCTTTTAAGTAAAAAACCTCTAAGAGATTTATTAGCAATACTAGTTTCTAGCTCAAAATCGGCCTGTTTTCTTGATTTAATTGTTTTAAAATCTAGTTTTATTAATGACTCTAAAACACTCTTAAAATCATTTTTTTTGTAAAAAGGTAAAATATCTACAATAATCAATTTATCTATATAACTTGGATATAAAAAGCCAAATATCATTGCTGCTTTCCCTCCCATCGAATGTCCAATTAAAGAAAATTTTGTAAGATCATGGTGATTTACATAATATTTTAAGTCGTTTGCTATAATTTTATAGTTGAATTCATTGTTGTGAAAACTATCTCCGTGATTTCTTTGATCAATTAAATGAACTTTGAAATCATTTTCAGTCATTTTTTTAGCATATGATTTCCAGTTGTCAGACATCCCCAAAAATCCATGAAGAACAATCAAATTATGATTTCCATGTCCGTAAATCTTACTATTTAATAGCATTATTTATTTTTTGCAAATATAAATTAATGACATTTTCAATACCTAGATATAATGATTCGCAAATAATAGCATGTCCTATAGAAACCTCATTCAAATGTGGAATTTTGGAAACAAAATGACTGATATTTTGAAGATTCAAATCATGTCCGGCATTTACTCCCATATTTAATTTATTAGCTAAAAGAGAGGCTTCAATATATTTATTGATTTCATTTAAATTACCTTTTTCAAAATTAACTGCATAGGACTCAGTATATAGTTCAATTCTATCAGCTCCAGTTTCTTTAGCTCCCTCTATAAATTTAAGTTCAGGATCTACAAAAATTGATGTCCTAATTCCATTACGTTTAAATTCAGAAATAACTTCTTTTAAAAAATATTTATTTTTAATAGTATCCCATCCAGAATTAGATGTAATAGCATTAATTGAATCGGGAACAAGAGTTACTTGATCTGGCTTGATTTCATTAACTAAATTCACGAATTTATCAATTGGGTTACCTTCAATATTAAACTCTTTTTTTACTACAGTTGGTAGGATAGTAGCATCATGATAGGTTATGTGCCTTTGATCCGGTCTTGGATGAATAGTTATTCCATCAGCTCCAAAAGACTGAATATCTTTGGCCATTGAAATTAGGTTAGGATTATTTCCTCCTCTTGCATTTCTTATAGTAGCAATCTTATTAATATTAACACTTAATTTAACCATAAAATACTTTTTTCAAAAATAGCGCTTTAGTCTAATTATATCTATCGTTTTTTAATTAATTTGCAATAGAATTTAACTTATTATATGAAAATTGCTGTCTATAGTCAAAACTATGACAAGTCCACTAAAAAAGTAATGCATGATCTTTTAGATTTAGGCAAACAATATGATGTTGAGTTTTATATTGAAAAAGATTTTTATAGTTTATTGAAAATTAATTCTAGCAAACTTATTGATAAAAATATATTTTCATCATACAATGATTTAAATAATTCATTTGAATTAATGATTACTATTGGTGGAGATGGCACATTATTAAGATCCGTTTCATTTGTAAGAGATTTAGACATCCCTATTATTGGAATAAACACTGGAAGACTTGGATTTCTTGCAACTATAAATCAAGATTTATTAACGTCTGAAATGAGTAAAATTCTTCTAGGAAACTATAAAATTGAAAAAAGAACTTTATTAGAAGTTAAAATTAAAGGAAGTAAAATAATTAATGAATTTGGAATTGCTCTCAATGAAGTAACTGTTGGAAGAAAAAACACTACTTCCATGATTAAGATTAAAACATTTTTAGATGGAGAGTATTTAAATTCTTATTGGGCTGACGGTTTAATAACTTCAACACCAACTGGATCTACGGGCTACTCATTAAGTTGCGGAGGTCCTATAATGAGTCCGTTAAGTCAAACACTATCTCTAACTCCTATAGCTCCTCATAATTTAAACGCTAGACCTTTGATTATTTCAGATAAAACTAAAATTGAACTATATGTTTCGGGGAGAGAAAAATCTCATTTAGTTTCACTTGATTCTAGAATAATTTCTGTAGAAAATGGAAGTTTAATTACTATAAAAAAAGCTAAGTTTAAAATTAATCTTGCTTATTTTGAAGAAAATAGCTTTTATAGTACTTTAAGAAATAAATTACTTTGGGGAGAAGACCGAAGGAACTTATAATTATTTTCTTTTTCTATCTCTTTGGGCTCTGAATTTTTTATATTTACCCCCTTTGCTATGTTTAGAAAATTTATATTTATTATGAGTTTATTTTTTATAATGAATTCTTATTCTCAAAAAAATGAATTAGGAGTTTTTTTTGGAAATTCTAATTACATCGGCGATGTGGGACCAACAACCTATGTAAATCCATTTCAAAATCCTAATTATGTTTTTGGAATTATATACAGAAAAAATTTTAGCAACAGGGTTGCAGGAAGACTATCTTTCAGCCAATCAGACATTGGAAGTTCAGACAACTGGAAATCAAGTGTTGATTACAGAAAACAGAGAGGCAAATACTTTAAAAATACCATTTCAGAAATTGGTTTAGGAATAGATTTTAATTTTTTTAATTTTGATCTTTCCGAAGATTATTTTCAAATGACACCTTACATTCACTCTGGTATTAATTTTTTTAGATACTCATTCCTAAATTATCCAACAGGACTGAAAAAAGCTGTTGAATACACAAAAAATAACTCGTTTTCTGTTCCAATAACTGTTGGATATAAAATAAAACCCTTTAGCAGTATGATTATAGGTCTTGAAGTTACAGCAAACCATACTTTTACTGATAACCTAGATGGAAGCTCGCCGGGTTTTGAAATTGCAGATCCTAATTTTCAAGCATCTTTTGGGTCTGACCTTAGTCAAGACTGGTATGTTTTTACTGGAATTACGCTCACATATATTTTTGGAAATGAACCATGTTACTGTCCTAATTAATTAAAAATGAAAAACGAGCTATTAAAATCTATACTACCTAATCATATTGCTATTATCATGGATGGCAATGGAAGGTGGGCTCAAAAAATTGATAGAAAAAGAACTTTTGGACATAAAAATGGTGTTAGTTCTGTTAAAAATAGTATCACTGGTGCATTAGATCTTGGAATCCAGAATTTAACTCTCTATGTTTTTTCAACAGAAAATTGGAATAGGCCAGCTCTAGAAGTTAATGCTTTAATGAAATTACTAGTTAGTTCGCTAGAAAAAGAAACTGGCTCATTGATTAAAAATGATATTAAGTTAACAGCAATTGGTGATTTGGATTCATTAACTAAGGGAACAAGAGAAAAATTAAATGAGGTTATTAATAAAACTTCAAAAAATAAAAAACTCAATCTTAATCTGGCAATTAGCTACGGCTCTAGGCAAGAATTAGTGAATGCAATAAAAATTATATCCAATAAAGTTAAAAATAACATAATTTCTGGCGAAAAGATTGATGAAAACATAATAAATGAGCATCTTTACACCCGAAATTTACCAAGTGTAGACCTTTTAATTAGAACTGGAGGCGAAAGCAGGGTTAGTAATTTTTTACTTTGGCAAATTGCATATGCTGAATTATATTTTACTGAAATTCTTTGGCCTGATTTCAAAAAAGAAGATTTTTATAACGCTGTATTGGATTATCAAAATAGAGAAAGAAGATTTGGAAAAATTAGCAAACAAAAATAAATTAAGTAATTTTTTAAAAAATTACACCTTACTAGTATTTTTAATTTTGAGTTTTTTTTCAAAAGCTCAAGACATCAAGTTCAATAAAGGAAGTGAATATGTTATTGAAGAAATTTCGGTGACTGGGTTGGCAAATTTCAATGAACAAACAGTTATTACTTATACTGGCTTAAGACCAGGACAAAAAGTAAGAATTCCTGGGGAAGAAATAAGTGCTATTATCAGCAAGCTATGGAAACTAGATTTGTTTAGTGACATCAACTTCTATTTGATAAAACTTGAAGGCAATAAAGCGAGTATTGAAATTCAAATTGAAGAACTTCCCACCCTATCTGAATTTAAGATCACTGGGTTAAAAAAATCTAAAATAGAAACAATAGTTTCTGATACTGAATTAAAAAAAGGAAAAAAAATCACTGAAAATTTTATAAAAACTACTAAAAATTATATTATAAATAAATATAAGAAAGTTGGATTTTTAAATACGAAGGTTTCTATCGATATAAAGCCTGATAGCAGTGAAGTTAATTTCAGTAAAATGTTAATTCACGTTGATCTTGGAGACAGAGTTAAGGTGGATAAAATTAATTTTATTGGTAATGAAATTGTTAAGGCAAAAAAATTAAAAAAGAAAATGAAAAATACCAAGACGAAACTCTTGGGTAGGTTTTGGAAAAAATCAAAATATATTGAAAAAGATTACAAAGAAGATTTAACATCAATAATTGATTTTTACAAAGAAAAAGGATATCGTGATGCTAGAATAAAAATGGACTCCGTAATAACTAACAAAAACAATATAACGTTAGATATTAATATCGAAGAGGGTAATAAATATTATTTTGGAAATATATCATTTCTTGGTAATTCAGTTTACTCTGACAACGAATTATCAAGAGCTCTAGGTCTTTTTAAAGGTGATACTTATAATGGAATTCTATTGAAAAAAAGAATTGCTGACAACACTAAGCCTGATGGTCAAGATTTGACTAACCTTTATCAAAATAATGGATATTTATTTTCAAGTATTAATCCTGTTGAAGTTGCAGTCGAAAATGATACTATTAATTTTGAAATAAGAATCAATGAAGGTAAGCCAGCCTACTTTAGTAAAATTAGTGTAGTTGGAAATACAAGAACTAATGATCACGTTATATATAGAGAGTTAAGAACTAAGCCAGGAGAATTATATAGTAAAGATAAAGTCGTTAGAACTGTGAGAGAACTTGGGCAAATGGGATTTTTTGATGCTGAACAGATTAGTCCAGATTTTAAAAATGTTGATCCTAATGCTGGAACTGTTGATATAGAATATGGTCTTGTTGAAAAAGGTGCCAGTCAAGTTGAGCTTCAAGGTGGTTATGGTGGTGGTGGTTTTATTGGAACTCTAGGGCTTTCTTTTAACAACTTTTCTGCTAGAAATTTACGTAATAAAGCAGCTTACAAACCTGTTCCAATGGGAGATGGTCAAAGTTTGTCATTACGATTTCAAGCAAATAGATTTTATAATACATCTAGCTTTTCTTTTTCTGAACCTTGGCTTGGAGGAAGACAGCCAGTTTCATTTTCTGCATCTATATCTAGAACAAAACAATTCAGATATGATTATAGGACTGGATTAGCTAACAAAAATCAATTTTTTGAAATTTCAGGTGCTACGATTGGATTAGCAAAAAGACTAAGAGTTCCTGATGATTTTTTCACATTACAACAATCTATTGGATATCAATATTATAATTTAAATAACTACTATACTGGTCTGTTTACATTTGGAGATGGTAAGTCTAATAATGTGTCCTATACGATTGCTCTCTCTAGAGATAACACATACACAAACCCTATATTTCCAACAGGAGGATCTCAATTTACATTAAGTGGAAAATTTTCTTTACCCTATTCCTTATTCAGCGACATTGACTTTGCTGATTTAGGGAATCAAACAGAATATCAAGATGATGATGGTAATGCAGATCAAGCTAAGATTGATCAGGAAAGGTTTAAATGGTTAGAGTTTTATAAAGTAAAGTTTAACGGGACTTGGTATACTAGATTAGTTGATAAGTTTGTATTAAGAACCCATGCTGAATTCGGTTTCTTGGGTGCATATAACAATGACAGAGGAGTTATTCCTTTTGATAGATTTTACCTAGGAGGAGACGGAATGTCTCAATATGCAATGGATGGTAGAGAAACTATAGCCTTAAGGGGCTATACTAATCAATCCCTTTCAAGTCAAGAAGGATCTACCATATATAATAAATTCTCTTTAGAATTAAGGTATCCTATCACTCTTAAGCCATCCGCCTCAATATTTGCATTGACTTTTTTAGAATCTGGAAATGGATATGATAATTTTAGAGATTTCAATCCTTTCAACTCTAAAAGATCTGCTGGTCTAGGGCTTAGAATATTTATGCCTGCTTTTGGACTTCTAGGTATTGACTTTGGATACGGATTAGATAGTGATGTAATAGGTGATCTCGAGCCTCATGGTTGGGAAACTCATTTTGTTATTGGTCAACAATTCTAGAATTATTATCTTTAAAAGAATAAAAACTTATAAGTGATAAAAAAAAGTATCACATATTTAATATTCATTACTTTAATAAGTACACAAATCTGCTTTTCTCAAAAAGCTGAAAGAATTGGGTATGTAAATATGGAATACATTCTTTCTCAAATGGAAGATTATAAACTTGCCAATCAACAGCTAGAGGAAAAAATTGGTAAATGGAAACAGGAAATAGAATTAAAAAAAGGAGAAATTAAAAATTTGAAAGATAGTTTAATGGTCGAGAAACCACTTTTAACATTTGATATAATTCAAGATAGAGAATCAGAAATAGAATTTGAAGAAAAACAACTAAACGATTATCAGGTAAAGAGGTTTGGAGTAAATGGGGATTGGGTCGCTCAAGAACTTATGCTAATAAGACCAATTCAAGATCAAGTTATGAATGTTGTCCAAACTATAGCTAAGCAAAAAAAGTTTGATAAAATTTTTGATCAATCTGCCGATGCAATTATGCTTTATTCCGAAAAAAAATACGATATTAGCGACCTGGTTTTAAAAAACATTTTAAGATCTGAAAAACTAGAACAGCTAGACATCGAGTTTGATGATGAAAGTTTTGATCCAGAATATGAAGCAAGAAAAAAATTAATTGAAGAAAATAAATTAAAAAAAGCTGAAGAGGCAAAATCAAAAAAAGATTTGCTTTTAAAATTAAGAGAAGAGAAAAAAGAAAAGTATCAACGAAAAAGAGATAGCCTTTTAAAATTAAGAAAACAAAAAATAACCCTAAAAAAAGTTAAAAAATGAAAGCTTTTAAAACATTAAGTACTACTATTTTATTTTTATTTGCAGTGATGACTATGGCAGCCCAAAGTAAAGTCGCTCATATAAATTCACAAGGATTAATCAGTGAAATGCCCGAAGTTAAGGAAGCTCAAGCTCAACTTGAAAAACTACAAAAAACTTATGCAACTGAGATTGATGCTTCAATGAAAGAATATCAAACTAAACTTCAAACATATTCAGCTGACGCTCAAAATCAAACAGAAGTTACTAACCAAGCTCGTCAAAAAGAATTAGCTGGAATGGAGCAAAATATTCAACAATATCAACAGACTGCTCAACAAGATATTCAAAAGAAGCAAGCCGCCTTACTTAAGCCTTTAATTGATAAAGCAAGAGCAGCTATTCAAAAAATTGCTAAAGAACAAGGATTTGATTATGTTATTGACGCTACAGAAGGTGGTAGTTTAATACTAGCAAACGGAAAAGATTTAATGGAAGAAGTTAAAAAAGAGTTAGGATTCTAAATCTTTTTTAATTTGATAAAAGATAAAAAAACTACCTAAAGAGATTTAGGTAGTTTTTTTTTATTTTTATTTTATGAATAAATCACCCATAGGTATTTTTGATTCTGGAATAGGTGGAGTTACTATCTTTAATTCTATCAAAAAACTATTGCCTAAAGAAAATATTATTTATTTATCTGACAATTTACACTCTCCCTATGGAAATAAATCTGTAGAAACTATAAAAAAACTGAGTCAAAAAAATACTAAATGGCTGATAGAAAAAGGGTGTAAACTAATTGTAGTAGCATGTAATACTGCAACTACAAATAGTATTTCAGACCTTAGAAGTAATTTTAAATTACCATTTGTTGGCATTGAGCCAGCAATCAAGCCTGCTGCTATAAAAACTGTAACGGGAAAAATTGGGGTTTTAGCTACAAAAGGAACTCTCTCCAGTAATTTATTTACCTCTACTTCAACTTATCATGCTTCAAATATTGAAATAATAGAAGAAAACGGAGATGGATTAGTTGAGTTAATTGAAGCTGGAATTTTTGAAGGTGTTGAAATTGAAAATATTCTTCATAAACATCTTGACTTTATGATTACTAAAAAAATAGATTACTTGGTGTTAGGATGCACTCATTATCCCTTCTTAAATAAATTACTTTCAAAAATATTACCTAGTTCAGTTAAAATTATTGATAGTGGAGAGGCTGTCGCTAAACAAACAAAAACTTTATTGATAAATAATAAAATTGAAAACAAATCAAATCAAGGCAAGTATTCTTTTTATTATAATGGAGATTCAGCTTCGTTAAATAAAGTTTTAAATCATAAATTTGAAATTAAAAGAATCTAATGGAAAAACACAATATTAAATTTAAAGAAACAAGCAGAGAAGATGAATTAGAGTTCTACTCAAATATATTTTTATCTGAAAAGAGAATTGAATTTAAAAAAATTGAAGAAGCAAAAAATTTTCCTTTAATTCAACAAATTTTTTACTTACCATTTGTAAAAAAAGTAGTGCTTAATAAGCATTCTGTTTATGTAGAAAAATTAAATATCTTGGAATGGAAAGATGTTCAAGACGAATTATCTAAACAGTTAGAAGATTTTTTAAATGATGGCGGGCTAGTTAGCCAAATTGAGCTAACAAAAACCTCCCCTGTTACTGTATATGCAGAAAGCACTCCGAATCCTAATGCTATGAAGTTTGTAGTTAACAAAAAGCTGTTTAATGATGTCTACGAATTTAAAAAAGTTGAAGAGACGAAAGATGCGCCTTTAGCTAAATCATTATTTACCTTTCCTTTTATTCAAGAAATCTTTTTTGATTTTAATTTTATTTCAATAATACAGAAGGCTAATTCAAATTGGGACGAAAACGTAATGGACGTTAGAGAATTTATTCGATCATTTATTCAAGATGATAATGTTGTTATCTATGAGGAGAATTTTGTTAAAAAATCTGATCCAAAAATTATAGAAAATTTGGATGATGTTTCTAAAAAAATAATTGAAATCATTGAAGAGCATGTTAAGCCTGCTGTTGCCTCTGACGGAGGAAATATTGTTTTCGAATCATATGACAAAAAAAGCAAAAAAGTTAATGTTATACTTCAAGGAGCTTGTAGTGGTTGTCCGTCATCAACTATAACTCTTAAAAGTGGAATAGAAAATATGTTAAAAGAAATGCTCCCTGATATGATTTCTAGTGTTAACGCTATTAATGGTTGATACTATTTATTGAGAGTAAAGTTTTTAAGATAAGCTGGCTCAAAATAGGCTAAATCTTCAAAATTAGAATTTATAAATTTTTCATAAGATAAATTGCCCATTTCTTTAGATGATGGAAAATTATCATTATTTGAGAAGTTTAGATTTAAATTCTTCTTAATTAATCTCTCACATTTTTCCTGCCCACTTCCTGTAAAGTATAATTTAAAACTTGATAATATTTCCTTAAATGAATCTTCATTTATAATTTCAGGCTTTTCTTTTTGAATTAAATTATAATTGAAATCATACACGGCAGAATAAACTTCATCTCTTCTAGCATCTAACACAGGAACAATTAATCCTTTTTTAATTTTAACTTGTTTTGAAAGGATTAAAAGAGTTGGCAATGAAATTAATGGAATATCTAAAGCATAGCACAGCCCCTTTGCCGCAGCAACTCCTATTCTTAGACCAGTATAAGATCCCGGACCTTTACTAACGGCTACAGCAGATAAGTCGTTAATTGAAACGTTTGATTCTTTTAGAACTTCCTTAATAAAAGAATGCAATTTGGTAGAATGAGAGTAGTTCTCATCGTTTTTTTCCTTAATTGAGACTACTATTCCTTTATGTGCTAATGAAATTGAACAGTTTGTTGATGACGATTCAATATTTAAAATATAGCACATTAGTCTATGGTAATTGGAACTCC
>Ga0308019_10002297_pt1 | contig 10983 bp, 12 predicted proteins | sample Neamet284_FD_203135 | JGI IMG/M metagenome (GOLD analysis project Ga0308019, IMG submission 203135) | Marine microbial communities from water near the shore, Antarctic Ocean - #284 | ecosystem: Environmental > Aquatic > Marine > Unclassified | place: Southern Ocean | collected 2014-10-01
ATCAAAAATTTAAGATATTTTTAAAAATAAATTAATTTAATTATGAAGAATCATTTGAAAAAATATGACTAGAGCGATAGTTTTAGGCGGTTCACGGGGAATAGGTAAAGCAATTTCAGATTCATTAAAATCAATAAAAATTGATGTTTTTGCTGCATCCAAAAAAGATATCGATACATCAGATTTGAACAGTGTTAAAAAATTTTTAGAAAAAAATATGCAAACAGATATTCTTATTTTGAACACAGGGGGTCCTGTTCCAATACCATTCTTAACAATCACAGAAGAAGACTGGAATCTATATCACAATCAGTTATTTCTAGGATTTGTCACCATACTACAAAATATCAAAATCAATGATGGCGGGTATATCTTTTTGATTAGTTCCAGTGTAATTAAAGAACCAAGTGCAAAGTTGATCATATCATCAGCATATCGCGCTGCATTTGCTGAAGTTTTTAAGGTATTAAGTAAAGAATATGCTGAGAAAAATATTAGTTGTGTCAACATTGCACCAGGACCAATCAATACAGATCGAACTAAAGAATTAATAGAAAATATTAAAGAATTTGAAAAAACACTACCTATGAAAAGATTGGGGGAACCAGAAGAGATTGGAAATTTTGTTAAAGCAATAATAGAAAATAAAATAAAATACCTATCAGGCGTTACAATAAACTTTGATGGTGCAAATTCTAACTATATTTTTTAAAAATTATTTTTTAAATTCAACATTTGGTGTATCTGGATGACCTGCAATAGCAATTAATCCACCATCACGTAATTGCTGTAACAACTGCATAACTTCTTTTTCAACTTGATTTCTTTGTAATCCTGTTTGTTGTGCAAATACTTCTACTAAATCTGTAACTTTACGTTCCCCATTACAAGACTTCCAAAAGTCTACAATTGCCTGATTTACCATAAATCCTTGTTCATGTTCATTAGCTAACACCATAGAACCGTCATCTTGCTGTACTAGTTTTCCAACTCCTTGAGGTAGTGCAGTTTCATAATTAATTGGTGCAGGGGTATTCAATCCAGCAGCACCCATTTCTTTAATTTTGAGTTTTCCTTCCTCAGTCATTTTATCCATTGACCATGCAGGCTCCCATACAATTTCAATATTGACATTATTTACTCCAGGAACTTTTTTAGCAAATCTTGTCGCATCTGCAATTAAAGTTTCATGTAAAGGACAACCTTGTGTGGTCATTGTCATTTTAATATCAACATCATTATTCTCTTTAACATCAATTCCATAGATTAATCCCATTTCTACAATGTTTAGAGGAACTTCAGGATCCATACATAATTTTAATGAATCCTCAATTGCTTGTGCAGAAACTGTACTCATATCATATGCTCAGTTTTAAAAACAATAAAAACTTTTTAATTATTAGCTTTGAATAATTTTTACATTAAGACTTTTTTTAATGAATTTTTACAACAAAAAATGGATGTAAAGTGTATAAAATATAAATATAGATTTTACACAACAAATAATGTAGATAATGTCATTGAAAGTTCTTTTAGTTTGTCCAGAAATAAGATTAGATAGTAAACCATTTGATTTTCCTTTTTGGGCAGGTATTTTTGCATCTATTGTTGAAAAGAAAGGAGGTCAAGTAGCTATTCTAGATCTCAATGCTTTAAGAATGAAACATGGAGGAAATTTGGTACCTACAGAAATTATAAAAAAAGAGATTTCCATGGCCAAATGGGATTTAATTGGATTTGGTGGATTAACTACCACATATGCACGTATGAAGAAATTAATTCCATTTATTAAAAAATATTGTCCGGATGCAACAATTATAGCTGGTGGAGGTTGGGTTACATACAATCCAGTTGATATTTTACAATTAGTTCCACAAATTGATCTTATTGCAATAGGAGAAGGTGAAGAAACATTTACAGAAGTTTATGATGAAATTGCTAATGGTAATCCAGACTTTAAAAAAATTAAGGGTTTATGTATAAATGATAAAGGATCTATGCAATTCACAGAACCTAGAGCACTTATTGCAGATCTAGATACAGTTCCTTATCCACATTATGATCTTTATGAATTGGATGTCTATTTTGACCATTCATCATACCCATATTCCAGAGAAGCAATGGTAGCCAAAAAAAGAGCAACTGCAGTTTGGGAAAGAGGATGTCCAAGAGGATGTACATTTTGTTCTCACAATGGAATGTCTAGAATTGATTTACAGAATATTTATGGTGATGGAGATAGGAAAAAAGGAGAAAAATTAGTTAGAATTTCAGATAAAGCAAATGATACATTTCAATTACCAGCTAGATGGCCAACTCCAAAATATGCAGTTGATAATGTAAAACTCTTGTATGAAAAATATGATATAGATTTCTTAGCAATTTTAGATGAAAATATGACAAGTAATAAAAAATGGACTGAAGAATTTTGTGATTTGTATATTTCAGAGGGATTAGATAAAATTGTTAAATGGGGTACATTAGGAGATGCGCCAAGTGTTGCAACTCAACCACATTTGTTACAAGTTATGAAAGATGCAGGCTGTACATACATTTCCTTTGGATTTGAATCAGCATCAGATAAAGTTCTTAACGAAGATATTCAAAAAGGACAAAATCAAGCACATTTACAAAAAACAATTGATGAAATTAAGAAAGTCAACATGAGACCATTAACTACCTTTATGATTGGAAATGCACATGAAAATATGGATGATTTGATGGAAACTCTCACATTTTGGATAAGAAATGGAATTGAAGTTGATCCATTTATTTGTACACCATATGTCGGAAGTCCGATACATTATAACAATAGAAAATCAATTTTGGAACAATATGATGAACGGTTAAGAATTTTTGATAAAACTATGATTAGTGAAAATCAAATCAAAGAATGGGAATTAGAAGCATTAGATACATTCATGAAAGAATGTGGAGATGCAACACAGTACACAGCAACTGTCAGCCAATATTTTTCCATTGCAGAATTATTTGCAATCAAGAGATTTATGTATAAACATGATCATAGGAGACTATTGCAGTTTGCACATCAAAGATTTGAACAGACAGGTTTAGAGCAATGGAAACATAGTGTAAAGTGGAAAGATTATTGTGATGTATGTAAGGCTAACGAAGTTTTATCATCTATGGAAATTATGAATAAAATAAAATAAATATGAATAATTTTACATAATCAAAATATATACAAGATTTTTACTAAAAAAATCATGAAAGCAAATTTCAAAATTACTGACGATAAACCTTCTGATGTTGATGTACCGGAGAAATCAACTGAAAGTAGTGAGCTTACTGAAGAGGAATTTGAAACATATTTGCAAAAACTTCCTAAAGGTTGGAACTTATGGAATATTAGATCACTAACTAAAGATTAGAGATTAAAACATAATTTTATTTGGGATATTTAGACAAAAATTCTTTAAAATGCATACTTTGAATCTTATCTCCAAAAATGGAACCACCTTCAGTGCAATTTATTGTTGTAATAGAAGAAGGTGAACGTGAAATGAATTCTTTTAATGCCAAACTATAATATTGAAATATTGGATCTAAAATACAGTAGGTTTTAAAATCAGGATTAAATACAGTAGGATAAAGTTTGTTAAATTTTGGATCATTTCTATCAAGAACCTGTAAATTTGAATTATGACCATGAGATTGGATTAATTCCAAAGAGTCATCTTTTTCCCATCCATGGTTGATGCCTATTAATGAAACAACATTACATTTTAGAATTTGCCAGCTAACAAACCATGCAGAAGTTCCCACATTTCCACCTGTTTGAATAGCTGGAAGTCCATTTGGATGATTTTTTGTTCTAACCATTAATGCTGCAATTTTGTTAAAAGATTTTTTCCCTTCATTAAGATCAAAAAGAGGATGAAGCCAGGAGATTTTGATTCCAGAAGATCTAGCTCTATTAGCAGCTTTTGGATTCATTAATGTAGAAAAAATTCCCTTAATTTTAGATCCAAATTTATCCACAATATCATGATTATATAGTAATTCTATTTCTTTGTAAGGATCAGTACTCACTACATAGAAATCTGGAAATTTATCAGGATCAACACCAGATTCTAATGCATCTTTTAGAATTCCATCAGAACATATAATTTTTCCAGAAAAATTACTATTAGCTAGAATATCTAAATGATTGAATTTTTTTAAAGAGGGACCACGTCCGATAACAATTGCAGAATTTTTATTTGGTGATTTTATCTCAGTGGATTTCATTAAATCATGTGCCGAAGATTCATTCCAAATATGATTTAAATTTCCTGCAAAATTTTGTACCCATTCATCAAAATCATTTTCATAGTATTTTCTAACAACTCTTTCTAACATATTTGGGATTTCAACAGGAGATTTTTCATCAAAAACATGTTGAAACCAATTATCCCAAGAAGAATTTTTGAATTTACTTTTACTTTTTTCTTTTAAAATAATTTTAAAAGTGTCATGAGTGATTGAAAAATCAAGTGAGTCAGTCATTCTTTTTAAAATTATAAAGAATCTATACCCAATTCATCTTTTTTTGTATTTGATCTAAAAACCATAAAAGAACCAACTGCCCCTGATTTGAACAGATAATCCTCAAATTCCTCTTCAGTAAGCTCACTACTTTCAGTTGATTTCTCCGGTACATCAACATCAGAAGGTTTATCGTCAGTAATTTTGAAATTTGCTTTCATGATTTTTTTAGAAAATGAACTTATATAAACTAATTTTAATAATTTGAATCAATATTTGATTTTGATTCTTTGATTCTTTTTACTACTTTTTTCAATTGCTTCTAAAATATTCAATAATTTTAATTCATCTTTTAAAGTAAAAATATTATTGCTTTTTTTCTCCATAAATTTAAAAAAAGAATCTAATTCATCTTCATATAATTTTTCAGGAGGGGTTAATCCAATATATCCGGATGCTGCTTTGTTTAATTTTACATTAAATGACTTCCATTTTTTTCCAGTGCTAAGTTGAATTTTACCAGTTTGAAAATTTACTAAAATTGTTCCTTTTTCCCCAATAATTTTTGTCTCTTTAAAAGATGGAATCGAAAAAACATCAATAGATAATGTACATGAAATATTATTTTTAAATTCTAATAAGACTTGATAAACATCATTGATATTTACATCCAATTTAGAAATTTTTTTTACACTTCCAAAAACAGATTCTACATCTGAAAATAGATATGTCAGCCAATTTAATTCTACAGGAACAAGTTCTTTTGCTCCACCAGTTTCCTTTCGTGAGACAAAAAAATCATGATAGTTTTCCCAAGGGTGCCAATTGGGTAAATAATGTCCTACTTGGTGATTAATCATGTAAACTTCTCCGATTAAATTTTTCTCAAGAATAGTTTTTAATTTTTTTACAACAGGATGAAAACGCATTGTAGAAGAAGAAGAAGACACAAGAGAATGTCTACCGATATTTTTAATAGATTTTTTGACAATATTTGGAAATAGATTGAGTTCTGAAAAAAATGAAATATTATGTTTTATTGCATAGTTAAGATATTTTTCATGTAAATGTGGAGGGGTAGAAATAATGAATACATTAGGAAATTCAGATACTGCATCTTTAAAATTAACAAATGTTTTTATTCCATATTTTTTTTTTGATTCAGAACATCTATCTTCTCGTACATCAAATCCCAGAATATCATGATAGCCTAATTTTTGTAGGTTTCTTATTCTACGTTTTCCCATTGAACCTAATCCAACCACCAATATTTTAAATTTCATCTAGTTTCACCATCCGCTTTAAATGAAAATGTGGCTAAATTCTCATTATAATGTTTCCACCATTTTTCTTCTAACCCATCGGTTATTTTTGATAATTCAGAATTATTTTTAAAAAAAGTAATTAAGTCACTTAAATGAAAATTATTTCCTAATTTTTCTAAAACAATTTGAGCTAATTTAAGATCTTCTTGATAATCTAATGTAAAACGAAGATTTTCAGAAAAATTATTTTTATGTTCATACGTCAAAATATGTTTAGAAATTGAATAATGGTTATTAAAAAAATCTCTATATCCAGTTTCAGTATTTTTTGTTGTTTTTAATCCACATATTTTTTTAAGCGCATTTTTAGAAAAAGCAACAGTCCTAAATCCAAATGGAAATCCTTCCATATCAATATAATCAGCATGTGTCTTTTGATATTCAAAAATAATTTTATCAATGTAATCAGGATCAGCATAAATATCATCTCCATCAACATTAATAATAAAATCAGTACCAAATTGTTCAGCAGCACCTAAAAATCTCATCAAAATATCCTTTTCATCACCTCTAAAAAATTTGATATTTTCTTTTTCTAAAAATTGAACTAAAATATCATCAGGTTTTGTCGTTGTAGTACATACTACAATATTACGTACATGTAATGAAGAATGTAGTCTTTCAATAAGATAAGATAATACAGGTTTATCATTAATTTTTTTTAAGGCTTTCCCGGGTAGTCGTTTATTATCAAGTCTCACAGGAATGAATATATCAAAATTCATTGAATCATCTCTAGTTAAAAAACTGTATTTATATCAATTACTTGTATCGCTGTCAACCATAAGTTTCACTAAGTCATGATAATATATTTCAGGTTTCCAATTTAGAAGTTTTTGAGCTTTTGAAGAATCGCCAACCAAATTATCTATATCAAATGGTCTTTTGTATTTATCATTGATTTCAACATACTTTTTCCAATCTCCTAAACCCGAATATTCAAAAGATTCTTCTAAGAATTCCTCTACAGAGTGAGATTCTCCGGTAGATATAACAAAATCATCAGGAGTATCATTTTGTAACATAAGCCACATAGCTTTAACATAATCACCAGCAAAACCCCAATCTCTTTTTGCATAAATATTACCTAAAAATAATTTCTCTTGTTTATGGGCTTTAATTCTACCAATAGCGCTAGTAATCTTTCTTGTAACAAATTCTAATCCACGAAATGGGCTTTCATGATTAAATAATATTCCAGAACATATGAACATGCCATAAGCATCTCTATAGAATTGAGCTGATTTATGAGCATATACTTTTGCAATACCATAGGGACTAGCAGGCATCAATCTTGTATTTTCAGTTTTTACTTCATCTGAATTTCCAAACATCTCACTTGATGAAGCCTGATATACTTTTGAATTTGGACAGTATTCTTTTACGGCCTCAAAAATTCTTACTGCACCTAATCCAGTAATTTCAGATGTAAGTAAAGGTTGATCAAAAGAAACACCTACAAAAGATTGAGCAGCTAAATTGTAAATTTCATCAGGAATAGTTTGTTTGACGGATTTATTAATTGAAGTTTGATCAAGAAGATCTGCATTAATTAGTTCAATTTTTCCTAACAGATCAAATGCCTCTAAACGTTCAAAGCTCTTATGACTAGTTCTTCTATAAGTTCCAACAACATCATATCCTTTTTTTAGAAGGAAATCTGCAAGATATACTCCATCTTGACCAGTAACTCCAAAGATAAGAGCTTTTGTCATTTCTATATCTCAAGATTACCAAGATAATAATGTTTTATATAAAAAAATGTTAAGATATCTTATACATTTTTCATATCATAGTCCATGAAAATTGAGATATAGATTTAATATCTTTTTTTAGTTTTTTTCCAATAATTTTATTAATATTTTTTTCAAGAGGCAAAATTCCAGTTTTTGTTCCACGCATTGCAGTTAAAATTTTTGGTTTAATTTTTGTTCCTTTTTTTGCAGGATGAATGACCAATATTTTTCTCATTGTGATATTCTTTTTTTCAGAACTAGTGATAATTTTTTTTGAGTTCCCCAAACAAATTTCCATGATACGTATTTTTTTTATCCATTCTTGTAATTCCATAGGTTCTAAAGATGAAGATTGATCAGGTCCAGGAGAATTTCGGTTAAGAGTAAAATGTTTTTCAAGAATTCGTGCACCTAAAGCAATTGCACCTAAGCTTGCTATGTCATTTTGTGTATGATCTGAATACCCTACAACAACTTTGTATTTTTTTATATACTCAGTAATCACTCTAAGATTCACTTGATTATTTTGAGTAGGGTAATCAGAAGTGGTATGTAAAAGTATGAGATTCTTCATCATTTTTTCTTTTTTAAATAAGTTTACTGCATCATCAACCAATTTAGAAGATGCCAATCCTGTAGAAAGTATAACAGGTTTTTTCTTTTTTGCTATATATTTTAGTAAAATATGATTTGTAAGATCAGTTGATGCAATTTTAAATACAGGTATTTGAAGCGAATCTAAAAAATCAACACTTTGTTCATCGTACGGAGTAGATAAAAAAATTATTCCTTTTTGTTTACAATAATTTGATATTTTTTTTTGATCTTTAAAATTAGGTTCAAGTGATTTAATAATCTCATAATAATTATAATCTTTAATTTTCTTTTGGTAATTTGGTTTTACAGAATTTTTCAATTGAATTTTATCAGCAATAAAAGTTTGAAATTTGATTGCATCAGCACCTGATTTTTTAGCAATATCTACCATTTTGTATGCAATGGATAAATCATTATTGTGATTTACTCCAGCCTCAGCTATAACAAAAATTTTATTTTTATAATTAAGTGATATATTTTTTAAAGACATATTTTTCTATCATGATTTGAGTTTAATAATTATACTCACAAATTACGTTTTTTTGTGGAAGGAATTACATGTGAATAGATTGTTTGTGGCAGATTACCTTCTAGAAAAGCATTATAATTTTCATTGACAATATTTTCTTGAATAAATTTACATGTATTTTCAAAAATTTTCAATGTATATTGAATATCAGTATCAGAATGAGAATAAGACAAAAACAATGGTCCTTGTGAAATAAAAATTCCTTTTTTTACCATTTCTTGTAAAATTAATGATTTTAAATGAATTGATGAAAATCCTTTTGAATCTAGACAGTTCATAGTCATTCTTATAGGATATCCAATCATTTCTGCAGAAATTCCAAATTTTTTTGAAATTTTATTCCAACCATCAAATAATTTTTTTCCGCTTTTCCAGCATTTCAAAATTGTTTTTTTCTGTTTCATTTCGTTAATGGTTGCAATTGTTCCTGCCAAAGATAATGTTTCACTTCCATTAGTAGTAGATACCCAAAGTTTGTCAAAAATACTCATAAATTCTCTAGGCCCAGAAATTGATGATATAGGTAAGCCATTTCCCATTCCTTTTCCAAAACAAACAAAATCACCTTTAATATCAAAATATTTTTGTCCACCTCCAAGATCAAATCTAAATCCAGTAACAACTTCATCTAAAATTAAGACAGAATTATTTTTATCAGCAATTTTACGAATTTTTTTCAAAAAATTATTTTTTGGTTGTTCATAAACAGTTGGTTCTAAAACAATACAAGAAATTTCTTCTTTGTTATCTTCAAAAATTTGTTCTAATCCATCAAAATCATTATAATCAAAAATTTTTATTAAATTTTTATTAAATTTTGGTACTCCTCCATTTCTACTTATAGAAGCAGCATACCAATCATGCCAGACTCCTCCACTTCCACAATAAGCAATTTTGTTTCTTTTTGTTATTGCACGCGCAGCTCTTACTGCACCAGTAACTGCACTAGATCCAGATTTTTCAAATTTTACCATTTCAGTATTGGGAATAGTTTTACAAAGTAATTCAGAAGCTTCAATTTCTATTGGGTGGGGTAAAGAAAAAAGAATGCCATCTTTTAGTTGATTTATTATTGCTTTGTTGACTTTATTATAATTATAACCCAATGTTATAGGACCTAATCCCAATAAATAATCAAGAAAAGTATTTCCATCAACATCAGTAAAATGAGATCCTTTAGCAGATTTTGCATATACTGGATAAACACCCTCAACAAAGGAAGATGCAGCCCGACTGAAAGTCTGTGTTTGAGCAGGAATTATTTTTTTGGCTTTATTTTTAAGTTTATTTGATTGATTTAGTTGCAATTATAAAAAAATTTTAGCAACAACAATAAAAATTTTGTTACGAAATAATCAAATATCGACTAAAAGAAATGAATAATGGGAAATTCAATGATTTATGCATCAACAAATTGTTTAAAACATCCAAAAAATGTTGCCAAAGTTCTATCTAAATATCAAAAAGGGGGAATTGAAAATGTTGAATTAGGTTCTGTGCACTCCCACTTTGATACTAAAATTCTAAAAGAATTTGATTTTAATTTTATAATTCATAATTATTTTCCACCACCAAAAATTCCATTTAATTTTAATTTAGCATCAACAAATAAAATGCTAAAACAAAAAAGTTCAAAATTAGCTAAAAAAGCAATTGATCTATGTTGTGATATTGAAAGTCCACTTTATACATTCCATGCAGGTTTTACAGTTGATCCTCCAAAATTAGGAAACCCATTACCTAGAATTAATGTAAGTGATAGGGATGATACGATAGAAATTTTTGTGGAGGAAGTTGTTAAAATTGTAGATTATGCAAATAATAGAGGAATTAAAGTTGCAATGGAGCCAAATGTTGTTCAAAAATTTAATCTGATAGAAAATAAAAATGATCTGTGTCTATTTGCAGAGTATATAGAAATTAAAAAATTATTTAAAATTTTAAAAAAATCATCTTTAGGATTATTAGTAGATTTAGGTCATACAGCAGTTACATCACATTGGTTAAATTTTGATAAAGATGAATTTGTTCAAAAATGTAGTAAATATACATATGCCATTCACGTAAGTAATAATAACGGATTTCAAGATCAACATAAAGGATTAACTAAAAAATGTTGGCCAATTTCAAAATTAAAAAAATTCAAAAATATTCCCATCATTCTTGAAACAATGAATTTATCAGTTGAAGAAATCAAACAGAATATTCAGCTTGTTCAAAATACAATTAATTGATATGTACAACTATGAAATTAACATCAAGATATAATTTAATTTAAAATTTATAGTTTTTTTATAAAATTTTATTT
>Ga0308019_10002304_pt1 | contig 10971 bp, 7 predicted proteins | sample Neamet284_FD_203135 | JGI IMG/M metagenome (GOLD analysis project Ga0308019, IMG submission 203135) | Marine microbial communities from water near the shore, Antarctic Ocean - #284 | ecosystem: Environmental > Aquatic > Marine > Unclassified | place: Southern Ocean | collected 2014-10-01
GTCGCGCCATTCCAGTTCACCTCAATGTCCTCAACACATAGTGTTAAGCAGGCCTCCGACCAACCACCCCTATATCAAAACCGCGATACACTATCCGCGACACTGAGCCTTGAAAACACCGTCTTTTAGGCGCTTAATTTTTTGATTCGATTGTAGTCTCCTACAGCCACCATTATTTACTAAAAATAATGTGAAATACAAAACCTTGCCGCAGTGGCCGACCTATGAACTAAAAATCGTACATTTTTGTTTCCCTTTTACTCTACAATACACAGCAAAAGCATCTCATCACCAGGTTGTTGAACGACGAACGCAGTTCTCTTGCCATGTCTTCTGGCCAACTGCCGGTCGATGGCCCCTTGGACCTTCGGTTGGACTTCGGGTTCGAGTGAAACTCGAACAGTCAATTTCTGAATATCGTGCTCCAAAGCGATCTTGACCAAAGAGTCGACATCAGCCAATGTTAGGTTGGTATGGGCGAGGGCTACTATTTTACCCGTGGCTTGTACCAAAAGGTGATTTTTATCCTCTAATTGCAGCGGGTGGTCGTGATGAATCTGTGGCCTTCTACCTTCGACTACGCCCCAGTGTATTGCCTCAGATGTTGTAACTTTTTCGAGCCAGACCTCCGCTAAACCACTCTCTACCAATGCCGCGTCTAACAGACTTACTCTCTCGCCTTTTCTTGGTGGGCGTCTTGATTTGATAGGTAATCCATCTCCAACTAATATTGGTTCGCCGCCATCTATGACCAGCGGTTCTTCTTGCAAATTTGGTGGGATTCTAACAAACCTTCGAGCGACATTTGGAATTGAAATAGAGCCGAGCCAAAGAGCCAATCTGTCCACCCGTCCACGACCTCTTGAGGTCCAAATCCACGTACGTTCAATTTGCGGCCAAACGGAATCAACCATCTCCTCAACTTCCAATCTTTGTTGATGGCTAAGTCGCGGCGAGAGGTCAAGCAGTAGAGATGGCCCACGTTTTCCTTGTGAAAGGTAAGGGGCCCACCCAGTGAAGACTTCATCCAAGCGTGGTGCCATTTCATCAAGTCCATGGCTACGGCTATTCCTTGGCCTCGCTGGGTCCAAATGCAATAATGCAATCTCTGGCATTTGTTGTAGATTCAAATCATTTTGTAAGGTTTCTAATGCGCCTTTGCCATCTCTGCCATCGCCACAAAGAACTCTAGTTCCAGCCATTCTCTGGCTATCCTGTTGTCCCGATGACAATGCTATTGTTTGCAAATTTACTGCACTTGCTAGGGCCCGTTGAGGCTCTATTTCTATGCCGAGGACTGCTCTTTGAAGATGAATGGCATGAGCGGCTAATTGAATTCCACTACCGCAGGCACAATCAACAATAATTCCTTTGCCCAAGCTTGAATCATTGATCATCTTGGAGCGGGTTAGGGCAACCTGCCAAGGTGTTGCAAGAGGTTTGCCTTGTTCGGCATGATAAAATACAATTTTTTCCGCTGAGGTCGTATCTGGTGCTGATTCGGTTAGAGTTGAAGATTCAACGTCTGCTGGTCGAAGTACTGTATGCAAATTTCCCCTCTCCTTGCCTAAATACCAACTAATGCTACGACTATTGGCCTGCGACATCGCTTCGTGTCATGATGCTTTCAAAATGAATTCCGGCCGCTGCAAATGCGTTCACAGCCCCTTCCTCTCTATCGACGATACTGATGACTGCAACCACTTCACAATCAGTTGCCTGATGAATCATTTGTACTGCTTTGATAGATGAACCACCTGTTGTTGTAACATCTTCAAGGATGACGATTTTTCCGCCTCCAGCGAGCGATGAACCTTCAATTCCAGGTGGGTTATTGGTTTTTCTTCCACCCCTTCCTTTCGGTTCCTTTCTCACCATGAATCCTCGTCGTGGACAATCTGCATCTGAAGAGGTAATGACGATTGCAGTTAGGGGTACCGCGCCAAGTTCCAAGCCACCGACGAAATCAGCACCGAGTTCATCGATTCTAGCATTGAACAATTCTCCAAGTAAATGAGAGCACTCAGGGTGCATCATTACTGGTTTTGTATCAAAAAACCACCTAGAAGACCGGCCACTGGCAAGGGTGAAAGCATCATCGCTTCCACCATCGAGGAAGGCTAGTTCGCGAATATATTCGACAAGCTTGGCCCAACTAGGGTGGTCTCTTAGCGCAGGATGGACCGTCATCAACCAATCCTCTCACCCGATGAACATGAAGTTTGCTTTAGTATCTGTATAGCGAAATTGATATTATTGAACCGACTTTATCATAAAGGGTCGGCTATTAGTGTGCTTGGATTGCTATGGGTGATGTTGGGGTTAATACAAAGTTAAGAGGGCATAATCCTCTTCTTGGTATTGACATCGAACGTTTGGAACAAGAAATGGAATCATACCAAAATTGGCTTGATGAGAGGGCCGATGAAGCATATATCATCGCCGAATCAGCAAGATCATTGGGGATGGACCATCGCGATTTTGTCGAAATTCCTAGGGCTGCCGATCTTGCCGGGAGAACTGAAAAGTTACTCATCGAATACTTGGATGGTTACGAGGTTGCTGACGACATTCGAGAATTACTTCCTATTCATGACAGAGAGACCACTTCTATCATGATGGCACAATCCGTAGCGAGGGGATTTAGGGCTAAAGGGCACGACCTACAAACTGCAATTGATGTGGGGTTACGGGTCGGTTTAGCGATTCTTACCGAGGCTGTTTTAGTTGCACCGCTCGAGGGTATTTCCGAAGTTAGATTATTGAATAATCTCGACGGCTCACAATTCGTATCCGTTCACTTTGCTGGTCCAATCCGTGCCGCTGGTGGTACAGCGCAAGCCCTTGCAGTGTTAATTGCAGACATGATTAGGCGCGAATTAAACGTTGGACATTATATTCCAACGCAACCAGAGGTCGAACGTGTAAAGGAAGAATTCGGATTATACAGAGGTAATTTACAATACCGTCCTACTCCAAATGAAATTGAAGAAATTGTCAAAGCATGCCCGATAATGATCAACGGTGAATCGACCGAGAGTATTGAATGTGCAGGTTATGGCCGTGTCAGAAATATAGATGAAGCACGAATCCGCGGTGGTGTTCTCCTTGTAATCGGGGAGGGTATGTGTCTGAAGGCTCCAAAAATACAGAAGCATACTGAAAGAATGAAGATTCCGGGATGGGAATTTATTTCTAAATTTGCTAGTAGGGGCAAAGACGAAGATGGCGCTGACTCTGCTAACAAATTCAAATCAAGAAAGGTAGTTCCAATTACTAAATTCATGAGAGATATTATTGCAGGAAGGCCAGTATTTGGCGCTCCATTACAGCCGGGTGGGTTCCGCCTTAGATATGGTAGAGCAAGACCATCCGGTCTCGCAGCAGCCTCGGTTAACACCGCATGCATGCTGGCGATGGATGATTTCATCACCATCGGGACACAGATGAAGATTGAACGGCCAGGTAAAGCATGTGCGATAACGCCATCAGATGATACCGATGGACCGTGGATAGTCCTACAAGATGGCCGATTTTTGCGAGTTGATGATGCAAAATCATACCGAGCGATTAGCGATAAAGTTTCGATGGTTTGGGATAATGGCGAATTGGTTCTCGGGTATGGAGAATTCATGGAGAATAACAAAAATTTGGTTCCAGCAGGATATTGCGCCGATTGGTGGGCGAGTGATTTGATTGAAGAATTGTCTTCTCAAAAAGCGATTGATGAATTCATTGAATTATCCAATCTAAATCAATCTAAATTACCTTCTGGAATACCAGGAATACACCCTGAGGATAGTGAAGATGGAAACGCCCAATTTCACATCCGTAGGAATTGGCATAGTGAATTAACAAAGATGCAACTTAACTGGGATGAAACAAAAGATATTGCTCTTCGCTTCAAAACATCATTGCCACCCCCGCATAATCCTTGGTTCTTAGATCTCCCGATCGAATGGGTTCCATCTCTACTCAACATGATTGAAGAATCTATTATCGAACCATTCGGAACTACAAATGGCATCGCAGTAGAATCTGAACAGACATTGAATGCAATGCCATTACCAGAATCAAGACAACTTAGAATCGTTGGTGGAGTTAAAGGATGGGACGCTAAAGCAATGGATATTTTACAACCCGAGTTATTGCCGGACTTTGCTTCCGAATCAATACCTGGGCCTAGTGTAAAACTAGAAACGCCGATATTTACTGATGATATGCCCGAAGGATGGGCATACATCCAGCATGGTTTTGCCAAAGCGAGTACAATGATTCTTGGCCTTGCGCACCATCACGATGGTGATGATTTGGTAATAACAACCGGTTGGCCAGCAATGTTGGAAGGGTTTGGATTTTCTAGTGAAGGAGAATCTCCTTTACGCATTAAGGATGCGAAAAATCACTTTTCACAGAGGATATCAGAATTAAGAGATGCGCATACAGTGCTAGTAGGCGAAAGAGCAAGACAAAAAAAGTTAGCACAAGAAAAAGCAGTGGTTAGAATTGCCGCTGAAACCGATGCAAGGCAACGAGGACTTGGCATTACGGAAACCGACAATGTTGGAATAGCGGCTTCTGACAAAGTAATTGACAATGGTCCAGACGATCCCAAGGGATACTTGGCATCCCAAATCCATGAAGATGACCATGCAGTTGATGGGATTTTGATTGAGATTAGAAAACTTTCTGACTTGAGATGGGAGCACAGTGCACCGGTTAGAATCGGTTGCAGAATGGGTCGGCCAGAGAAAGCTGCACCGCGTATAATGAATCCACGAACTCATACTTTATTTCCAATTGAATTGCACGGTGGCAATCAAAGATTGTTAGCAAATGCAATGGAAAAAGATACTATTAGCGTACAAATGGGTAAACGGGTTTGCACAAAATGTGACAAAATATCACCGATGGTAATCTGTCATCATCGAATTCTCAACCAAGATGGAAAAGAAGAGGCGGGATTGACTTGTGGTGGAAGAACTCTAATGAAACCCGCTGATGGAAAGAAGAAGCGCAGGCGCGGAGAGTTACAAAATGTCAATCTTACAACACTGATTGAAGATGCGAGGGTCAAATTAGGCTTGGATCGAATTCCTCGCCAAATCAAATGCATGAAGAAAATCGCTAGTAGAGATCAAACACCGGAGGCGATTGAGAAAGGTATTTTGCGTGCTAAGTACGATTTACCAGTTTTCCGTGATGGCACCATTCGGTATGATATGTCGGATGTCCCGATTACCCATTTCACACCAAGGGAAATCGGAGTGCCATGGAAAACTCTGAAAGAACTAGGGTACAATCATGATTGCCATGGCAAGGAATTGTCAGATGATGAACAGATGTTGGAGATTTTTCCACAGGATTTCATCGTCGCTAAAAATGGCGGCGATTTCTTTGTCAAGGCTGCAAAATTCATCGACGAAGTACTGGTCCGCCATTACAAAATGGAACCGTTTTACAATGTAGAGACTCCCGCGGATTTAGTAGGTCACCTGATTTGCGCCCTAGCACCCCATACATCCGGTGGAGTATTGTCAAGAATTATTGGTTGGACTGATTGTTCAGGTGGTTATGCCCATCCACTTTTCCATGCATCAAAGCGAAGAAACTGTGATGGAGATGAAGATGCAATAATGCTACTGATGGATGGTTTACTCAACTTTAGTAGGGAAATACTTCCTGCAAACCGTGGCGGTTTGATGGATGCACCTTTGGTTCTAACCACTCGGTTAAATCCTACTGAAGTAGACAAAGAGGCATTGAATGTTGATACAGGTTGGTTCTATGAACGTGATTTCTATGAAGCAACATTGAACCAACCACATCCAAAAACCATCTCTGATAGAGTTGACTTTGTTGAAAGAAGGCTAGGCTCAGTAGCCGCTGTAAGAGGCTATGGCTATACCCATGGGTGTCATTCAATGGACGAGGGGCCAGCCCTTTGTGCATACAAGACCTTAGACACTATGATCGACAAAATGAATGGGCAACTAGACCTTGGTCATAAATTGAGAGCGGTCAATGTGAGAACAGTTGCCTCAAGCGTAATCCGCTCTCACTTTTTGCCAGATTTAAGAGGTAATATGAATGCGTTTGCAAGACAAAAAGTACGATGTTTAAAATGCGCACATTCATACCGAAGATTACCAATTGCCGGTAAGTGTATTCAACTAAGGAAGGCAACAGGAAGAGGGCTATCTGCAATAGGTGTAATGAAATCCGAAGGCGACCAATGTGGTGGAAAATTAGCCCTTACCGTTTCAGAAGGTGCTGTTAGGAAATACATTAAGGTCACAAAGCACGTTATTGCAACTTATGGTGTTGACAACTATACTAGGCAAAATGTTGAATGGTTATCCGATAGCACAGATTCATTATTCAAGAACGACCGCGCAAAACAGATGTCATTAGCCGATTTCCTGTGAACTCACTCATTTGTTGGTGAACGCCACGGGTCATCATCGTGAAATTGATCATTCTCGGGCATGCCGTCGTCAGTAGTTTCGAATGGATTTTTCTTCAATTTAGGAGTTCGCGGGTATTGTTTTGGAATTATTTTGGCCACATTCTTCTTTACGATTGGTTCCAAAAATGCCAAAACTATTAATCCGATTGAAAGTAATAAATGCCCTTCTAAACGTAGGTTCTCAAACGGTTTGATGTACAGGCTTTGTTCGGTTAGGATTCCGTCATCCATGGTGGTATTGATGACATATGTGCCTGGGCTTAATGTGCCCTCCCAACCCTGTTCTTGGTCGATCGAACCTTGCCATTTTGCAATTAATTGCCCATCCTCATCCGTTATTTTCCAAGAAGCATTGCCAGAATCAGAACTTACTTTAAAAAACTGGGCAGAAAATGTGACACTGATTTCTTTGTCCAAACCAAATACACTGGAGATATCGATTGTCCTGTCCTCTGTTGAATGTTGTTGGTCGTTAATCTCGTGTTTAGCCTCACCACCAGCAACGCCATACCAAGCACCGTTGATGATCGCTAATGCAACAAACCACAACAGCGGATTGAACTTCCCTGCTTTGGCCATAAAAACCCCCTGTGAGCATACTGTTCTTCAAAATGGTGTATTGATGTTCAATCTATTTGCTGTTCTAACCCCAACATTTGAACAACGACTGCCATCCATTGTAATTTTGCTAATTTCTGGATCTCTTGAGTTCGACCCGACCATTGCCCAACCCGGGATAGAGTATAGCCGACTAAGTATACATCCTCAAAATCAACACCCAAAGAGTGCGCCATACACAAGGCTCTGTCTCCATCAGTAAATCCGCCCCAATTGTGCATTCCTTCAAAATAATGTGGAGTTTGGTGACTTAAAACCAATGCAGGTGGGTTGGAGAAATGAGACCATGTTTCAACACATTCATTCCAAGCCTCTATGTTATCTCCATGCGCATGTGCAATAATTGTGGCACCACTTTTTGCTGCTAGTTCTAAATGTGGTGTGCCATCGAAATCACTAACGATACAAGCTAGATTAGCCTGCGCCGGTAAAGCACCTACTGCTCCATCTGCGGCGATGAAAACCACTCCATCACCAACCATCTCTTCGAGTTGTTGAGGTTCTACTGCCGCACCTACAAAAACCACTGCACTCGCCTTTAGCAATTTGAGTTGTAAATCACCCAGTGCTTGATTTCGCCCATCGCTATTCCACTTACTAAGTCCAAATGGTTCATTACCGCTGAAGGCTATTTTCATTGAGTCCGTACTATCGATATCCGCTTGTAAACCCCAACCAAAATGGGTGCGCACTTCGTCTTGTATCGCAATTAGAGGGTTGACTTCAGTATCGCCCATGCCGAGGTGAATAGGCATCCCTTCAAGAATACATCTTCTTTGATTGAAGTTCATATGCTGTCACCCCTCATGGAGTATTATGCCAGTGCCGACATCTCATCCGAAAATCTCGGACGAGGTTACCTTTGCACGCTATCCATTCTTACCTCAGGCCGCTGGATGGATTAGACAAATGGCCATAGATCACGAAATTGATTTGGATGAATTACTCGATGGCGTATGGATGGAAAAGGCAAGACAACGAGCCAGAATTAGATTAGTTGACTCAATAAATTCTAAGGATGGTGTAGAGGTTATTGGTGGTGACATATATACCGAGGAAGGAAGAATCATAGAAGCATTTTCATTTTATTATGCAAGATTAGTAGTCTGTGCTAGTGAGGACGAAAGACTGATTGCACGCTGGGCACAGGCTGAAGCTGCGCGTGCTGAACAATTACTAATCAAAGATAAAGCCTCACTAGACATCATTGCGCGAACATATATTTCACAAATCAAGTCGGAGGATAAACATGGTCTAAACAACCCAATGATGGTCGATGCTAGTGGTGGGATTAGAGAAATGCGCCAATCATCTTCTGGCCCATTGTGGAAGATTGGGCTTTCAGATTTCATTGAAATATGCCCTAAGATAACCGGTGCAAGATGGAGATTGCCGAATTGTGATATCAGCAATGGATGGATTACTCTTTTTGATGAAGCCCAATACGGTTCTTCTGCTAAACTTGCTAGATTGCTGAGAGAGAGAATTAAGCGAGGTGTTGAGGCTGTTGCTTTGGAAAAGATGCAAGATGTTACAACTGATTTGGCGATTAAATTGGCAGAACCGGTTGGAATGTTGCGAAATCTAATGTCTAGTAAAACGAGTGAGGCGATTGCATTGGTTGGCGCGGAAGAAAGTGAGTGGCCACCTTGCATGAGAAAACTTGTCTCCGATTTGTCCAGTGGAGTAAACGTTAACCACTTCGGCAGATTATTTCTTGCTTCAATTTCTGCCACAATCGGATTACCTACTGAGTCAACTGTTAATTTCTTCCGCGGTGCACCCGATTTCAGTGAAAGCACGACCAATTACCAGGTTTCGCATGTTTACGAACACGCTTACACTCCGGCTGGATGTGGTAAATTGAAAGTAAACCACAATTGCCCTGTATTGCCTGGTGATGACCGGTTATGTGACCAGCCATGGCTAGACCACCCGCTCAAATATATCAGAGCGACTCAACGAAGGAATGCTAAAAATAAGGTGGTTGTAGTCGCCAGTGGAATACCCCAAAAAACTTCAGAAGACGATAAACCACTACCAACTGAAGTCTCTAAAGATGATGTGAAATCCTGATTGGCTCTTTTCTTTTAATAAAAAAAGACTTAATTGACATAGCATTCGCGCGAAGGTTTTGAATTGGAGGAGCAGATAGGTTGTATCAGCCACAGGTGAATAGCCATGACCCGAATTCTAGTATTGACAGTTGACCGAGACAATGATCTTGGGAATAAAACGTCGATTCGGGGACCGGTAATTGGCCGCCGTCAGGTACTTACTGCAGCTTTGAAGTTGGGAATTGCTGACCCTGAAGAAAGCGATACCAATGCAATTCTTGGTGCTTTAAGACAGCACGATACTCTAAAGGAAGCAAATTCTGAAGAGGATGAAGTTGAAGTTGCGATATTAACTGGTGATGAGAAAGTTGGAATGCGCTCAGACAGGGCGATTGCAGCCCAATTAGAGGAGGTCGTTGCAGCATTCCAACCCGATGAGGCAATCCTAGTTACCGATGGCGCTGAAGATGAGTCAGTTCTTCCAATCATCCAATCACAAGTTAGAATCAACCATGTTGAGAAGATAATAGTCAAGCAGTCCAAAGGTATTGAAGGGACCTATTACTACATTGTCAAGGCACTTGAGGACCCTAAGTGGAGAGGGAAAATCATGATTCCATTCGGCTTGGTATTGGCTATTATTGGTCTCGGAATAATGCTTCCAAATCAAATCGGCGGCTTTGTTATCGGTGCCTTACCTCTGGCCATTGGATTATATATTTTCAGCAAGGGTGCAGGAATTGAATCAACTGTAAATCGAGTAATTCAAGAAATGAGAGAAAACGCTGACGCCGCAATGCTGTCAACTTTACTTTGGTTTTCAACCCTATTCAGTGCCATATTTGCTGTGGCAGAAGGATGGCGCCAGTATAGTGAGGGGATGGCTCAAGCGACTATTAATTCAGTACTTTGGCTTGAAGTAATTCATGCATCACTGGCCTGGATTATCGTGGCATTCCTAACTTCTATTGCAGGATTCATGCTACTGAGACTGAAGAGAGGTTCTTTCTCTGGACGATTGGTGGTCCTCAGTATGTTTGCCATGGTTGTTTACTCATTCGTGGATGTAGGTTTGACTATATCCATAGATGTCTTAGGAGATTCAAATACAACTGGCTATGAATTAGGATTTGACAACATAATAAATGACTTATCAACACCGATAATGTGGATTGGATTATTATGGATTACAATGACTATCGTTAAGGCATTAAAATCCAAACAAGCACTATCTGACCGCTACTGGGGAATTTGAACAGCTATTGTTCAAATCAGATGATGAACTTAGGCATATGCCTTGCCATAGTATGGTGCCCTACTACGCCAATTAATGTTCCATCATCATCTACGACAGCGATTTGATTGAGATCGTGTGCTAACATCAAAGCGCCAGCCTTGAGGAGTGGTGTATTCTTTCTAACGGTCATCGGTGGAACATTTACCAACTGCTGTGCAGGTACTGCATGCATCCATGCAACTGAACGGTTAACAGTTTTACGTGCTATTAGTTTCAGAATATCAACTGCATGAATTCGACCCATAGGAACTCCATCCTCATTGATGATGAACACGTGGTCCCAGTTGTTTTGGGTTATTTGTTCTAGAACTTCTGCTACAGAATCCATTGCGAATAATGCGTGCGCTTCAATCATGGTTTCGCCGCAACTGATAGAGCGCGCTAACATAGAACGCTCCTTTGCGGACATCTTTGCAATCGCTTCGCGAGTGAAGCGTACTGGGGCTGCTGACTTCATCATCATATCACCTATTGAGCGCCGGCGCTCGCCCTTCCGCTTAAAGGCCTTCGGTGAGATGTTATTTTCCACA
>Ga0308019_10002308_pt1 | contig 10955 bp, 3 predicted proteins | sample Neamet284_FD_203135 | JGI IMG/M metagenome (GOLD analysis project Ga0308019, IMG submission 203135) | Marine microbial communities from water near the shore, Antarctic Ocean - #284 | ecosystem: Environmental > Aquatic > Marine > Unclassified | place: Southern Ocean | collected 2014-10-01
GCCCCTCCAGTTCCGAGTGGTTCAGGTTCTCGATGAAATGTAAGAGCCATTCCTGGATGAGTGATTCCTTCAAACTTTTCTCCAAGATGACCTGTGAGTATCAGTGCATGCATACACCCTTGCCGTTGAGCCCAATCTAGAATATGATGAAGCATTGGCTTACCATTGACTTCAATCAGGGACTTCGGTGTTTTTTCAGTCATTTTCCCTAAGCGAGTGCCGAGCCCACCTGCCATGATGACGAGTTGAGGTACTGAATGCGCTTTGGCAATTGTTGCGTATTCTTTTCCACTTGCTTTTAGAGTTCTTTCTTTACTTTCAAAATCAACATGGTAGAGTCCGAATCGCTGGTCGTATCCTTCTGCCCATTCAAAATTATCCATTAAACTCCAATGATAAAAACCACGAACATCAATACCATCTGCAATGGCTTCAGCAGTCACTAGCAGATGCCTTCGTATATGCTCAGGTCGCATATCATCGTCATCATCGGCAACACCGTTTTCAGTCACTATAATTGGAATGTTGAGGTCTGTGACCATCTCAAAAGCCCGTCGAAGCCCTTCAGCATACATCGGATATCGAAAATCAGTTCGTTGCTCCCATGGGCGAATTAAAGGTTCGAGTTCTACTTTTGTTGGCATGAAAGGTGTTGTCAATAAGTGGGTATAATAGTTCACGCCGATGAAATCACTGCTGCCTTTGAGTCCTTCAATCCGTTTTGAAAACAAAGCGGATGGTGGCTTGAAACGACCATTTTTGAGACCTTTTAACCAACAGCGGTTGAACATTCTATCGAGAATTTTAGCTTGAATCCAATGAAGGGGATTCCAACGTCGGTATGGGTCGAATAGATTGATGTTCTTGACCAATCCAACTTGGCATTTATCTCCATTCTCCATCAGTTTGAGTGTGCGATAGCATTGAGCATGGGCTCGCATCAAATTGAGTGCAACACAACGTGTTCTCTTGAAAGAGCGGACGCCTGGTGGGAATTCACCAAGCACATACCCCATTGTTGCATAGACTGCTGGCTCATTGATTGTACACCACCATTCAACTCGGTCACTGAGTTGTTCAAACATTTTTGAACAAAAAGTAATCCAATGAATAATATTTTCTTCTTTTTCAAAACCACCGCGTTCATCCCACCATAAGGGCTGAGTGAAATGATGTAAGGTCACCATTGGTTGAATTCCTTGAGTGAGTAATTCATCAACTAAATCCGAGTACCATTGTATTGCCTTTTGATCCCATTGCCCGGGGAGCGGTTCGATTCTTGACCATTCTATTGAGAATCGATAATGGGAGACTCCGAGGTCTTTGATGAGTGATATATCCTCAGACCTTCGATTCCAGTGGTCACAAGCCTCACCACTCAATTGTTTGCTCTTTGAGCGAGGTTCAAATGCCGACCAATTGTTGGTGTTCCCACCTTCAATTTGATGAGATGCTGTAGCCACTCCCCACATGAATTCTTTCGGGAAAGCACTTCCATCCTTGAGTGGGCTGTAATCTACAGTCTCCCATTGGCGATGTTCTTCGGTCCACACACGCTTTCCAAGAATGGAATAGACATGAGGTTTTTGTTCAACAATTCGCTCGTAAAGCGCACATAGTAGAGGTGCGGATAGCGGGAGTCGAACCCGCGACAAGAGGTTGGAAACCTCCTATGTTACCACTACACCATATCCGCATGATGTGATTATTTGTCCGAGAAGCCTCTCCTCTTTGAGTGAATCGGTCTTTCAATTACCAATTCAAGGCATAGGTGGTCGAGGTGGTGGTGGAGGGGGAACTCTTCCATTGACTCTAAATGCTTGACGAAGGCTATCGGCTGGAGGTTCATTGATTCGATTCATCCGAGCAGTGATGACTCCTCGAGCACGTTCAACCCGTTCATCTGCAATCCGTGATTTCGAAGCATTCCCGCGTATAACGAGCATGCCCATCAAGAAGAAGAGCACAATTCCACCAAGTAAAGCTTGAATGATTGGCATTTCAATGATCTTGTTTAATGCACTCGTTTCATCATTCGTCGAATCACTTTCATCAGCGATACGAGTATCATATACTCTCAGGTTGATCGAAGCTGAATCCATGGCAATATCTACTCCAGGTTCTTTGATGACGATATAGAGGTCGAAATTTCCAGCAGTTCGTCCTTCTCCACTGAAGAATATGGTTTGAGTCAAACCGGTCGTTTCAGTAAAAGACAGAACCTGAGTTTGTTCCGATGCGATAATCGAAGAGATTTGTTGCCATTCGACTCGAACCGTTATGTCGTTGAGTTCGCTTACAACCGTACAACTGAACGAGAAATAGTCTTCTTCAGCGAGGTTGAGTTGAATATCGCTTGGAGTACAGATGATTGCACCCTCCGCAATGTTTCGTGTTGGATCATTGACCCAGTGGTCTGGTCTTGATGCACCTGATGATTGGTTATCACCGTATCCATCGCCATCGCCATCGACCCATTGTGTTGGTTCATTCGGGAATGCATCATCTGAGTTTGCATAGCCGTCTCCATCTGTGTCGACGCATCCGGGGGCATTTCCAAGAGAAGCCGTTCCGAATATGATTGGGCAAAAGTCTCCATCTGTACCTTGTGAATTGTCGCCCCAACCGTCGCCATCGGTGTCAAACCATTGTGATGAATCATTGTTCCACAAGTCATTGGTATCGCTTGCTCCATCGTTATCAGAATCGAGGCATCCATAGACGTCAAGGTAAGAGGTTCCAATTACCATCGTACAATTATCTGGTTGCGTTCCGTTTGGATTATCTCCAAACCCATCACCGTCAATATCCGACCACTGAGTCGAATCATCCGGGAATAAATCTCCGCTTTGTGATGAACCATCGTTATCTTCATCGGGACATCCAAAGACGTCAAGATTGGAATATCCTTCGACTGTTGGACAGGCATCGGGTTCAGTTCCTAAGGCGTTTTCACCGTATCCGTCACCATCACTATCGTTCCATTGAGTTGGGTTGGAAGGAAGTGCATCGGCACCATTAGCACTGTTCCATCCAGGTATGTTTCCATCTGGAAGCGTTGGGTCTGAATATCCGTCGCCGTCAGTATCTGGGCAGGCCTTTCGGTCAACAGTTGAATTTCCGGCTGAATTGATACAATCATCTTCGAGGTCATCAAAACCATCTCCGTCGGTGTCTTGAGTGCGGGTCGGGTCGTTCGGGAAAGCATCGCTATCATTTGACATTCCATCGCCGTCGTCGTCGACACATCCGTAGCGGTCAATCGTTGAGTTTCCGGCGAGTCCTGGACAGGCATCAGGTTGAGGTCCAGTTGCATTGTCTCCGTATCCATCGCCGTCTTGGTCAAGCCATTGGTTGGCAAGGTTTGGCAGGAGGTCGATCACATCGTCCCATCCGTCGCCATCGGTATCTGGGCAACCCATTCGGTTTCCAAGAGTGGAATTTCCAGCGAGATTAATACAAGCATCGGGTGTTGTTCCGCCCGAGTTGTCTCCGAATCCGTCACCGTCAATATCCGACCATTGGGTTGAGTCGTTGACTTGAGCGTCTTCTTGGTCTGCCCAACCGTCTTGGTCCGTATCCACACATCCAAGCGTATTATTTTGCCATGATTCGCCTGGTATTGACGGGCAATCATCAGCTAAGTTTCCAGTTGCATTATCGCCAAATCCATCACCATCAGCATCGGTCCATTGGGTCGGATCGGTCTTGAAAGCATCTGAGCCATTGCCAGCGGGTGTCCAATTCGGTTCTGGGTCGGAATACCCATCACCGTCAGTATCGGGGCAACCCATACGGTCAACACTGGAGTTTCCGAAGAACATTGGACAAGCGTCATCGATTTGGTCAGACACACCGTCATTATCGAAATCGGACCAACGAAGTGGGTCACTTGGAGCGATATCTGCTCCCTCTGCACTCGTGAATCCGGCATCTGGGTTGGAATAGGTATCGCCGTCGGTATCCGGACAACCGTATCGGTCGCTGGTCGAAGTGCCGGAGACCGTCACACAGTGGTCGGGGAATACACCGGCTGGATTGTCTCCATAGCCATCAGCATCCGTATCGACCCATTGTGTTGGCTCGTTTGGCCAGACGTCTGCGCCATTGCTTGTTGTCCAAACTGAACCGTTATTTCCAAGCGGGTCCGGGTCTGAATATCCATCGTTATCGGTATCTGGGCACCCTAGTCTGTCTTGAGAGGATGTTCCTGCAACGGTGACACAAACGTCTGGATATGCACCGAGTGGCGCATCTCCGTAAGAGTCGCCATCAGAATCATGCCATTGAGTTGGAGTAATTGGGAATGCATCGGCAGACCCGATTGGGTGTGCGGGCCAATTTGCATCAGCATCTGAGTATCCGTCACCATCACTGTCAGAGCAACCAAAGCGGTCAATGGTCGAACGAGTTCCAATGGAAGAGTCAATAGGGCATGAATCCGGATTATTTCCAGTTTGATTGTCACCATAACCATCACCGTCGGTATCGAGCCATTGGGTAATGTCGTTGGGGAATGCGTCTGCAGTTCCGGTTGGGTGGGCTAACCAAATAAGGTCGGCATCAGAATAGCCGTCACCATCGGTATCGGTACAACCAATGCGGTCTGCCAAAGAAGTACCAGTGACTGTAGGGCATGCATCGCCGAGGGTTGCTGGAGGTGGATTGTCTCCAAATCCATCGCTATCAGTATCATTCCATTGCGAGTTATCACCGAGGAAAGCATCAGCGCCATTTGAGATAAGCCAAACTGAGCCGTTTGTTCCACTTGGGTCTGGGTCGCTGTAGGTGTCACCATCTTCATCAGGGCAACCATTTCGGTCTCCTGTCGAAGTTCCTACAACACTGATACACGCATCTGCGCCTTGAGCAATGGTCCAACCTCCAAGATTACTTTCAGCATCTGAGAATGTATCCATATCCGTATCGATACAACCGTATCGGTCTCCTGTCGAAGTTCCAACGATTGAAGGGCAACCATCAGGATTGGTTCCTATTGAGTTATCTCCGTAGCCATCCCCATCTTGGTCAGCCCATTGTGTGTTGTCAGCGATGAACACATCTGCGCCTTGAGCAATGCTCCAATTACTGGCAGGGTCTGAATATCCATCTCCGTCAGTATCGGGACATCCTTGGCGGTCGTGAACTGAAGTCCCAAAGGTAAACGCACATTGGTCATTTTCGTCTACAGTTCCATCAAAGTCAGCATCTTGAGTCAAGTTGACCATGAGGTAGCCAGAGTTGATAGCGACTGAGAAGAATTGAGGGACGCCAGATGCAACAGATGTTCCTACCACGTGAATTTCCCAAACTCCTTGGGCAGGTGAAGCAAAAGTCAATCCCTTGAGATTGTTGATGTTGTCAGATAAATTGGTCCAGGTTCCACTTGGGTCTTTGATTGAAAGGTCAACATCGTTGACCAAATTAGCGGATACAACTGGGCTACTCGTGGCATCGTTGTATGAAAGCATGATTTGCATTGTTGGTGCTGCAGATGGAACGTTAATACTCCATCCACGTTCTTCACCAGTCGACAAAGATTCACGGTCAACAAACGAAGCAGAAGTAGCGTTGAGCAGATGAATGCGCCCCCAACCTTCGTGATTGTTTGGAGCAGTTTGACCCGCACCATCTGTGACATCACCGTATTGCCCAGCCATATCGACAGAAGTAGCGGCAAAGATTCCCTTGATCAAAGCAGACGAAGGGTTCGATTCATTGAGATTATCGATTAAGTGTTGTAAAAGTAGTGCAGTTGCTCCTGCAGATACAGGTGTTGCCATACTCGTTCCACTCATGAATGTGTAGTCACCACTTCCCCCTGATGAACGAGATTTCGTAGAGAGGATGTTGGTCCCAGGTGCCGAGAAATCAGGTTTCAAGCGATTATCGTCGGTAGGACCTCGTGATGAGAATACCGCCATTCCCGAGGCATTGTCAGATGCCCAAGTCGGCCAAGAACCGGTTGCATTCGAGCGGAGGTTTTCACTGGCACCTATCGAAATAACGTTCTTGGCAGTTGCCGGTGACCCCATGCTATCTTCGTCTATTTTACCGTCTCCATCAGCGTCTGTGCCCTCGTTTGCCGCAGCATACATGATGACCAGATTGTCGTGTTCGAGTGTACTCATATCGGATTGCATCGAACTGGTCGTATATGCTCCAGCCACGTTTGACCCCCAAGAATTTGTGTGAACTCGGCTCCCATTTGCTGCTGCTAAGTCGAACATCTCCCCGAGGTCGTTTGGAATCCCACCGAGTCCACCGTTGTATTCGAGAGCATGAACGAGTAATTGCGCTTCAGGAGCCATGCCTTTCACATTCGTCCAGGTCGTTCCATCTCCCAAGACTGAACCTGCTACGTGCGTACCGTGTCCATGGTCATCGATTGCTCCATCGTCACAAGAGCCAGGATTGCCTCCAGTCCAGGCACATCCTGATGCTGGGACTGGGAATGAAAGAATACCTTTGATGTGGTCAGCAAAATCTGGGTGCATGCCTGAATTGTTTACACCGTTGTCAAGTCCAGTATCACCTACTGTGACAATTATTCCACTCCCGTCAAGCGAACCCCACCCCGAATTTAGTCCACTCATGGTGGCAGAGTTTTGTAGGTCGTCAGCATGAATAATCGTTGCAGCAACATCGTTGTTCAGCGTGAAGTAGGGTTTAGTTTCAATCCATTCTATCGCTTCGTTTGAAGCGAGCCACGCGATTCCAGAAGTATCTGCTACAGCGGTAACAAATCGTCCTGAATGTGAATCGATGACAATGTCATCACGCTGTCCAATACCGTCAGGTAGTTCAGTACTTGAGAGGACTATACTTACAATTGCTTTCCCTTCAATAGAGTATGGATTGGTGAATAGTTTTTCTTGGCCAAGGACGCCTCGGACTAAATCTTCTCGAAGTTTGTCGACTGCATCGAGTTGGACTAAACCTTCGACTTCTAATTCTTCAAGCTCTGCAGTTGTATGGCCATTCAGTTCACATTGGAATCCATTTGGCGGCATGTACGTGAAACAATCGATACCTGCATCATTCAATTCATTGAACCATTCAGTTGGAATTGGATATTCATGTGTAAGAACGTACCATCCAGTTAATTTTGAACTTTGGCTCGTCCATTCAGACCAATCTTCAACGGCGATAACACCCATGTCACGGAATAGCAGGTTGATTTCTCCAACGCCATCTGCGGGGTTGAACCAGCCATGTGCCATCTCTCCACTCGGAGCCAAACCAATTGCATTCAGCAGTTCTAAATCGACTTCAGTTTCAATGACCATTTTAGTATCGAAAGAGGAGGCTGCGTAGGTGATAGGTGCTAATACTTGAATCAGCATCAATGCTGAAAATATTATTGCTCGCATACTGTGGCTCTGCGTCATGCATTTCGACCGTCCGGCCTCCTTTTTGAATCATTTGTATGCAAGTCCAACAGGTGCAGCCGTTGAGAGGGTTCAAGAAGCACGAATTATGCGCTAGAGATATGTCAGGTCATGGTAGTCGAGGTTCGAAGGTTCAATCACTCGAACCTGAGGAAATCAACGAGGCAACTCAAGTACTCGGTAGTCAAGTTTGGCGGGTCGTACCTTATGCTTTCAGATACCCTCGCCGACTTGTTGCAGGATTTCTTGGAAATGCATGTGCTCGAGTTGTCGACTTAGTTCCTTTTGTAGCAATTGGGTGGGCTGTCGATTACTTCACATCCGATATAATGGTCGGGCCGATGTTTGTTCAAGATGCAATCAATGCAATTCACTCAGAACCGGCTATTGGCTATGGTGTAATGATCTTTACAGGGTTTGTGATGCTCGCCTTTTTCCAAGGTATTTCAGAATATTCATGGCAAACACTTGGTTACAACATTCAGCACGATTTGCGAATGGATGCAACTCGTTCGTTAATCGACATGGAAGCCTCCTACTACGATATGCGTCAAACCGGACAACTGATGTCAATTCTCTCAAGTGACGTCAATCAATTAGAAGATGTGGTATCGGACTCTTCAACATCTATTATTCGAATCGTCTTTACGTTTCTGACTGCATTTGTAATCTTGGCTTCAATGTCGATCAAATTAGCAGGAATCTTGTTCGGACCGATTCTTCTCATTATTCCCTGCGTGTATTGGTTTTCAACTCGAGTTCAGCGCAAATACCGCAAACAACGCGAATCAACCGGCGATATTAATGCGGTTTTAGAAAACCTCATTTCCGGAATCTCTGTTGTTCAAGCATACAATGCACAGGCATGGGAATCCGAAAGAGTCGGTCGCGAATCAGGTAATTACCGAGACCAAGCAATGGGTGCGAGTCGTGATCGGAACCGGTTTTTACCAATGATTTACGTTATTGCAGGAATTGCGTTTGGATTGTTGGTTACCGCAGGCGGATTTCTCGCCGGTGAAGGTGAAATCTCTACAGGTGAATTGGTGACTTTTTTGCTCATTAGTACAAGAATGACCATGCCTATGTTTATTTTTGGTATTCTTATCAACCAACTTCAGCGAGGTGAAGCAGCAGCAAAGCGTGTCTTTGCTACTATCGATTTAGAACCGACGATTTTCGATAAACCCGATGCTATTGAATTGAATGAAGCTATTGTTTCTGTAGAATTTAAGGATGTTCACTTCACCTATCCTGGTACATCAATCAAAGTTTTGAGTGGAATCTCTTTCAAAGCAGAAGGCGGAGACTTCCTCGGAGTTATGGGCCACACCGGTGCAGGCAAAACCACAATTCTCAAACTCTTGATGAGTTACTATGTGCCGGACAGTGGAGAAGTTTTGATTAACGGCCGTTCACTCTACGATTTCACTCTTCACTCTGTTCGTGATAAAATTGGATTCGTCAGCCAAGAGCCGTTCCTGTTCTATGGGACTGTAAGTGACAATGTGAGATATAATCAAGAATCAACCGATGAAGAACTCGGCACTGCTCTCAAACTTGCAGGAGCTTGGGATTTCATTCAAGAACTGGAAAACGGTTTGGATACAATGGTTGGAGACAGAGGTGCCAAGTTGAGTGGCGGTCAACGTGCTCGTGTTTCACTTGCTCGTGCCCTGCTCAAGCAACCAAGTCTATTGATTCTCGATGAAGCCTCAAGTGCGCTTGATGCAGAAACTGAGCGAAGGATTCAGGAGAACCTCCTTGCAAGTGGTAGCGACCGAGCGACCATCGCAGTTGCTCACCGATTGAGTACCATTCGCAATGCAAATGAGATTCTTTCCATGGTTGATGGGGCAGTTGTTGAACGAGGAGTTCACGATGACTTGGTCGCAGCGAATGGCGTCTATGCCAGCCAATGGACCATTCAAACTGGCGACATGGCAGGGCTTTCCTTCGATGAAGACGAGTCTTAGACCCGTTCTAGAATTGGGCGCAGGACTGCAGTTTCTTCGGAAGCCAAAGCCTGTTTTTTGATGACGCGGTCTCCCAATACAATTACCCATGAGATGAGGATGAACAAGGGAATTCCAATGACAAGAGCCCACACGGCCATTGACAAGTTGGAGAGGTAATAACTCTCCATCAGTTCAGATACCAGAATGATTGCTACGAACAGTACGATTCGAAGTATGACCAGACTGAGGCGGATAAGTGACCAAATCTCTTCTTCATCAGTCGCATGATCTGGTGTATCGAGTTCTGCAAATCGGTTGTGAAGTCGACCGGCCATATCTTGACTTTATTCCTCTCAACCAAATGCCTTCCCCTCTTTTTCAGGGGTTATTGCGACTTTTTCACTGGATGTCTGCTCATGCCGTGCGTACACGGTCGTCGATTTGTGTACCTTCACCGGCTTTACCACCAGTGCGACGGATTTCTCTCCATGCTTTGATGACGCCTTGGCCGTACGCCCATTGCGCTAAGAATACAAACAGCGGTGCGAAAAATACTGTTCCAACCGAGCGATGAGGTGATGTCCCAATCGCAGCTCCAAGCCAACAGATGCCAATGTACAGGCAGACTAAACCGAGTGGGATGTGGAAAGCGATACGCGAAGCATCCCAATCACCAGCAAGTGTGAACCAGAGTTCTGCATCTGCTCCACCGGTAATGGCTCCGAAGAGCATTCCAAGCAGAGCCACGACAACAAGTGCTGGGAAAAAACCGATAGCAGTATGTGACCATGTTGAGATTTCAGGCCAGCGTTTATTGGCGACCATTCGAGTGTAGCCATAGTTTCGCATTTGCTTCATGTAAGGTTTGAATGGACGTCGACGGCGATGAGGCATGACGTTTGAAGGGTCGATGAACAGTTTGTGACCCGCACGCTGAATTTTAGCATCCAATACCACATCTTCCGCACCAATGCATCCTGGTTCAAAGAAGTCAACTTCACGAAGGTTGGCCATTCGATGAGCGCAGTTGACGCCTGGGTTGTGAGTAATTGGGACGAGGTCGCCTTTTGGTTGAGCGCCGTATCGAGTTCCAGCGGTCATGAATTTAGTGCAAAAGGCAACATCGGCGCATTTGGCTCCAAACGGGTCTTCATCCGGTGCAAAGTTTGGACCACCTACTGCTCCAACTTCGGGGTCATTAAACCAGCGAACTAACTTTTCAACCCAATCGAGTGGTGGAATCGTATCATCATCGGTGAACAGAACCAATTCATGGTCCATTTGTCGAAGTGCATAATTGCAAGCATCAGCACGGTTTCGAGAAGGGTCTTCTATCCAAGTTGCACCATATTTCTCACAGACTTCTTTCGTGTGGTCCTTGGATTTTGAATCTGAAATGATCACTTCAAAGTGAGGATAGGTTTGCTTTGAAAGGCGACCAAGTACAATATCGAGTTCATCTGCATTGTTGATGGTAGGAATCAATATGGCGATTTTGAACGCTTCACCGTCTTCTTTGAGCAGTGGAGCCACGGAACCAGATGATTCGCCCATGATTCGATGCAAGGAGGCCGCCCATATCAATCCAAGGGAGAGCCGTATCCTC
>Ga0308019_10002309_pt1 | contig 10951 bp, 9 predicted proteins | sample Neamet284_FD_203135 | JGI IMG/M metagenome (GOLD analysis project Ga0308019, IMG submission 203135) | Marine microbial communities from water near the shore, Antarctic Ocean - #284 | ecosystem: Environmental > Aquatic > Marine > Unclassified | place: Southern Ocean | collected 2014-10-01
CAAATCCTTGGACTATTTTCACTACTGTTTCCGCTGCCTCTTTAAATCTTAAAGACACAGATTTAAATATGCCAGAAATAAAAATTAGTTACACAATCTCAACTATGTTTTATAAAAACTTAAAAGTTGGAGAAATTGTACAATTAGACACTTTTGAAAAAGATTTACCGAATTTAGAATTTAGAGTTACAAGTGTTGAAAAAGTAAAATATGAGGATTCTGATTTAGCACCAGATTGTTGTGATGAATATAACGTTGAAGCAAAAATTATAAAAAATATCACTGATAAATATTTAGGTTTAAATAAAGAGGAAATAAATGGGTTAGTTATTCACCCTCCAGTAAAAGATGCTAAATTTATCGATATTCCAAATGTTCGAAAAGATATTAACTATATGCTTGATTTTGATAATGATGGAAAGCCAGATTTTCAATCTGTTGATTATTGTATAAAAACAGTAGAATTAGCAGATGGTAAGATTTACTGTGATCTTTATGGCGGTGGAACAGAAATAAAAATTAATAATAAATGGATTGAATTAACATTTTGGACTCCAATGTAGTTTTTAAACCACAGGCATATCATCTTTTGTAAGTTCTGGGATTACAATACACTTTACCAAGAATGAAACAAGCTACTAATGAAGTAAGTGAAGACTCACCTTTGTTTGTGTGAATTAAAAGGTTGGTTTATCCTATATTCGCGGCTTATTAATCATAAATCAATTAAACAAAAAACATTGAAAGTTTCTTTAGAAGAACAAATTTCAAAATATTCTAATTTTACAAATAAAGAGTACTTAATTATTAAAAGTTACTTTAAGAATAAGATGCTTAAAAAAGGAGAAATTCTTCATTCCACAAATACTATTTGTGATAAATATTATTTCATTGAAACTGGATTAATTAGATATTTTATAATTAATAACGGAGAAGAAATAACTGGAGGATTTTTTTTTGAGGGAGAAGGGTACACCGATTCAAATAGTTTTATCACGAATAGTTTTTCTAGACAGACTGCGCAGGTCATTGAAAGTTCTTCGCTACTTTTTATATCTAGAGCAGATTTAGAAAAATTATATAAAAAGGTCCCCAAATTTGAACGAGTCGGTCGAATTTTAGCAGAACAAGCGCTTTTAAATATTCGACATAAAATAGACAACCAAATGCTCCTAGATGCTAAGAAACGTTATTTAAATCTTATAGAATGTCGGCCTAATGTAATAAGAAGAGTTCCTCAACATTACATTGCTAGCTATTTGGGAATAAAGCCACAATCCTTAAGTAGAATTCGTAAGAACTTATTATTCTGATTTCTTAACATATGTTAACGTTTTAAAATTATTTTATATACACTTTTGCGTGAATTTAAATCAAAAAAATATTTACTATGAAAAAAATATTATGCTTATTTCTTTCCTTAATTATTTTAAGTTGCGGAGAAAATGATGACACAGCGGATGTTGAATTAACTGACCCAGTGATTGGTGTTTGGCTTTCCGAAGGAACTATTGATGATGTTGAAGTAAGTTATACATATAAATATACTATTACTTTTAATTCAGATAATACTGGATCAATTAATCAAACATTTAGTTTTGATGGTGAGACTGAAACTGAAGATGGACTTTTTACCTGGGAAAACAAAGGTTTAGATTTTAAATATACATCACAAACATATAATATACTTTATGAGGGCGATGAATATGGAGGAGATGATGCTCTTTATATTTTCTCAGATGATTTCAAAACATTTACAACTGAAGGTGAAGAAGATGGTTTACTTCTATTTACAAAACAATAATAAAATTTAACTCTAATTGAAAAGCTCTTCACGATTTTGAGGGGCTTTTTTTATTCATAATATTTTAATCTATCAAATCCCGAAACTTACTGAAGATGACATGCCTTAGTTTGTGTGATTAGGTTTAGTTATAATGTCACTACATTTAAGTATCTCAAAATCAAATTAATGAAGCATATATTTTTAATATCTATCATTATATTGGTTCTTTTTAGCTGTTCACCAGATGAAGAAACAGAAGCACCAACTAATATTGTTCAAACGACAACCCCTGAACCTGAAACACCTGAACCAGTAGTTGTTCAATATACTTTAACGTTAACAGCTGGTGACGGTGGGAATGTAACTAATGGTGGGACATTTGATGAAGGTACTGATGTGACTATAACAGCAACCTCAAATGAGGGTTACCGTTTTACTGGCTGGGAAGGTAATAGTTCAACAAGTGAAAGTTTGACTGTTACCCTTGACTCAAATCAAACCTACGAGGCGCTTTTTGAATTAATACCACTTGTAGTTGGTGAATATACTTTATCAGTAATAGCTGGAGAAGGAGGTACTGTAAATACTGGCGGGACATATGACGAAGGAGCAGAAGTAACAGTTACCGCAACAGCTAATGAAGGGTATCAATTTATAAGATGGGATAATGGGACAGCTCCAGATTCCAATGATTATAATATCGATAATACAAATATATTAATCGGAAGTTTTACAAGAAAACCAACTGAAAACGGTTATCACGAAGTTGAAATCATTAGTGAAAATGGACAGTTAAAATGGAGAAACGAGGCAGGTGTTAGTTGGTCTCTTGAATTAAGGGATGGAAAATTATGGACTGGACCAGATTGTGTTTATGGTGAGCAAGTATTGGGGATACTTATACAAAATAACCAAAATGTATTGGCGTTAGTTTTTAATGATGAAATTTATGAAAATGTACTTTATGAAAGTATAAATTTAGCTAGTGAAAGCTTGACATTTAGATTAAATTCAAATCAAGATTATCAGGCACTATTTGAATTAACAACGTATTCTGCTACTTATCAAGGAAATCGTGGTTTTTCAACCTATATTGGATATTATCTTAATTCAAGTATTGAAAATTACGGAGTTGGCGTTAGCTTCTATACAGCTGCTTGGTCTTTAATAAATGCTCCTTTAGTTGACTTTCAAGTTGGAATGCCAGGAACTTGGATTATTCCAAACAATAGAGAAAATAGTACTATTCCCTTATGCCCAGTTGGAACTTATGCACGAGATAATTGGGATGAAAGAGGACCAACTTATCAAGAAGTATTCCAAACCTTAGAAGGAGGAGTTGGTTATTGGGGTTCAAATGTTTTTAGAAATGGGTCTCCAAAATTTAGTATGAATGCTACCCCTAATTGTTATACAAATCAAGTTGCAAGTCCAGGCTGGCCTTTTTTTGGATCTAGTAATCCATTAGAAGATGATATTTTAGGCGTAGCTCAAATCAGTAATAGGCTCTTAATTCCACCTGACGGTATTACTTTCAGTGGCTCTCCAAACGGTGAATTTTTGGGGTATGGTTATATGGCCTTGCCTTTTACTGATTCATACAATAATTCTTATCCTGTTGGTGATCAAAGTTGGACTTGTTTCCTAAATGCTCAGAACTTTAAAGGTCCAATAGCATATTACTTGCCAGAAATTTGGAGTAAGATGTCAGAAAATTATCCAACTATAGATGGCCTAGGACTTGATTCTAAACCAGGGATAATTGGAACTGGAGCAATGGAAGTTGCTATGGTGCCATTTTATTCATCTAGAGATAGCGAAGGAACTGTTTTTACTAGAATACCAGAATTAAATTTTCCAGTTCAAGAAAATGGATTTGCGCCTATTTTACAGGACGTAACAGTTTATAATAAATCTGCTATATATGATGGAATTCAGAATTGGAAAAGTAATAATATACCATTTGATGGACCTTTTCTTGAAATAGGATCATTTAAGCCAGGAATAACTGAATATCAAAACCCTTCCTATAAACAAGGGGATAAACAGATTTCAGGCCTCGATAATTCAGTTCAAGGTAATGTCCAAAACTCAAATGTTTTTGGTCTTCAATTTGATGATTCTTTTGGATACAATTCTGGATCATTCCCAGAATATTATAAAGAAAGTGGTGGAGAAATGATTCCCGTTTTAGAAGCTAATTTACCTCCAGAAACAGGTTTGAAAGATTTAGAATTTAAAACTAATAATTATTGGTCTTCACAATCTTATAAAGCAGACTTGAACAAATCAAGTTGGAGCAATACTTCATCAGGACCTTTCAGTGTCTTCTTGAATGACGGATCTAAAGTAACATATCATTGGTATCGCTTTATTGATCAACCTGTTTTTAAACAGTTTAATTGGAGTGATGAGAAAAAACAAAAATTACAAGACTTTATTGTCAAGATACATAAAGAATGGACAATAGATAAGAATTATATGGCTCCTCCAAGTACAGGAGAGTTAGTTAGAATTTACGATGAGCTAATCGTTACTCCTCCACCGGGACTAGAATATGGATATGTTCCAATAGTAACCTCACAAAACTAAACCACAGGCATATCATCTTCATTAAGTTCTGAAATACACGGATTAGAGATATTGTAGATTTTTTATATTAGTAGCTTATTAATCATAAATCAATTTAAAATGAAAAAAATAACCGTTTTACTCTTTACACTATTAATTTCCTTTTATTCTTTCTCTCAAGAGGCTCGACAAAATTGGGAATATTGGAATACTTGGACGTATACACCAAAAGTTGGTATGAATGAACAATTTGAGAATGCAGCAGCAAAAAAAACAAAAAAGTTTAATTCTGAAAATGATAATTTAATTGTTACATACAAAATTGTCACTGGAGAAGATAACGGTACTTATCTAAGAATTCAACCTTTTCAAAAATCAAAAGATTATGATAAAGATAAATCTAATGAATTAGAATACTGGCAAACAAATGTTTCAGAATATGTTGGAAAAGCTGGCGGACAACAAAGGTGGGTAAGAATGCCTTGGGGAGATGTAAACACGGATGGCACACCAAAGAAGTATTTAACTCAGCATAGTTATATTATTAAACCAGGAAAAGTTCAAAATTTTAGAAGATGGCAAGAACGAATTGGTAAAATTAATTCAGAAAGAAGACCAGGAAACGCAAGGGTAATTCTTGCAATTATATCTGGTGGTAACTGGCAGGAATTTATTGTTTTTAATGGATTTGACAAGTACGAAAGGTCACCGAAAAAGTTTGATACAACCTGGGAAGAAGAATATAATAAAAGATTTGGAGCTAATTCTTGGGATGGGGATAGAGAAAGCAGTAGTGAATCTATTGAAATGCTAATTGGTCACCAAGTTCAAACCCTAGAACTTGTAGAAGCTATGATGCCGAATTAATATTTTATAATTATCTGTTACAATTCCCTAAGGGAAATGATTTTTATTAAATATTAGCAAAGTAATTTTTAGCCAATTTTAACGCCTCTAATTAATTTTAGGGGCGTTTTCTTTTTAAAACCTATTCTTAATACAATTGTCTTATGTAGCATAAGCCCTTCATTTTGGTTTATTGTTAAGTAGAGAACCCTTTTGTTAATTCAGAAGGGTTTTCTTTTAAACCACCGGCATATCCTCTTCAGTAAGTTTAGAAATTTGTATATTAGGATATAGATTAAATCAATGATGAACCTTGTTTCACTATTTCTAATTCAAGATGGTTTTAAAGAATTATCAGAAGAATTAAATGATGCTGATTGGAATGCTTTTCCTATTGGCGAGGAGTATGGAATATGGATTCCAATTGCCCTGGTAGTTGTTGTGTTTTTTGGCTTTAGTTATCTGACTAAAATAATTGAGAATGAATAAAAATGAAAAATTAAAACCGTTATAGTTCAAGAAGATTAAGTTACAGGCATATCATCTTCTGTAAGTTCTAAAATACACTTTACCAAGAATGAAACAAGCTACTAATGAAGTAAGTCAAGACTTGCCTTTGTTTATTAATTAATTACAGAAAAATACGGAGTAGAGATATTGAACTATCTTATCCATAAATCATTTTAAAATGAAAAAGCTAATTCTACTATTACTATTTATCCCACTGGTTTGTATTGCACAAAATACTAAAATAAAAGATTTTAAAATCACAATTCTTTCTACTATGCTCTCTGATACTCACATTGGTGAATGGGGTTTTTCAGCAATAATTGAAGCAGATGGAAAAAGAATTTTATTTGATACTGGTTCAAGGGAAGAGACAGTACTTCAGAATGCAAGAGAATTAAAAATAAACCTCGAAAATATTGATAATGTTTTTTTAAGTCATAACCATAAAGACCATACAGGAGGATTAAAAACTTTAAGAGAAAACTATCCAACTTCTTTTTCAAACGCTCATATTGGAGAAGGAATTTTTTATCCAAGACCAAACTCCAGGGGGACTAACCATTATATTTTGAATAATAAAAACACCTTTGAATCATTAGGGATTAATTTTAAAAATCACATAAATCCGTCACAAGTAATGCCTGGTTTATGGACAACAGGTCAAATTCCAAGAAAATATGATGAAAGAAATTGGAGTGAATTAGGTAAAATGATAGATTTAAATGGAAATATTGTAGAAGATACTATTCCAGAAGACCAGTCATTATTCTTTGATACAGAAAATGGGATTGTTTTAATAAGTGGTTGTGGTCACGCAGGACTTATAAATACCCTTGATTATGTAAAAAAAATTATACCAAATAGACCCATTTATAAAATAATTGGAGGTTTTCACCTACTAAATCTTAATGAGGACAAGTTAGAATGGACAGCAAAAAAAATGAAAGAATCTGGAGTAGAATATTTTGTAGGAGCACATTGTACAGGATTAAATTCCACATATTCAATACGTAATTTTATGAATCTTTCATCAAAAAACGCTTTAGTTGGTTCAGTAGGAACTTACATTACTAAAAAAGGAATATTTCCTGGCTATATGCAATAACTAAACCAGAGCCATATCATCTTCATTAAGTTCAGAAATACACTTTACCAAGAATGAAACAAGCTACTAATGAAGTAAGTGAAGATTTACCGTTATTTATTTATTAAGTTCAGAAAAAAAACGATGTTGAGGTTTTGTCAAGTTTTTTATATTTGCCAATTATTAATCATAAATCCATCTAAATTGAATAAGTCATTTTTTGCAATCTTACTTTTATTAGTGTTTAGTTGTTCTCCAGATGAAGAAAACCTCTGCATTGATTCAGAGGTAGGTGTTAATTGCCAAGGTGCAGACTATATTCAAAATTCTGATTCCCCTTATGTACTTCCTTGGGAAATAGGGAAAACCTTTTCTATTGGTCAGGGTAATTGTACAGATGGTTCACATAGTTTGGGCCAAAATCAATTTGCTTATGATATAAATATGCCAGTAGGAACAAACATAGTCGCTATGAGGTCAGGAATAGTTGTTAAGGTTATTGAAAGTTTTGAAGACCTCGAGTCTGGAACGGTTGGTCTTGGGGATGAAGCAAACTTAATTAATGTAAAACACGATGATGGGACTGAAGCCCAATATGTTCATTTGACATTAAATGGAGCATTAAAGAATGAGGGTGATTCTGTTGTTCAAGGAGAAGTTATTGCACTTAGTGGAAACACTGGATATACAACAGGACCACATCTTCATTTTCAAGTAATACAAGCATTAATCGAATGCAAAGATACAGACCCTCGTGAAAATTTCATATGGTATTCTTGTAACTCTATACCTATTACTTTTAAAAATACTTCTGAACATTGTTTTGGATTGTTAGATTTTAAATTAATGCCAAATGGCTATACAGCAGAACCATACTAATTTTTAAATTATGCTATTTAGATGACCCTTTTTACACAACAGGCATATCCTCTTCAGTAAGTTCTAAAATACACTTTACCAAGAATGAAATAAGCTACTAATAAAGTAAGTGAAGATTTACCTTTGTTTTTGTGAAAGATTGGGTTATTTATTATAAGTATATTGAACTATCTTAAAACCAGCACAATGAAAAAGCTACTTCTTGTTTTACTGATAGTTCCGATTATTTCTTTTGGACAAATGGATTATTATGTTTTCGCAAAAGGAGGATTAAACGTTCGTGAAGCTCCTGAAGCTAAAGCAAAAAAAGTATCAACTCTTTCATATGGCACATTTGTTTCAATTGAGTCTAGAACAGCCCTTAAATTGACCATAAACGACACTAATGAAGAAACAGGAATTAAAAAACAAATTGAAGGGGAATGGGTTAAAATTATTTCAGAAAAGGGGATCTCTGGATATGTTTTTGATGGATATTTGGTTAAATTCAAACCTCATCCTTGGACAGTCTTTACAACAGTTTCGGAAGCATCTTTAAATATTAAGGGAATAAATTTAAAATCAAATGAAATAGATATTTCGTTTGACATTTCTACCAATTATTATAAAAAATTAAATATTGGAGAAACTATACAATTTGTCCCTTTAGATAAAGATTTACCAAACTTAAAATTTAGAGTTTTAGATGTTAAAGAGTCAGATAATCAAGACTTGGATTATAAACTATATAATGTTACAGCAAAAATTATAAAAAATATCACTGATAAATATTTAAGTTTAAATAAAGATTGGATAAAAGGGTTAGTTGTTCATCCTCCAGTCAAAGATGCTAAATTTCTGGGCGATCCAAATGTTCGAAAAGATATTAACGAACCTACGCTTGATTTTGATAATGATGGAAAGCCAGATTTTAGTATTTGGGATAAATGCCTAATATTTAAAGAAGGAGAAGGCCTAGTAGAGGGAAATAGTTATGAGGATAATTGTGATAAAGGTTATGGCGGGACCGAGATTCTCATAAATAATAAATGGATTAAGCTGGTTGAATTTGTTCCAATGTAATTTTATTTCATTAGCGTATTTTAGTCAATAGCTAACACTTATATTCCTTTTATTGTATAATAATTGACATAGTGGTGTACATATTAGTGGACAAATAGCACGTAAAGCACTAATTATATTGAATTTTATATATTATTATAGATGATTTAATAGCTTCTTTGAACTTAAGAGTTAGACGCTAATCAACGCATTAAGATGCTTCAAATAGCCTTACAATACACTTTACCAAGAATGAAACAAGCTACTAATGAAGTAAGTGAAGACTTGCCTTTGTTTATTTAGTAAGTTCAGAAAGAAAAAAAATGAGTAGAGATATTATAGCTATATTTAACTATCTAAAAATCAATTAAATGAAAAAGTTATTTTTAATACCTATCCTTTTATTGGTTCTTTTTAGCTGTTCACCAGATGAAGAAACAGAAGCCCCAACTAATACTGTTCAAACTACAACCCCTGAACCTGAACCAGTAGTTGTTCAATATACTTTAACTATAACAGCAAGTGAAGGAGGAAGTGTAACTGATGGTGGAACATTTGATGATGGAACAGAGGTAACCATTACCGCAACGCCTAATGAAGGGTATCAATTTATAGGATGGGAAGAAAGCGCTTCAGTTTCAGAAACACTCATAATAACTTTAGATTCAAATAAAACATATGAAGCCTTATTTGAATTAATACCATTTAATATATTATTTATATCTGGTGATGGAGGCTCAATTAAAATAACAGGTGAAAATATTGATGAACAAGGAGTAGAGTTATCAAATACTATAAATCAGACAGAAATAAGTGTTGAAGCAATTCCAGAACTGGGATATATTTTTGCGGGATGGATATCAAACTCAGGTGATACGTTTGGTGCGGGGAAACTCGAATTTCCAAGTTACTATCAGTTTCTTAACAGTAATAACAATATTACATTAAATGCATCATTTGTGGAGGCGCCTCCCAATCCAATAAGTGAATTAGATATAAGTAATTTAGAAGGTATTCAAGGAAGGGATGGTTATAATTTTTATTATAACATAAGTGATAATCTTCCAATTGATTGGATTAATGAATTTAAAATAATTATGGGAAATTTAAATTCAGTTGTTCATATTACCCCAAGAGTAAAGACATCTCCAAGAGATGGAAAAGATGAAATGCACATTTTTGCTTGGAATAGTAATGAAGAGTCCCCATTTACAGCTATCATCGGAAATTATGGAGGAGCGTGTATTTGCGGAAATCAAAATGGAAGTTATATGCTTTTAGAAATTAATAGTAATGAATTTATATATAATCAAATTCATCGTTATTCAGTAATAGCCCACGAATATTTTCACGCATACCAAATTAATGCTTCAATAGTTCAACCACCCTATTTAAAATATCTAATGGAAGGTGGAGCTGCGACTTTTGAATCGTTATATCTTCAACAATATTACAGTTTTAACTATTTTACTAATGACCAAAAAAATACAACAGATTTAGCTACTAATTCACCAGCTTTTTTTGAAACATTTAATGACCAAGGAATTGAAATAAATTATGCTAATTCAGTTTTTATCTTTCTAACTTTAGTAAAAGAACTTCAAAAAAGAGGTGATACTGAAATTCAGGCTTTTAAAAGGGTGTATATTGATTGGTGGAAATCAGGTAGAAATAATGTTAGTAAAGAAACTCTTTTTTTAGAAGTATTTGGTTTTTCAATTAGTGATTTTTATGAATCTATAGGTTCATACTCAGCTGATATTAATACTGTTTTACCCTCAGAGAGTCTCAGACTTCAAGATATTTTTACGGATTAAACCAAACCACAGGCATATCATCTTCAGTAAGTTCTGGGTTTAGCCTCTAATTAAGTTTAGTGGCGTTTTCTATTTAGTCGCTTTTCTTAAAGTAGTATTTACGAATAAGCATATAAGCACCAAGACCAAAAATAAAAGCCCCTGAAGGATAGCCATTAAACTTGAAGCCATTACTTAAAAAATGATGTAATATGAGAAGTAACCCAATTGATGTATAAACTTCAGCTTCGTTTTTTTTGAAAAATCTCTTCATATCACAAAAATATAAAAGACAATTGGTTAATGAATGAAGTGACTACTTTAAAATAAAGCCTTAATTAAACCACAGGCATATCATATTCATTAAGTTCTGAAATACACTTTACCAAGAATGAAGCAAACTACTAATGGAATAAGTGAAGACTTGCCTTTGTTTAT
>Ga0308019_10002311_pt1 | contig 10943 bp, 9 predicted proteins | sample Neamet284_FD_203135 | JGI IMG/M metagenome (GOLD analysis project Ga0308019, IMG submission 203135) | Marine microbial communities from water near the shore, Antarctic Ocean - #284 | ecosystem: Environmental > Aquatic > Marine > Unclassified | place: Southern Ocean | collected 2014-10-01
ACCATTTCAACATTCAAATTAACAGCGACCTCGCAGAACGACTCGCGACGATTCCATGAAATAGAACTAGATATTTCGGCTTCAATGATTTCCAATGCTAGTGTTGAAGTGACTAATACACAATCAGCAGATGGCTGGATAGTTGATGCTGGAGAGACTAAAACAATTTCATTCACAATTACCAATCATGCTACAAGACAAGATATTTTTGAAATGTCCGTACAGTCTAGCGGTGCCATGTTATGGGTTGTTGAACAACCAACGAGACCAAGTGCAGTGATTAATTCTGGAGCGTCTACTACTTTTACAATTGAAGTTACAGCACCAGCAAATGCGCAAGCAGGAGATAATGGACCGAGTATTATTCCAATTATTACTTCTACGAGAAGTGGTATGACTTTCATGGGTGCAGATTTTAATGATTTAGAAGTAGAATCTATTGAAGACATTATCATACGCTTAGTAGATTCTCCCCTAAAACTAACACCAGGAATTGGAAATAAAATTGAAATTGAAATTGAAAACAATGGCAATGGACCAACGCAGGTCGTAATTGACCTACCCAATTTACCTGATTCATGGCAATGGTGGATGAGACTAGCAGATCAAAACCATACCGGTCCGATTGACTTATCCGCATCATATGACTTGCAAGACATTAAAATCGTCGAAGTATGGATCCTGATTTCAATGGATGAATCAGCCGGCATAATGCATTCGATTGAAATTACTGCAATGTCTAATTCGATGAACATAGACATGAATCCTTCAGATAATCTCATTGAAATTAATGCAATTACAGCATCACATAAACAACCCACAATTACCAACTCGTCCAGCCAAATTAGTGCGATGGCTGATTCCACTACATCGGCTAGTATAACCGTTCAAAACATTGGAAACGCGGTAGATAATCAGATAGCAGTACGCGTTATTATATCTTCATCACCACCAGTATCTGGCATAATCGGATTCTTTTCTGTTGGCTCAAGTGGTGGTGCTCTCCCTATAGATGGGTGGTCCGACATCACACTCAACGGTGGAGAGCAAACTACTCTTAATGTTGAAATGATACTTCCAGAGGGAATCCCACTCAATACGAGAATAATTGTTAGATTCGAAGTGGTTGGTGGATTGGATGAAGAATCGCGCCCATATGAATTGGAGCATGAGGCAATGATATTAGTTGATTCGCGACGTTCGATGACAACCACATCAAGCCCGATAAGTAATGAAACAAATGAATTTGGTATCGCAGTCCCATTATGGATCAATCTAACCAGTACTTCTACGATGGAAGAGAATTATATCATCTTCAGTAAGGTCCCCGATGGATGGCAAGTAGTTTGTCTTGGCATATTGATGAATGAAAGTGGATATCCAATCGACACCCCCGCAGGGCATATAGACGGACAAGAAAAGTTTGTCTCATGCGATATACATCGCCTTAGTGGTTCATTGGAAGGGCAAATTGAAATAACTGTTAGCAGCCAAGATGGTACACTCTCATGGCAAGATAAACAATCCATATACTTTCAATCACAAAAGGATGATTCTTTTTCAGTTGGCACAGATTTGATGGCTGCAGGTGGTCTTGCAATTTTAGTTTTTATTGCCTTGATTGCAGTATTGATTAGAAAAGGTTCGACTGAAATAGAGGTAGATGAAGAATCTGAAAAGATGTTTAGTGCAACCATAAACGGTCCACCAATTACCCAAGTAAGCGGACCACCGATATCGCAACAACAGCCTACAGTGACACCTCCACAAACCAATACTACTGATCAACCAACAAATGCTCCATCCGGGCCACCTTCAATGGAGTCATTCAGCACTCCAGAAGAAGTTCAACCTGTTGAACAAACTCTTACACCAGCATTACCAGAATCTGGATTGCCAGTCGGTTGGTCGGAAGAACAATGGAATCATTATGGCCAACGATATTTGGATGGGACTCTTTAGATAAATCAAAATGGTAACCTTTGGTGGAGATGTATATGGTAGCATATCCACCACTCTGGTATGGATTGTTATTTGTTGTTTCAATTTGTGGGGTAACCACTTGGTATCTGCGTAATTTTACGACTAAGGTTGAGTTGACAAAACTTGTTGCTTTTAGCGGGATTGTTTCAATGATTAGTTTATTGAGTTGGACTTTGATTGAATTTTGAGTGATTATTATGACTGAAATTATTGATTCTTCAACTAGTATATATTACGAACAATATCCTTGCCGTTTACCCGTCTGGTGGGGCAGGTATGGGGATATCGGCCCTCACCCTGACGGCAGTGGCATTAGCGGAAGGAAAGTAGTAATTCGTATCGAAAAGAAATTTAAAAAGATAGAAGCAATGTTTGCAAAGATACTACGCGCGCCAAAGGAATTGAGAAGGCCTCTTGACATAATGAATAGTTTACTTTGGGAATTGTGTGATGGGACGAGAACTTTTCAAGAAGTTTGTAAACAATTAGATTCAACATATCATGAAGAAATAGCTCCAGTCGTCAACAGAACTACGCTAGGAATCGCATTATTAGTTTCTAAGAACCTGATGATTGTAATCGATGAACCATTAGAAGGTAAGTGGAATATCGGACCAGGGATTACTCCATCCGGCCAGACTCTCGCCCCATTGGATGAACGTATGAAGATAGATTGTTCATTGCTAGATGGTGAACATTACTAGCCTAAGATTTTCTTAAAATCTTCAGGCGGTCTTCCGATTACCACTTGCTTTCCATCATCCAAAAGTGGGCGCTGCATTACCTGCGGCAAGTTATGTAAAATAGCCAAGACATTTGTGGAATCAGTTAGATCAAACTCAGAATATTGTGATTCTTTGAATGCATCATCACTATTTCTAACAAGTCTAGAAGGGCAACCATCAAATCTTGAAATAATCTCTTCAAGTTCGCTTTCAGTCAACTTTTGTTTGAGATAATTTACAACTATAACTTCCGTCTTAGAACTATTGCATAATTCAAGTCCCTGTCTTGATTTTGAGCACCTAGGGTTATGGTAAAGAGTTGACATATCATTTGCATTGAATCAAAGTTAATGATTTAACTGTTCAATCTGGCTGCCATACTAGCCTAATTCCAATTCCGTCTTTAGCAATACTCCTCGGTGAAGACCCTCTGGCTGAACACCGAGTTGAGTCGCTTTCTGTGAACCAATTTCCACCCCTATGAGATTTACGAGTTTCACCACTTATTGTCATTGGAGATTGATCTCTAGGTGTATTTTCATAATTACTACTCCAATCATCAAGGCACCATTCACTTACATTGCCATGGAGGTCATGCAAACCCCATGGATTTGCCTTCTTTTGACCAACTTCTCGTGTTGATGCTCCGGAATTACCCGCATGCCACCCATACTCGTCTAATTCTGCATCCTTATTGCCAAAAGACCAACGAGACAAAGTTCCAGCGCGTGCAACATATTCCCATTCGGATTCACTTGGCAATCTCCATTTCCCATATAACCCCAATTTTGGAGAGTCATTATGTTGAGTATTTAATTTCTCGATGAAGATCTGAGCGTCATCCCACGATACATTTTCTATTGGCCGTAATCCAGCAGACCATCCATCACTGAATTTCGCAGGATTGGTACCCATTACCGACTGCCACTGGATTTGAGTCACCTGCATTTTACCGAGAAAGAAGGGTTGTGTAATCTCAATTTCATGGCTTGGTAATTCCCGTTTCGGAGAATTATTTGTAGGGTTACCCATCTGATATGTCCCCGGAGAAATCAGCACATATGTTGAACCAAATTCATCATCAAAACGAGGGTTTTCTTCAGACATCCATAACACCTTCAATCATTCTTAACTCACGCTAATGAGCCAAAGTTAATGTCATTTGTGTTACTCTAATCTTTGATTTTAGATAAATGATTTAGACCCAATTAGAAGTAACGCTTATCCCCATTAGGTCATCCCTAGGGAATGGTGACTGTGATGACTGAGGATGACGCAGACGGTTCGGCCCAAGATAATTCACTTCAAGAATCTGATGAATCAATGGATTCCGAGATGTCATCTATGGCCTCAGCAATGCGTTCAGCCGGTCTCGGAAGTATGCTCGAAGAAACACCAGTTGCCATAGAAGAAACGGTCGAAGTTAGCCCGCAGCAAGAATCTGATGATACAAACAGCACCGGAGAGAATTTAGTTCACCAAGACGACATATTCCCTGAATTAGAAGATGTTGATGATAATGAAGAAATGGTTAAAGTTTTACTAAATGTTGGAGAAGAACGTTCTAGAAAGTCTGATGCAAAGGGTGCTTTGGCAGCCTTTAACAAAGCAATTGCCCTTGACCCGTCATGTGATATGGCTTGGTTTAATCGGGGAGTTTTATTAGAAGCTCAAAAAGATGCTAGAGGTGCAAAGCAAGCATTCGAAATTTGTCTAGATCTAAATCCCGACCATGCCCCAGCCACCGCTAATCTAGCCAGTATTTTGGAGCGTATGGGAGATTTGATTTCTGCATACAAAATGGCCCAAAAAGCATTGGTGTTCTATCCTGGGCATCCTGCCTTAGTGGAAATTTCTAACAGGTGTAAAGATTCTGAAATTAATATCCCAATTGCCGAAATTCCTAGAATTGTAGGTGAGACTCATTCCTATGATGAATCAACAGTGATAGCCGCAATGGATGAAGTTGGCGTTGATAATGTGGAAGCAGTTCTACAAGAGGCTGTATATCATGATCATGATGGAAATTCAGATCTTAATTATTCGGAATTGAAATCAGCAGCAACTGTTGTTGCGGCGACTGAAGAGGTTCTAGTAAGATTAGAAGCAAAACCTATAATTGCAACTCAGCCTGTTGAAGAGATTGCAGTACAACCTGTAGAAGAAGTTGTAGAGCAACCTGAAATTGATATTGAATCTCTTGTTGAAGAGGCTACAGGATTAATTCGTTCAGGAGACGCTGCTGGCGGTTTATCAATACTAAAGCCCCATCTAAAGACAATCGCTGCAGGGCATGCAAATGCCTGGAGAGTTGCAGGTGGAGCAATGGCAAGACTTGACTTAGATGATCATGCAATTGCTGCAATTACTCACGCACAATCGATTGACCCATCCAACTCAAGTGGTTGGTTTAATTTGGGATCTATATACCAGAGAGGAGAAAACTTTTCCGAGGCCAAAAGATGCTACCTAAATGCGCTTGATGCACAACCAGACTATCTAAAAGCAGCAAGTAAACTAAGCGATTTATCAAAACAGATGAGTGATGTAGAAGCATATCTCCTAGCAACACGCCTTATTGCATCTATCGAACCATCAGACCCTAGAGTTCTGGAGATGGCTGAAGTATTGGTCGAAATAGCAGAAGGCGAAGCAAATGTATTAGATTCAACTCAAGGTCTACCACCTACAATACCAGTTGGCCCAGAAATGGCTCAAGAGGCTCTAGGAATTATTGGAGAAGGGGTTTCAATATTACATGCAAGAGCATACACTGCCATTTCAGACCACCATAGCGCAGTAACCACCTGGAAAGCATTAATCCAAAGTGATGGGGAGAATCCTGCAAATTGGAGAGGACTTGCTCGTTCACTAGAAGAAGCCGGTGATATTGCAACGGCACAGAAGTGTCATGCTAAGGCAAATGGAATGGATAATGGTGTAGAATCTGTATCAGTGGAGCAAACTGAAAGCGCTGCCATTGAGACTGCAGTGACACCTCAAGTCGCTGAAGCAATACCTCAACAACTCGCACCGGTAGTAGTGGAACAACCAACCGTAGAAGTTGCTGAAAGTCCTGCTAATATCTTACTACAACCAATTGCTCCGCTTGAAGTTTTAGAACCTGTCTATGATGAGGCTACAACCCAAGCAAACGACTTGCTGATGGCTCCAATTGAGCCAAGGCCTGTCAATGTGGAAACTGTGCAAAATCATCAAGTGGATTTGGCAAAAGCAGCACTTGATGCAACACATGCAGCATCACTAAATGTAATTGGTGAAACTACTTCAAAAGCTGTTGCAAATCAGGATGTTGCGTGGTATAACAAGGGTATTCAATTGATTGAAGATGGAAAATATAGAGAAGCATTAACCTGTTTTGATAGAGCATTGCCATCTTTCAAAGATGATGATGAAATGGTGATTCGAATTCTAAATGGACGAGGTAATTCATATTATTACATGGAGGAATATCCAAAATGTGTTGAAGCGTACCATCAAGCAATGCTTATCCGCCCTACAGAAGTAAGAGGACAGACCCTTTACAATATGGGAACTGCATATGCGGAAATGGAAAGATATCCAGATGCAATAAAATGTTTTGAGCAGTCAATACCACGTGGTCTATCAACTGCTGAAGCAAAGAGAGCTAAAGATCAAATTAGACGCTGCACTATCTTAAACAAAGAGCGCATGAAGAAAATCAAGAAAAGGTCTTGAATTATTCATTGGAATGATTGAAAGACTATGAGCACAGAACTAGTTTTATGTCCGGAGATGACATGACATCTATCTTGCTACGTCTCGAAGAGTGTGGCTTAGAACTAAAACAAGCCCAAATCATAGTAGATTTGGCATCTAACCCACCTTCTAAGGCTAGTGAAGTTGGAAAAAGAATCGGTCTATCAAGAATGGATGCGTACAATTCCCTACGCAAGTTACAGGAACAGGGTCTGGTCAGAGCAACACTTGACAAACCAATGAGATTCGCAGGAAAGACTATCAGTGAAGTTTTCAAGTTACTAATCCAAAAGCAAAAGTTAGACTTACAACGCATGGAAGAACATCTAGAACAATTGTCAACTGGTCCTACAGTGGCAATAATGTCCGTTGAAAGTCATGTAACAGAAGCAACATTCTCGGTCATCAAAGATAGACACCAAATAATGGCTACCTTTGAATCACTGTTGGCTGAAGCCGAAACGAATGTTTGGCTATTCTTCGGAAGATGGGGAATTTTACATTTCCTAAGAGTCGGCGGTAAAGAAGTTTTAGAGGAAGCTCTTGAACGCGGAGTAGAAATCAAAATTGTCGCATGTGTTGATAAAAAGACAGTTAGATTTTTTGACGAATTATCACCATTGATTGAAATTCGCCATCATGAACAACTTTCACTTCAGGGTGCATTCATAGATAGTGAATATGGAATACAATTTGTTTACAGCGAAGATAATCCAACTGGTAGAGGCAAAGAAGACACTGCTCTCTTAATCGAAAGTTCAGAATTTTTGAAGGCGCAAAATGAATCTTTGCAAATACAATGGGCTGCAGCTTCTGCATACTCAGTGGCAAGAGCAAGAATAATCGATGGCGAAATAACCGAGCCATTACAATATTCTCTGGGAGAGGGTTCTTTTTATGCCAAACTAAGAGATAGTTTAGCTAAGGATTTAAGCGGTGGAATTACGGCAAAAAATTCAACTCTTGAGATGAGGGAAAATGGATTAAAACTTATTCCACAAGGCAATTCCGAATCTCAAGCATTGTCTATGCTAGGGATTGATGTAGGAGATCTACTAAAATCAGTAGGAAATAGAATTGGACGCGAATTAGCACTGAAATTAAAGGATATTGAAGATGATAGTGAGTTCTGGAATCGATTGGCCAAGAAGTGGAAAGGTTTGGGAATGGGTGAACTGAAAATTACAGACGCTGATAATCTTAAAATCACTGTACTTAATGGAAATGCATGCGGTGGAAAACCAGAAGAAAATGGAATTTTTTGCTTACTTGATGAAGGGATTATTTCAGGTATAATGCAAGAGAGGCATGGTGTTGAAATTATTTCTAACCAACGAGTCTGTACTGACTGTTCAAACCAAAATTGCTATTATGAAATAGAGTGCAGTATTGAGGAAAAAGCATAGTTCTGCAAGGCGCAGGTTCATAGAGATGGAATGTGAGGCACTAACATGGATTGCGGAACTTGTGATACTGTTAGCCCTGTTCAAATGGTCAAACCTGAAATTATTGATGTTGCTTTAACCATCTCTGAATCAGCAAAAAATATGCTTTCAGACGCTTTTGGTGATGATCGTTCTCATGCACTACTGGTAGGTGTATTGAGCGGTGGATGCTCCGGATACATGTATGATTTACAAATTGTTGAAACAACTGACCAGGATTGTCAGGAAATCGCAATAGATGGTTTTAGAGTTCTTGTACCAAAGGCTTCTTCACACTTGCTCGATGGAATTGAAATCGACTATGTTGAAAAGTTAATGGGCGGCGGATTCAAAATAAATAACCCTAATGCTGAATCTGCTTGCGGATGCGGCGAATCTTTTTCCTGAGGTGTTTTGTTGCCCATAGTGGCCTTATCAGATGCTTCTCTAACATTATGGAGAGGTGCAGATGTCCTATCATTCATTGATGGGTTATCAACAAATAGGGTTGCTGAACTTAGTAAAGGTCAATTGATTAGAACAGTATTTACTGACTCTAATGCTAAAATAATTGACTGTTTGACATTATTTCATATGGGTGATTTTATTGTTGCCACAGGATACCTGCCGGCCCTAGATAAATTGCTAAAGCATACTTCAAAGAAAATACTTGGACAAGATGTGGAAATTACTGATATTTCACAACGTAATGATTTATTTATTGAATTCGATTGTGAAAACAATGTAAATGAAATAGGCACTTTTTCATCTCAAGGTGAAATTACTCGCGGAAATATTGCCAGCAATTATTCAATACTAGTTGCCAGCAAGGGTAACGGTCCGTCTAGTAGTGATGACCTTACAGAATTTAATCTGTGGAGAATTGCCAATAAGGTCCCCTGGAATGGATATGAAATTACAAATTCATTCCATCCCTTTGCATGTGGACTTGAAGAATTAGTCCATCAACAAAAGGGCTGCTACATCGGACAGGAAATCCTTGCTAGGATGCGTTCTCGAGGAAGGCAAGGTAAAGTGCTTAGCCAAGTTGAAACTATGTCCTGTAAACCCGCAAATATTACTACTAAGGGTGATCTACAATCTCTTGCAATTATTCGTAGCTGAATCAATATCCAAGGATATCAACAAGTTGACTCTTGTAAAAGTTAGCAGATCCATGTAAAGATTCCATCTCGGATTCAGTCAATTCTAATTCAAATATTTTCTCAACACCATTAGCACCAATAATACAAGGAACTCCAATGTAAATATTTTCTAATCCATATTCACCAGATAGATGGCAAGATGCTGGAATAACTCTCTTACGGTCATTGAGGACTGACTCTGCCATAATTGCTGCTGCTGAACCTGGTGCATAGAATGCTGAACCACGTTCTAATAATTTGACAATTTCTCCACCGCCCTTTGCAGTACGGTCACTGATTGCTGCAATTGTTTCCTCACTCATCAACTGAGTGATTGGAATTCCACCAACTGTGGTATACTTTGGAAGAGGGACCATAGTATCTCCATGACCTCCAAGAACCATAGGTGAAACATCTTCTTCCGCACATCCAAGTTCAAGAGCAATAAAATGCGCCATTCTTGCACTGTCGAGAACTCCAGCTTGTCCAATAACACGCTCGGTAGGGAATCCTGTAACTTGTTGCATATGGTATGTCATCAAATCAAGAGGATTGGTGATCATGATGATTACTGCATCAGGAGCATGTTCACGAATTCCAGTTCCAACTTGCTTGACAATATCAGCGTTTTTGCCGATTAAATCTTCTCTTGTCATTCCAGGTTGCCTTGGGAAACCTGATGTTACAACAATAACTTCTGCATTGGCAATATCTGCATAATCTGCAGTACCGGTAATTGTTCCATTATAGTTCAAAATATTGGCGTTTTGGCTCATATCAAGCGCTTTTCCTTTTGCAAATCCTTCATAGATATCTAGCAAAACAATGTCTGCTATTTTCATTTGTGCTAATACGAATGCACAAGTTGCACCGACATTTCCTGCTCCAATAACTGCGATTTTTCTTCGTCCATTAGCCATAGTGAATCACTTGCCCATTCTTGCCCAAAACTCCGACCTCCATAAGTATGATTGTCCAAAATAGTTGCACTAATAATTATCAAATTATACAAAATAAGTCAATAACTTTTCAAGAACTCACCTCAACAGATTGACCATAAAAAGCGCGCTATCTAAAAACCCCCTCCTATTGCCCTCAAACATCCTGAATGTACATCGTGCGGGATTTGGCAATTTTGGTGATAATATGAAACTCGGAGTACCCATGGAACTTGAAGGAGAAACACGCGTTGGAATTGTTCCAGGTAGTGTTAAAAAATTATTAAAGGCAGGATTTGAAGTTCTTGTTGAAAAGGGTTCAGGGGAATCCGCTAATTATTTAGACTCCGAATATGAAAGTGCAGGCGCAACCATTTCTACTCGTTCTGAAGTACTATCATGTGCAAACATAGTTTGCATTAGATTCCCTGGCGTTGAAGGTATTTCTAAAGGCACAAATCTAACTTGCGTCTCAGATCCTTTTAGATGTCCTGAGAATGTTAGAGCATGTATGGATTCAGGAATTACATTGCTATCAATGGATATGATTCCTCGTCGACTTTCACGTGCACAATCAATGGATGTCAATTCGAGTCAAGATAATCTTGCAGGATACAAAGCTGTCTTAATCGGCGCTGCTACAACACCAAGAGGAATACCGATGATGACTACTTCTGCTGGAACAGTGCGTCCGGCTAAAGTTGTAATTATGGGAAGCGGTGTTGCTGGATTACAAGCAATCGCTACCGCAAAAAGACTGGGCGCTGTTGTTTATGCATCGGATGTAAGAAAGTCTGCTGCTGAGCAAATAGAATCTGTTGGAGGACGATTCATCGAAGTGGATGGAATGGATGACTTTGAGGACGAATCTGGTTATGCAAAGCCACTGACTGGTGAATTTATTCAAAAGGTAAACGATACTGTGTGTGGAGTTGCATCCGATGCGGATATAATTGTAACAACTGCACGGATATTCGGAAGACCAGC
>Ga0308019_10002318_pt1 | contig 10925 bp, 12 predicted proteins | sample Neamet284_FD_203135 | JGI IMG/M metagenome (GOLD analysis project Ga0308019, IMG submission 203135) | Marine microbial communities from water near the shore, Antarctic Ocean - #284 | ecosystem: Environmental > Aquatic > Marine > Unclassified | place: Southern Ocean | collected 2014-10-01
GAGAGCGGTTTATCTATTCCTGCTTTCAATGCATAATCTTTAATAATGTAGAAGAAATTTTGTCGAGACATTGCCGTTCCTCTATTTGATAAAAAGTAACTATCATTCTGGCCATTTTTTAAAAGTGTTGGTCTTGAGTTGAGTTCATATTTTGTTAAATAATCAATTGCAATTTCGCCCATTGGGAGTAATCTTTCTTTATTTCCTTTTCCATGAATACGTATAAATTCATCTTTTAGATTGATGTTATGGTAACTTAAATTAATTAGTTCAGAAACGCGCAGCCCACAAGAGTAGAGTAATTCAAGCATTGCTCGGTCTCTTTGGCCAAGTAACGATTTACTACTAGGTGTCTCTAATAATTTCTCAACCTCTTGAACATTTAGAAAAACAGGTAATTTTTTTTCTAATTTTGGATAATCCAATTGCTCAGTTGGGTCAATTTTTAAATTATGTTTGTCAGCTAAATATTGATAGAAAGAATGCAGACAAGTTAGCATTCTAGACTGCGAAGAGGCGCTTATATTTAAATCTTTTCTATATGAAAAATAATCTTGAATCTGTTTTTTATCAACATCTATAAGCAAATTATCATTAAGCCACTTACTAAAAATTTTAAGATCAGAGCGATACGCACTTAAGGTATTTTTACTGGCACCAGTTGTTAGCCAGTAGAAATCAATAAATTGGTCTATCAGATCATTATTCATTTGGGTTTATTCTACTTGAGTATATTAAACATGGGGCAAAAAAAATGCCAGTAAAACTGGCATTTAGAATTCAAATAAAAAGATTATTTCTTTTTAAGTTTTTCTTTAATACGGGCAGCTTTACCAGTAAGTCCTCTCAGGTAATAAAGTTTTGCTTGGCGAACTTTACCACTTCGTTTGACTGTTACGCTATCAATCATAGTGGAGTGAGTTTGAAAAACTCTTTCAACTCCTTCACCATGAGATATTTTACGAACAGTAAACGCAGAGCTTATACCGCGGTTTTTTATTGCGATAACAACACCTTCAAAGGCTTGTAATCTCTCACGAGTTCCTTCACGGACCTTTACCTGAACCACTACAGTATCTCCTGAAGAAAATTCAGGAATGTCCGATCTTAGTTGCTCACTTTCAATTTGATCAATTAAATTCACGTTTCTACCTTTTAAGGGTTTCTGAAAAAGCCGTAATTATACATATTTTTTCTTTCCTACACAAGAAGCTAAAGGCTATTAAATAGATATTAATCATATTATTTTTTAAATGCTTTAACCATAATATGAGATAATGAAAATAATATTTTTTAAAAACAGATAATGGGTAAAGTAACGGGATTTTTGGAGCTAGATAGGCAAGTTGAATCCTATCGTGAAGTCGAAATTCGTATAAAGGATTTTGGTGAGATCTTTTCTGGTACCCATAATTTAGATCAACTTCAAGAGCAAGGTTCTCGTTGTATGGATTGTGGAGTTCCATTCTGCCAGTCCTCAAGTGGATGCCCAATAGATAATTTGATTCCTGAATGGAATGATCTTGTCTACAATAATGAATGGAAAGAGGCATTAGAGAGATTAGAGAAAACAAATAATTTTCCTGAGTTTACTGGAAGAGTTTGCCCTGCTCCATGTGAGGGTTCATGTGTTCTTGGATTAAACACTCCAGCGGTTACAATCAAAAATATCGAGTTAGCTATAGTTGATAAAGGTTTTGAAGAGGGCTGGATAAAGGCCAGACCAGTTAATACTCAAATTGGAAAAAAAGTTGCTCTAGTAGGCTCTGGACCAGCAGGCCTAGCTGCTGCTGATGAGCTTAATCAAATGGGGTACTCCGTAACTGTTTATGAGCGAAGTGACCGAATTGGTGGTCTTCTAATGTATGGTATTCCTAATATGAAGCTAGGAAAAGATATTGTTGATCGCCGCGTAGATTTATTAAGACAAGAGGGTATTGAATTTATTTCTAATACTGATATTGGTAAGGATATTTCAACGAAAGAATTGAAAAAATCATTTGATGCTATTGTTTTTACAACTGGCGCAACAAAGCCAAGAGATCTGCCAGCTGAAAATCGAAATGCTATTGGGATTTATCCTGCTATGGATTATTTGACGTCCAACACTAAAAGTCTTTTGGATAATGGCTATGCAGATAACAGTAAGCTTTCTGCTAAAGGTAAAAATGTTATTATAATTGGTGGTGGTGACACAGGGACTGACTGTATTGGTACCTCTCTTCGACAGGGCGCTAAATCCATAACCAACTTTGAATTAATGAGTCAGCCACCAGAGGCTCGCTCTGAAAACAATCCTTGGCCAGAATGGCCAGTAATCTTCCGTGTTGATTATGGTCACGAAGAGTCTAATAAAGTTTTTGGTAAAGACCCAAGGCAATACCAGCTTCTCACAAAATCTTTCATTAAAGATAATGACGGACATGTGAGTGGAATTAAAACAATTAATGTTGAATTTTCAGATGGTAAATTAAATGAAATTGATGGCACTGAAAAAACTTGGGATGCTGAGTTGGTTCTCCTTTCAATGGGTTTTCTTTCTCCCGAGCACTATCTAAGTGAAGATGCAAATATTGATATCGATGAACGCGGCAACTTCAAAGCTAAGCATGGTGAGTATACTACTTCTCAAAAAGGAATCTTCTCTGCTGGAGACTGCCGAAGAGGTCAATCACTTGTAGTTTGGGCAATCAATGAAGGCCGAGGTGTTGCAAATAGTGTAAATAATTTTCTAGTAAACTCTTAAAGGATTGAGAAATAGTATGGCTGAAATTCTAGGAATGGAAGTAGATGAAGAGGGTTACTTATTAAAAGTTTCAGATTGGAGTATTGAGATAGCTAATGTGATGTCTGAAGAGGATGGAATAGAGCTCTCCACTGAACATTGGGAAGTTATTAATTTTCTTCAGTCATATTATAAAGAGTATGAGTTTGCCCCAGCTGTTAGAGTTCTAACAAAAGCAATAGCTAAGAAACTGGGCAATGACAAAGGAAATTCTCGCTACCTATACTCACTTTTTCCATATGGCCCTGCTAAGCAAGGTTGTCGATTTGCTGGCCTTCCTAAACCAACAGGCTGTGTTTAGCCTGATAAATAAGCCTTGACTTCCATTTTGGGATAAAAGATAAGTCATATGTCATTAATCAGCATTTTTTTTACACTCTTTTTCTACTTTTCTGTATTAATCTTTATTACAGGCCTCTCTTATAAGGTTGTTCAATATTGGAATACCCCTGCGCCGCTTAAGATACCTATTGCACCTGCTCCATTAACAAAATCTGGAGTATTTTTAAGGCTTGCTAAAGAAGTTTTTTTATTTGCAACTCTTTTTAAATCAAGTAAATGGACTTGGCTTTTTGGCTGGAGTTTTCACCTTGCTCTTGTCCTTCTTTTTTTTCGTCATTTAGTTTATTTTTGGCCTGGCGAAATTCCTTTAATATTGCTTAAAACTGAACCATTAAAATATGCTGCTTATCCCCTTATTTTTGGTTTGATTGGATTACTAGGTAGAAGGATTTTTGTGGATAGAGTTAGATATATTTCAGCGCCATCAGATTATCTCATGCTGCTATTAATAATTTTGATTGGTGCAAGTGGAATGTTAATGACCTTTGCAAATAATCATCCAAATATGCTTCTAGTTAAAAATTTTGCAGAAGGTTTGATTACTTTTCAATGGTCTGAATTACCAAAAGAGGCGATTTTCTTAGCTCATATTTTTCCAGTCTTCTTTCTTATAGCTATTTTCCCAATATCAAAATTATTACATGGACCTGGTATATTTTTTGCTCCTACGCTTAATCAAGTAGATGATGCACGTAAAAAAAGGCATATCTCTAATTGGGCTATGCAAAAAGAAAAAAATACTAAAATTGATCTCGAGCACAATCAGGATAAAGGGAGTTAATTATGTCAAAAAATAGTATCGAAAAACTTCCTACATATCTTGCAATTCCGCCACTAAAGAAAGATTCAATGGCTGGTAATGGGCCTTTTAAAGCCAGTATAGAAATACAAAAAGACCTCGGATTTCCAGGTGAAAAAGTTGATAACTGGCAGCAAGTAGCAATTAATAAAATTGCTGAAACTAAATCTAAATATCGCTCTGTCCAAGTATTTTTGGACTCTTGTATGAAGTGCGGTGTTTGCACTGATAAGTGTCACTATTATTTAGGAACTGCCGATCCCAAAAATATGCCAGTTGCTAGGCAAGATTTATTTAGAAGTGTTTATAGGAGGCACTTTACTTTTGCAGGGAAATATTTTCCAAAACTAGTAGGTGCTAAAGACTTTGATGAGGATATGCTTGATGATTGGTATAACTACTTTCATCAATGCTCACAATGTCGAAGATGTGCGGTATTCTGCCCAATTGGAATTGATACTGCTGAAATTTCAATGGCAGCTCGAGAGATAATGAATGCAATTGGTGTAGGCCAAAAATATCCTAACCAAATTTTAGGAAAAATTAATAAAATTGGAAATAATTTAGGCATGCCTGAGCCAGCTCTAAGAGATACATTAGCTGACTTAGAGGAAGAGATTGAAGAGGAGACTGGTGCTAGTGTGAAGTTGCCCTTAGATATTAAAAATTCTGAAGTTTTAATGGTTACTCCTTCAGCTGATTTTTTTGCTGAACCACATATTGATGGACTTATTGGTTATGCTAAAGTTTTTCATCAAAGCGGTGTAAGTTGGACATTAAGTTCTTATGCTTCAGAGGCTGCAAATTTCGGCATGTTTATTGGTAATTATGATGTTATGAGGCAAGGAGCATTGCGAATTCGCAAGGCAGCACTTGACTTAAATGTTAAACGTGTCGTGGTTGGCGAGTGCGGACATGCGTGGCGAGTAGCTTATAGTTTTTGGAATACTCTTACCGGTTTAGGTAGCGGGGGTAGTGATGAATATTCATTAAAACTTCAAAACCAATTAGATAGCAACTATCCGCAGCCACAACATATGATTGAGTTTACGTATGATTTAATTCAAAGAGATAAATTATCATTTGATAAGTCTAAAAATGATCATCGAGTTGTCACTTTCCATGACTCGTGTAATGTTGCTCGTGGAAGTAATATGGGTGATATTGAAAATGGCCAGTTTATTCTTCCAAGAGAGGTAATTAAGGCTGCGTGTAATAACTTTTCAGATATGCATAAATCCACAATAAAGTCTGCTACTTTTTGTTGTGGTGGTGGTGGAGGACTTCTTACCGACGATCTTATTGATTTAAGAATAAAGGGAGCAAAACCAAGAATGCATGCCTTAAAGCAAAGTGAACAAGACAATGGTGTAAACACATTAGCTGCTATATGCGCTATATGTAAATCACAGTTTTCAAAGGTACTTCCAAATTATGATTTTGACCCATACATGATTGTAAGCGTTCACCAATTGGTAAGTGATGCAATTATTTTAACTAAAGATTCAGAAACTTAAGCTAGAAGCTATAAATAACTACTCTAGTTTTTTGTAGTAATTAAGTATTCCTTTATATATTGATTCTGCAATTTTTTTCTGTTGTGTACTATTAGTCAAACGTTTTTCTTGAGTTGGATTTGATATAAATGCAGTTTCAATAAGAACTGAAGGTATGCTTGGAGATTTTAATACTACAAAGTTAGCCTTTTGAGGTACTTTTTTATGGATTGGTCCAATTTTTTCAAGCTCACTGATTATCTCCATAGCAAGGTTAAATGATTGCATATCTCGATCTTTTCTTGAAAAATCTGACAAAATATTTTTCAAAAATTGATCATTATCAATTACAGTTTCAACGCCTCCAAACTGATCCACTAAGTTTTGAGATTTTTCCAATTGCTGAGCTAGTTTGCTGTTATTTCCTTTCTCACTTAAGGTATAAATTGAAGCACCTTTTGCAGTTGAGCTTTCAACAGAGTCTGCGTGAATAGAAATAAACATGGTTGCATTTTCTTTTTGCGCTATTGTTATTCTTTTAGTCAGCGGAATATAGTAGTCCCCACTCCTAGTTAGAACAGCTTTTAGATCGCTATTTTTATTAATGATTGCTACAAGTTTTTTGGCAATTGCTAAATTTACAGATTTTTCTTGTGATTTATTTTTACCAATAGCTCCTGAATCTTCACCGCCATGACCAGCATCAACTAAGATAATTTTTTGACTTATTTGAGCTGATTTTTTTACATTTTTTACTGCTTTTGTAGCTTTTATGTCTTGTATCTTTACCTGAGACTCGAGGTCAATAATATCTACCACAAGTCGATGAAACTTATATTTTGCATTAGGCTGCAGGGTGAAGAACTTAACTTTAAAATTTTTATTAATATGAACGATTAGCTTAATAGTTCTCTTGTCTCTCTTAATAAGAACTTTTTGTATTCTGTCATCATTAAAAAAAATATTTGAAAAAGTTGCAGACAATACTTCAGCATCATCAAAACTTATAATTACAACCTTATCGGTATTGGTTATATTAAAGAGGGTGTCCTCTTCTTTATCAATAACAATTCGAGTTTGATCTGGAGCGGTCCAGTACCTAAAATCATAAAGTGTAGTCTTTTCTTCACTAAATGATGAGGTAGCAAATACAGCAATAATCAAACTTATCCAATAGCGCATTCTAAAATTAATTTTCCTATTTTAGTTTGAGACGTGATATTTACTGTTCTTATGTCGCCACTTCCACTTATATTGATTGATATATCAGAATGTGCAATAGCTCCTTTACCTAATTCTGGCCACTCAATAAGTTGAAGGCTATTTGGCTTAAGATATTCACGAATTCCAATGTACTCTAACTCTTCTGGATCACTAAGTCGGTAGCAATCAAAATGGTGAATATCTATTGATTCATTTTGATAACTTTCAACTAAAGTATAAGTGGGACTTTTTACTTTATCAAACCCAAAGTATCCAATAAAGTTTTGCGCTAGAGTCGTTTTTCCAGCCCCAAGATCACCAATTAAGTATATTACGCATGAGCTTTCTAGGTTAGAGCAACATTGCGCAAGTTTTCTACCCAACTCTTGAGTGCCATGAAGATCTTTAAGAACCAAATTCAAAACAATTGATACAAATAAATAGACAAAGCAGTTAATAAAATAAAACCACCAAAACGACTAATTTTAAGTCTCATTGAAAGAATTACAATTAACAGGGTTAGTATTAACATGTAGACAAAGTCTCGACTCATTACTTCTGGTGGAACTTTTAAGATCAGTTCTGGAGTAAAGGGCACTATTAAGGCTGGAATTGCAAGGACTCCTAAAGTGTTAAATAAGTTTGACCCAATAATATTACCAATGACCATTTGATGTTGTTTTTTTAATGCGCTGCTTATTGAAACAGCAAGCTCAGGAAGGCTTGTGCCAAGTGCTACAACAGTTAATCCAATAATTAGTTTATCAATTTCAAAAAATTCAGCAATACTGACCCCACCCCAGACTACAAGTTTTGCACTAGAAACTAATATAATAAGAGATACAATTAAGAGCAGCCAAGTCCGCCCCTTATCTTGATTCTGGGAATTAATTTCGAGAATATCAGTATCAATAGGGCTGCCTTTTTTTGATTCTCTAAATACATTAATGAGAAATAGTAATAATAAGGATAGAAGTATTAAGCCATCAGTAAAGCTTAGAAACCCATCTAATAATAAAAAACCTACAATTAGAGTTGATAAAAATAAGTATAACCATTCTTTCTTTAATACAGATTTTTCAACTGTAACAGGGAGAATAATTGCAGTAACACCTAGTACCAAACCTATATTAAAAATATTTGAACCAAATGCATTTCCTATACTCATTTCAGGTATCCCATCATATGCTGCAAGTCCTGAGACTAACATTTCAGGAGCCGACGTGCCAAATCCAAAAACGAGTAGGCCAATGACTAGGGGTGAGATATTAAATATTCGTGCAATTTTAGCCCCATTATCAGTGAAAGCATCTGCACTCCACATTAGAAGTAAGAAGCCAGCTAGAAGAGATAAAATTGGTAGTAACATGTTCTTATATTAAATTATTATGATGTCTATTATAAAGTCATCCAAGTTAGAATTTAAAAAACAGAGCCTCTAATTTACCTACTAAAGATTAACGTGTTTTTAACAAACATTAAAGATAATCTTAAAAGCATGTATTTATAATGAATCAATGATACTTATAACTCGACCATTAGCACAGACTGAAAATCTAAAAATGCTTTTAGATGAATCTGATATTGAGTATGTTTTTTTTCCCAGCTTTGAAGTAAAAAAAATAAACACTGAAGTTTTGAGTAAGAACTATGATGTCATTATTTTTATAAGTGTAAATGCGGTTAATTATGCCGAAGATTATTTTATAAAATTGTTTACTAGCTCATTTAAGGTATTTGCAGTTGGCCCCGTTACTGCTAAAAGACTAATTGATAAAAATATTAAAGTTGATTGCTTTCCTAAGGTCAATGCATCCAGTAAAGAGTTGTTGGCAATGCAAGAGTGTTCAGAGTTGATCAATAAGAAAATTCTTATTGTTAGAGGAAAGGGGGGATCAGAAACGCTAAAGAATAATTTGAAAAAATTGAACCAGGTTGATTATCTTGAAGTCTATGAGCGCTTGCCTTGTGAGCTCACAAATCTTCATACTGAATCAATTGAAGTATTTTTAAATTCTCCAAAGGGCGTTCTAATGGCAAGTAGCAATGAAAGCCTTTCTAATATTGTTCGCCTATTAAATCTTGACTCACCTGATAATTTTAAAAATTTTAAGTCAAGAAAACTTATTGTTTTTAGTCAGAAAATTAGAGTTTTGGCAGAGAGTCTAGGCTTTGAAAATATAAAAGTTACACTGAATCCTTCTGATCAGGATCTAATAAACGAATTAATAATTTAAAAAAACTCCCAAGTTGAAAAGGATTGGGTAACATACATTAAACTATATCGGGAGTTCAGGTGATTAAATTCGGTATTTCATGGGTGGCACGCTTACTTGGCGTCAGTGGTTTTACCGTCCAACAACCAACAACTCGTGGTTCCCTCCATGATTTAAATATCTCTGAAAGGATTGCACCTTTTAACCCTAGTAATTTAGCTATTAATAACGCAAATTCTCTTGTTGACTCACAAGCTACCCAACACTTAAAGCGCTTCCAAGATACTCAGGTCAAGTTAAGTCAGGGAGAAAAAGTAAGTGATGCCAGTAACGACCAGGATCTTGTATCAGTCATTGCTACTTTGAAATCAAAATTGTATCAAGAGTCTATTAAGAGTAAGCATTACACGAATGCTTTTAATGAGCTAAATGAAAGATTAGTTGAGTTAGAAAAAATCGTACAACCTGGTAAGAAGACAGATTTTCAAAAGCTCCAAGGCTGGGTTCATTCAAAAAGACACTTCCATTAATCTTTAATTTTATTATTATTGATAAGGCGTTGCTCGTCCTGATTCATACTGTAAAAATGAAAAGTAATTAGGTATAATGCTACTTGGTTTTTAAATTAATATTCTTATTAAATAAATATGTCAAAAAGTGATTACATTGAGTTAGAAGGTGTCGTAAAAGAAAAATTACCTAATACAACTTTTAAAGTTGAATTGGAAAATGGACATAGCGTTCTTGCTCATATTTCTGGAAAGATTCGTAAGCACTATATACGCATACTTCCTGGCGACAAGGTAACTGTTGAAATGACTCCTTATGATCTAACTAAAGGAAGAATTACTTTCAGACATAAATAAACCTTAGATAAGCCAGTGTGGTGGAATTGGTAGACACGCCGGATTCAAAATCCGGTTCCTTCACGGGAGTGCCGGTTCGAGCCCGGCCACTGGTACCAAACTTGTTTAGGATGTAATAAAATGGATAACAACTTTGTAACTGATGCACTAACTTTAACCATGTTTGGTATGGGTTTCGTTTTTGTATTTCTTGCATTGATGGTTGTTGTCACAAATGTAATGTCGCTACTTGTAGCAAAAATCCAACCTACAACTAATGACGCCTCTGCGTTAGAATCTGATCCAATAATTGAGATTGATGAAAAAACAAAAGCAATTATTGAGGCAGCAATAAAAATGCATACTCAGAGATAATTATATGTCTAACAAAGAAAATAATAAACCAGTCCAAATAACTGAGCTTGTTCTTAGGGATGGACATCAATCGCTTTTTGCAACTAGAATGCGAATTGATGACATGCTTCCTATTGCAGAAAAATTAGACAAAATAGGTTATTGGTCAATGGAGTCTTGGGGCGGTGCAACTTTTGATGCTTGTATTCGTTTTCTTGGAGAAGATCCTTGGGAGAGAATACGTGAAATCAAAAAAGTTATGCCTAATACTCCTCAACAAATGCTCCTTAGGGCCCAAAATTTATTGGGCTACCGTCACTATAGTGACGATGTAGTTAGAAAATTTGTTGATAGATGCGCTGATAATGGTGTTGGAGTTTTAAGAATATTTGACGCAATGAATGATACGCGTAATCTTAAAACTGCTATTGATCAAACTGTTAAAGTTGGCCAGCATGCTCAAGGTACTATTTCATATACAGTTAGTCCCGTCCATACAACTGAATTATGGATTGAGATGGCTAAAAAAATTGAAGATATGGGCGCACATTCTTTGTGTATTAAGGATATGGCTGGCCTATTACAGCCCTATGTTGCTTATGACCTAGTTAAAAAATTAAAAAAAGCGATTGATATTCCAATTCAGCTTCATGCTCATGCGACAACTGGTCTTTCTACTGCAAGCATTATTAAGGCTGTTGAGGCTGGGATAGACCGCGTTGATACCTGTATTGGTTCGATGAGTATGACTTACAGTCATTCTGCAACTAATTCTATTGTTTCTATTTTAGAGGCAAGCCCTCGTAAAACTGGTTTAGATTTAAAAAAGCTTGAAGAAATTGATCAGTACTTTAAGCCAATCAGAGCTAAATATGCTAAGTTTGA
>Ga0308019_10002319_pt1 | contig 10922 bp, 12 predicted proteins | sample Neamet284_FD_203135 | JGI IMG/M metagenome (GOLD analysis project Ga0308019, IMG submission 203135) | Marine microbial communities from water near the shore, Antarctic Ocean - #284 | ecosystem: Environmental > Aquatic > Marine > Unclassified | place: Southern Ocean | collected 2014-10-01
AACGGTGGAATCTCTTGAGCAAGAACTCGTCCTGCAGGCCAACTAATACCCCAAATTATAACGACGATGACCAACTTGAGATGAATCCAAAGATGCTTCATTCAAATCGCTCCAATCCAAGTTGGAGCATACGTGAACGAGGTAAACCAATTTCGGGTAAGCCTGCAGCAGGAGCATACAGTTTCAGCCCTTCAAGGCGAGAAACGTAAAGTCCGTAACTTGCTATATCATTCGGATTGTAAGGCGTAGGAACCCCCATTCGGGTCAATGTTGCGCATGCTTTTTCACTGTACAAAGGAAATAAATTGGTGGAAAAATGCATCCAAGTGGAAACTCGGGTCGCATCGACATTCTCAAGGGTTAACAAGTGTTCAAGCAAGGACACATCTGGATAATTCACTGTCCGCAGCGTCATTTCCACTTCATTGCTAATATCTTCAGGCCATACAATAGGATCGTTACCCGCCCATTGGTCAGCAACACGAATGTGGCTAAGTGATGCTTTGCTCTCAATTGAAAACAATGCATTTGCATAGAAGTCATCATCGACACTATCGGCAACTAAACCTGGAAGGGCTGTGTAAAACGCTTCACACAGTTCCACATCAATTCCAAACAGAGAAACTGGAATCATTCAAACCCTCCAGCTGTGATGAAGGCTCAAACCTTTGCACCGATACCAGAGGCAATTTGACGAGCAGACAGTGGTTTACTGGCAACCCATTCTTGCTTGAAAAGTTCTATGAGGTCTTCTTCATCCTGTGCAGTTGGAAGTGTAACATGCAAATATGCATCCCATTCATCATCACTGCCGATGAAGGGTTCACCTTGAGTTGTATATCGTTGCTTTCTGAATGGACCGATTTCGCGATAGAAGTTCTCATGAGGAACAGTCAACTTTGGGCTGCCTTCAGGTAAATATCCGTTCAATTTTTCAACTTCACCAACGATTTCAGTGTGGTAATGTCCACGTGCTTCTTCATTGAGAACTTCCTTGTCAACTTCAAGACCTGCTTCGAGTTTCTTGCGTTCATCCCAGCGTCCTTTAACGCCCCAAACATACGACCAATGGGCCGAAGAAGAGGCATCTACGCCAAACAAATCGTGAGCGGTTGAAACCCACTTGTTGAAATATCGCTGAAGCATATCCAATGGAATAATACCAGCATTAATGACGCGACGTAGTCCATTCGAACCCGTTCCCAAATGGAACGACTCTTCTTTGAGCATAGGTCCCATTGAAGCGGCAAGGGGCTTGAAAGCCGAAGTTGAGAGCATACCGAGTTGGAACTTTCCATCTCGGTCGACAAACATGGTGTAGCAGAAGAAATCAAGCCAATGTGGCATTGGTCGATTGAATGCACCAAGTAATCGGTCGCCATCTTGGGCATTGCGCTCGAGGAGTTTTTGAGCCTCACGACGTCCCTGCTGTCCAAAGTAGGTCATCAAGAGATAGGCCATTTGCCAGCCGTGGCGTTGTTCTTCAGCCATGATTCGAGCTGCTGCATAGCGGTCGTAATCGGTTGGAGCAGATGCCAAGAGGTGGCGTTGTTGCTCAACAGATGCAAATTCAGTGTCACCTTGAACGGTGATCATACTGACCAACGCATCACGCATACTTTGGTGTGGAACTTGAAGAGAACGTTCCCATTTTGGGTGTCCTTTGTAATCTCCGAATTCGATGACATCACCTGCACGGTCCCAATCAAATTGAATCGAGAGGTCGAAATCGCCCATCCAGTCACGGTTGAAACCAACACGGTCTTGCCATTCAGCAAAGTTGGAAATCCAGTCTTCCCAGGTATTCGGTAGGTTGTCCATGCCACTCCGAGGGCCCGCTCTACCTTATTGCCTTTGCGAACATGTTCGTGCCAGATGCTAGGGGCTGCGTTTCCGTATATCATCAGCAAAAGCATGATGAACAGTAGATTCAATACGTTGTAATTGCGCAGAAAGTGTCGATTTTGCAACATCAAGAACCACCGCAAGTTCGGTTAATGTAATTCTGCGAGGAACATCATAGAAGCCCTCTTGCATTGCAGTATCAAAGACAAAGCGTTGACGAGGCGTCAATAATCGATTTGTCACACCGCGAGTTGAAACCAATTGATGAGGTATCCCCTCATCATCAAATCCTGATAACAGATCACGCACTTTTTCTCTTGAGCACGAAATTGTCCATTCAACCCAACCGTCGCGAACTTCAAACGGGGTGTGCGGAATTACCCCGACTTTTACCAAAGGTTTGAGGAAACCACCACCGCCAGCAAGAATGTCGACTGCAAAACTCTGTTTACCAAAGACTCGAAGTTCTTCAATTCCAGAATGGGCCTCTACTGTAGCCATAATATCTTCACTGCATGAAGCTCGAGCAGTTCCACGGCCTTTTTGTAACGGCATATGCTCTTCAATACGAAGAACTGCTGAGGGATGACTTCGAGTTACATCTCCTGCCCAGTGACCTTCTGGCAGCCGAACTTCAAGTCGGATTTGTTGGACGGCCATACAGATGTGGATGCACCGCCTCACTTGAAGGTCACCAACGTGTAGTTGATCTAGTAAAGCAGAAATGAACTTGCAATGTCAACAATACAAATACTATTCGAGAGCGATTAAATCAGTCATAGAGAGAAGCTCATTATCCCAATGAGTATCAAGATTGCTATCACAATCGCTATGATTCCAAAGAGAATGTCGAAGATTACCCCCGTAGTTGACCCGGCATTGGATTGTCCAGTTGATGATTCCCATTCGGATTTTCCTTTATAGAACGCTGCATCTAAGAAGAAACCCAAACCGAAGGAAAGACAACATATTGATTCTCCGAGTAAGAATACTATGTTCGAACCGTTTACGTTCCCAAACATCAGGACACCAAAATAGATTACGATCCCCATGAAAAAGGCAAGATATGACCAATGCCGCATATTTCCGGATTCAGGGCGATATTTCAACACATAGACAATTTGTGGTTGAAGGATTACTGGCTGTGCATATTGAGTCACCACCAGAGGTGGATTCTGCTCATTCTGAAGAGATTCAGTCTCTGGCCTGACGTCAGGACCGGTTCCAGGTTGCATGAATAATGGTAGATATCAAAGTGCTTAAACTTTGACATATCGTTTCAGATGAGTGAATGGGTGTGGTCAAGATTACTTGCTTTGAAAATTGCAATTGTATTCTCGACAAGTCTCTGTTGCCACTGTTGGAACGCAACGATTACCAGAAAATTCTCATCGTTATAATCATCGGGAATAGTCAACGTTTCTTTGTTGAGGTTTTTCCCCGTAACGGAAGGGAAAACTTAGGACATAGAGCTTACTTCTGGTTAATTCACTTGATGTTCCGTCATAACCCAATGCTGAATCATCACGTTATGAGAAGTTCAATACAATCACATGCCAAAGTAGGTACATAGTGAGGTTATGCTTTTCTGAATTTACAAACTTCGAGTTGTTTCGATTTTACGGACAGTTCCGCTTTCGACATCGATGACTTCACCAAAGGTTGTGGTATGCGTGTCACCAAGAATGGCTGCGGGAAGATATCCTTCACAGACTCCTGATGCCGCAAAGATGGCGTTCTCACTCTTACACAAATCATGAGCTTGCCATAGACGAGTTAAATCATCACCGACCATGTTCTCGGCTCGGGCTTCTTCTTCAGGAGAACGGAAAATAAGACGTCCTTCAAAAACTCCGCCAAGACCACGAATCGCTGTTGCAGAGATGACGCCTTCAGGTGCAGCACCAATGCCCATCAAGAGGTCAAATGGACCATCAGGACGAGCAGCCCAAATTGCTCCAGAAACATCACCGTCACCCATCAATTCGAGTTGGGCGCCACTGGCTCGGATCTCTTTGAACAGTTGAGAATGGCGTTCTCGGTCAAGGGCAACCACACGGACATCCGATACAGACTTGTCAAGTGCCGCTGCAGTTTGTTCGAGGTTGTATGCAACGCCACCATCGAGGCTGATTTGACCAACAAGTTCGGGTCCACCAGCGATTTTGTCCATATAACAATCAGGAGCATGAAGAAGAGTACCACGGGGTGCTGCAGCAAGAACTGCAATTGAATTTGGGGAGTTTGATGCACAATTATTCGTGCATTCCAATGGGTCAACTGCAATATCGATTTGAGCGGCGCCGGCAACGCCGACCATACTACCAATCTCTTCACCGATGTAGAGCATTGGTGCTTCATCACGCTCACCTTCACCAATGGCAACACGACCATCAAAAGGCACATTGTCAAAGGTTCTACGCATGGCTTCAACAGCAGCCTCGTCGGCCTTATCCTTTTCACCTAAGCCGCGCCAAGCAGCACTGGAAATAGCCGCTTGGTCAACCGCTTCCAAGAAGTGGTGGTAAAGGTCGCCTACGCTGCCCATGTGTTGAGACGGGCGCGCCCCATCCATGAATGGAACGGTTTGAATTCAAACGATATTATTCGCTGGAGGTTCGTCGGATACATCTTCGTCGAGTTCTTCATCAAAAGGAGAATATGACCATAGTTTCGTAGTTACCAATGCCATGACCACAATCTTGGCAATATCCCAAGCTAAAAATGGTTCGACTCCCCATTCGTATGCCTGGGCAAAGTCAACACTGTATGAATGGGCAAGCCAAGCTGTTCCGAAGACATAGACAGGTACCATTGCCAGCGTCCAGCAGAAGATTTGAGCCTTCAAGTCAGACTCTCCGCTCTTTCGTGACCGGTCAAGCCCTTCTGCAACAATGGCTGAAGCAAATGGGAATGCCAGAAGATATCCGCCTGAAGCGATAAGCGTGCTACCCGAAAAGAGCATATCTCCACCTTCTGCAAAAATGGGTGCACCAAGAGCACCTGCAATCAAATACAAACATCCTGATGCAAAAGCATCGTTACGACGCAGATAAACCCCCGTTGCTAAAACGGCAAATGTTTGCAAAGTGTAAGGCACAGGAGACCATGGCATGGTAAAAGCCACTTGAGCGCACAAAGCGGTGAGTCCTGCAAAGAAAACAATCGTGATTACACGTTCATTGAGGTTGGATTCTTTATGCGATAATGCGAGATGCCACTGGGCTGGTTTCTTTACATTCAATTGGTTGAACATGAACTCGCCTTGGTAGGCGAGTTCTTAGTCATTAACTTGAGAAAAACTGTATTACGATTCATTTGTGACGACTTCTTGGTCATCGGTTCGGCATTTTTCAGCCTCACAGATTTGAGGGAGCGTCGATGCATTCAATGATTCAACAGGTGGAGACACTGGAGATGTTAATTCCCCTTTTTCAACATAGAGACTTGGCCCGTTACCCATGAAGTAGACAGAACCTCGACCGGTTCTGGAATCTGCAGGTTGGGGATCACTGCTTGATGCACAAGCATCAATACAGCCATCTGCAAATGCAATGTAAACACGTCCCTGTGTGTCAATGTGAAGGTCGTTAAAATCTAATAAATTTCGATTCGACCCTCCTTGGTCATCACGACAGTCTCCACTGTTCAAACACATAGCGCCAACTTGCACAGGGTCGTCAGAAATTCTCCGGGTATGGAACACAGGGTTCTCATCGAGTGCGTTTAGACTGTAGGTGACATAGAGGTGGTAGTGTACTCCATTTGGTGCATAGTGACCATTACCAGTCCAATTATTACCATCAAGATCTGTTGTTCCAATCAGTGAACCATTCTCACTTCCAAGATAGGTTATTGCGATTCTCCCTGGATCTCCTGCATCGGTTTGAGGAAATGTAGTGGAAATCACTTCAACAGGACTAATCCGAATACTCTCCGAATCCCAAGAATCCCCTGAATCGATGCTTCTAGACATATAGATGCCTTGGTCGGCACCTGTCCATACATGATATGCATTGGATTCGCTATCGGTTGCAACTTCGGAGTTTTTACGAGGGTTTGGAGTTGTAACATCTAGACCCATCTCTCGAGTATCCCAATTCAATCCGTTATCCTTGGAGATAATTACTGCTGGTATCTCAACTCTTGGAGTCACATACACAGTACCATCAGGAGCGGTCGTAATTGCCCCATGCAAGCCGCCATCGCTAGTTGCTAGGCCATAGATTTGACCACCTGTTGGAAAGGTTGCTCCTCCATCATAACTTGTATAGCAAAAGATACCTGCTAATTTATTGTAACAAAAATAGACTGCTTCTGAGTATAGTGGACTAAGTTGGCCAAGACCACCATATCCCGCATCAGTCCATGGGCCAGAAGCCAATTTTATGTGGTCATTAAGCGGTATTGGTCCGCTATCATATGGATTACCCAGCCAAGACTCACCATCATCGTCTGACCAGCCAATCCATGTTGTGGCAAGCCCCATCATATGGATATTGAAGATTCTATCAGTTACAGGGTCTACCCATCCATAAGGGTCGCTGGTGAATGGGGCTTGAGTAATATCACGAGTATTCTCCCAAGTCGCTCCGTTATCACATGAGCGCATTGGTTTTTCCATAGCGATGAAAAACATACATCCGCTTGAGGTAATACCTATACTTGGTTCCTTACCGGTTTCTCCAACATCACTGAACACGAAGTCCATGTCGATTGGCGTTTCATCGACTGCCATTCCGCTGCCATTCGTTACAAAGATGCGGGGGGCCATTTCAGGCTCTATTTCAGACTCTTGGGCTACTTCTTCACCACCAAAACAACCGGCCAGTGACACGGTTAGGACAAGGAGAGCAAGGAGAGTGGCCTTTGCACGCATGGTCAGTCCACCAAGCAAGAGAATAATGACTTTGCGATACAATATCCTATCGAATACCGGCGAATCATTGAAGGCTGAATGAATATTCAACGGTGTATGACAGAATTTGTTTTGTTCAATTACCCTCTCCCGAAAGATACTGAGGTTGAAGACATTTGGGGGCAGATTTCATCTCTCAGACATGATGTGTATGCTACGGAATTACAGCAATATGAGGTCAATACTGACCAGCAACTCGAAGACCCAGGCCGTCATTTTATCGCATGTATGATTGGGACCAAACTTGCAGGATACATCAGTTTGAATCCACCCACCGACAAGCCCTTTCGAGTCACAACTTATTTTTCGCAAGAAACTCTTGACCAAACGGTATATTCACAGTGCGGTGAACGACGTTCGTCAACCTATGAAGTTCGTGCTTTAACTGTATCACCAGAGTTTAGAGGTCAGCAAATTTCTTCTCAACTCATGATTTATGCACTTCAATTTGTTCTTCAAAACGAAGGAACGGATATCATCGCTATGGGGCATTCAGGTGTGGTTGAATTGTATAAAAAAATGGGCGTAACAGTTTTCGAAGAACACGGCGTTCAATCCGGTGAAACATACTACTATCCAATGTATCTCAGTCCTCAAAAAGCCCTCACTGATCATGCAACTCGAATCGCTCAAATTGAAACGATTAAAACTGAAGATGATGATGATTCATGCTATCATGGAGGAAAGTCATGGGATGCTTCGAAGTTTGATTTTGAGGTTCGTGATTCGCTTGTTGTCGCCGATGTTCTCGACAGTCCATTTCCACCTTGTCCAGAAGCATTGAATGTGCTCCGTGAACAACTGGAGCGATGTTGCCAAGAATCTCCTCCGACACAGTGTGAAGAATTGATTGAAACAATTGCGCAAACTCGCGGGGTTCATGTCAACCATGTAGCAGTCTCTTCGGGCTCCTCGTCGCTGATGTTCTCATTTCTCCCTCAGCTATTGAATACGGAATCACGAGTACTCGTGCTTTCTCCAATGTATGGTGAATACAGCCATATCCTCACGAATGTGATTGGTTGTGAAATGACGAATTTTGTTCTTCACCGTGAAAACGGGTTCAAAATTGATGTCGATGAATTGGTCCATCAATCTCGTCAGCATGATGCGGTAATCTTCGTCAATCCAAACAGCCCTACGGGCGTCTACTGTGAAGAGATGAGTGAAATTGTCCATAGAATTCAAGATGAAAGCGAATCATCAACACGTTGCAAAATGATATGGGTTGATGAAACCTACATCGATTACATTCCTGACGGCAACTCATTAGAGCCTCTGGTTGCTACAACTCCAAGTTTAATCGTCTGTAAGAGTATGAGTAAGTGCTACGCCTTGTCAGGTTTACGAGTCGCCTATGCCGTCAGTCAAAAAGTCGCTGAATTACGACGATTTATTCCACCTTGGGCTGTAAGTTTACCCGGCCAATTAGCTGCAGTGGCGGCTTTGAAAAACCCAACCTACTATAATCAACAATATACGATCATTCATGAGCAACGGATGAGATTGAGCCGGGAATTACAACAACAAAAGTTCAGTGTCTTACCTGGAGTTGCAAATTTCATATTGACATTTCTGCCTGAGGATACGCATCATACTTCTTCCAGTTTTATTGAAGCCTGTAAAGAAAAAGGGGTCTTCATTCGTGATGCTCAAAATATGGGAGTCTCACTTGGAAACAATTCGGTCCGATTTGCAATCCGGTCAAGTGGAGAAAATGACCGCATTCTTGAGTGCGTCAAACAGGTTCTCGCACAGAAGTGAGTGTTATTGACCTTTGAACTTCTCAACGACAACAATATCGGAAATCGAAGTTCCAGGGTACTGACCTTGGTCATCTTTTTCAATGGATTTAACCATGTCAAGTGCGCATAATAAACCGGCACATACACCGGTGAGTGCCTCCATTTCTATTCCGGTTTTGTAATGTGCTGAAACTTTAACTGTGCATCGAAGTGAATGACCCTCCCAAGACCAATTCACCGTACATCCTTCAAGAGGAATCGGGTGACAATGTGGAACGATTCGTGGCGTGTCTTTGACCGCTTGAATCGCTGCAATAGTTGAAGCCTCGAGCACATCTCCTTTCTTGACAGATTTGTTTTGAATGGCTTCAGCAGAATTTTGACTAAGGTTGAGCAGACCTGTCGCTGTTGCGCGGCGTTCGACGATTGGCTTGGAACCTATTTCTACGATGCCTTCGATTTCTTTGTCCATATCATTCTCTCCTTCAGCCGAGTCCGGCTTTCCAAGACTCACCTTTGCTGGTGACTTCCTTTTTCCACAGGGGCGCCTGCTTCTTGAGTTCGTCGATGAGCCATTCACAGGCTTGGAATGCTTCTTTACGATGAGGGCTACCAACATGAATGGCTACAATTGGCTCTTGTGGTTCAACGCTGCCTACACGATGAGCCATGGCGATTGCTAGAACACCAAATTTTACGATGGCTTGTTCGGCTAATCCATGCAAAACGGCCGTAAGTTGTTCCTGCCATGCATCGAATTCGAGACGAAGTACGTCGGCGTCACCTTCTTTACCACGGGTGATTCCCAAAAAAGAGACGATTGCGCCGCATCCTTCTGTCGGCAACTTGGCTTTCAGAGCGACATCATCGAGCGTTTCAACTGCTTCTTCAATGAGAATATGCCCCGTCATGGTCACACGAAGGCAACGCATCATTCAAACCTCGCGTCTGTATGGGGATTGACATGGGCGAGGATTCTGCCATCCACATCATGGGCGCTGGACTTTCGGGTCTTGCTGCTGCTACGGTGTTGGCAAAGGCGGGTAAAGAAGTCCATGTCCATGATATTCGTGAGGACTCGGGTGCTCGATTTGATGGTGATTTTCAAGCCTTGGAAAACTGGAGTATGGGGGTCGATTTTTTCGACCAATTGAAAGAATGGGGCTTTGATTTATCTGAATTTAAGGCAACTGAATTTGATATTGTTGATTTGATACATCCTGATAATGTTGTCACACAAGCAACAACTCCAAGCGTCGCCTATCGAATTGTTGAGAGAGGAACTTCTGACCACACCATCGACCAAGGATTCAAGCGACAGGCATTGGCAGCAGGCGCTCAAATCCACTATAAGTCACGAGTGAAAGAAGAGGATTGCACCATCATCGCTTGTGGTCCGAAAGGCACCTCGGCAGTCGCCTATGGAGAGATATTCCATACCGATCATCCCAATCATATTGGTTTTCAACTGAACGATAAGTTGGCACCAGGCTCCTATTCCTATCTCATTATCATCGATGGGATTGGCTTGATTTGTACATGCCTTTGGCGAAAGCAAAAGAAAAGTGAACGGTTTCTCAATGAAACTATTGCTTGGTATGAAGCACATTATCCCAATTTGAATCGGAAACCAATCAAGCGCGTTGGTGGTAAAGGAGATTTCACCATCAACCGAAATTACAAACAAGACGGCAGATATTACGTCGGAGAATCCGGTGGACTTCAAGACTTCATGTGGGGTTTTGGAATGCGTATGGCTGTCTGGTCAGGAGTTCTTGCCGCAAACGACATTCTTGGGAAAGGAAACTATGAGGATGATGTGCGGAAGCATTTGATGCCGTATGTTCGTACCAGTGTCGCCAATCGTTGGCTCATGAACCGGGTCGGTGACCGAATGTTCAAGCGAATGTGTACTGCTTGGATGAAAGACCAGAAAAAGAATGGTGATGGACTTCGTTGGATCGGAAAATTATTCCGGCCCTCACTTTTCAAGTCGATTCTATATCGATTTGTTAGCCCTTTCATGCTTGTTAAAGATCCAAAGTCCATGGGTCGTGGAGTTCGTCGTATGCCGTTCCGTAAAGCACTCAAGCGAGATGTCTGGGAACAATCACCTGAAGCAGTTGCCATCGGTGAACAATGGAACGAAGTCCGAAGAAATGGAGCCAAGGTTTCCTTTGCAAAAGACGCGGAAACAGATAACAAGCCGCAGTAAGTAGAGGCGATTTGTTCTTAATGCGAATCCCTGTGGGCAGGTGTATGAGCGACCTCTACGGACTCAAACTTGAACCAATGCCTAACCGCCTCGTCAACTACGGTGTAACAACCAACGGTATCGCTGTGATTGAACTCACCTCGGGCTCTGATGGTGCTCCTATAGAAGGCACAAACGACCGTTCTCCAAACACCTATAC
>Ga0308019_10002321_pt1 | contig 10911 bp, 3 predicted proteins | sample Neamet284_FD_203135 | JGI IMG/M metagenome (GOLD analysis project Ga0308019, IMG submission 203135) | Marine microbial communities from water near the shore, Antarctic Ocean - #284 | ecosystem: Environmental > Aquatic > Marine > Unclassified | place: Southern Ocean | collected 2014-10-01
GCGGATCCTAACTGGAGACTTAGAACCTTCTTCGGGTAATGTTATTGTTGGGAAGAATGAACGAATAGCAAAGCTAAATCAGGACCAGTTCGCATATGAAGATATTAAAATTTCTGACTGTGTAATTATGGGTTATAGTGAACTTTGGGAAATTAAAAAAGAGAGAGATAGAATTTATTCTTTACCTGAAATGAGTGAAGAAGAAGGGATGAAAGTTGCTGATTTAGAAGTTGAGTTCTCAGACATGGATGGTTATATGGCCGAGTCAAATGCTGGGGATTTATTATTAGGAGTCGGGATACCGATAGATCAGCATGAAGAATTAATGAGTACATTAGCTCCTGGAATGAAGCTGCGTGTACTATTAGCACAAGCATTATTTGGTAATCCTGAAATACTCTTGTTAGATGAGCCAACTAACAACCTAGATATAAACACAATAAGGTGGCTTGAAGAGATGTTAAACTCACGTAATAGCACAATGATAATAATTTCGCATGATAGACATTTTTTAAATAGTGTTTGTTCGGATGTGGCAGATTTAGACTATGGCGAGATTAGGCTTTATCCCGGTAATTATGATGATTTTATGATAGCGTCTACTCAGGCAAGAGAAAGGTTATTAGTTGATAATGCTAAGAAAAAAGCAAAAATAGATGAACTGCAATCTTTTGTGAAGCGTTTTTCTGCAAATGCTTCTAAAGCTAAGCAAGCAACCTCTAGAGCAAATCAAATTAGTAAAATAAAACTTGACGATATAAAAAAATCGAGCCGTGTTTACCCGTTTATCAAATTTAATTATGATCAAAAAGTATTCAACAATATTATAAAAATTAAAAATTTATCAAAAAGCTACGGATCGCTACCAGTACTGAATAAAATAAATTTAGATATCGATGTTGGAGAAAAGGTTGCTATTATTGGTGAAAATGGGATAGGAAAAACGACATTATTAAGTTGTCTTATGGGTGATGAAAAAATAGATAGTGGAGAGGTTAAATGGTCAGAGAATGTTCGAATTGGCTATTTTGCTCAAAACCATAGTCAAGATTTCAAATCTGATAAAACATTATTTGATTGGATGAGCCAATGGGGACAAAAAGAAGATGACCTTCAGACAATTAGAGGAACATTAGGTCGATTATTGTTTTCCCAAGACGACATAAATAAGCCACTGCACGTATTGTCTGGTGGAGAGCAACGCAGAATGTTATTCGGTAAAATAATTCTTCAACGTCCAAATGTTATTATTATGGATGAGCCAACAAATCACTTAGATATGGAATCAATTGAGTCTTTAAACTCATCTTTGAGTTCTTTTGAGGGGACTCTAATTATTGTTAGTCATGACCGTGAATTTATTTCATCTTTAGCGACCAGAATAATAGAGCTGACACCAAATAAGATCTCTGATTATGGAAGTGGTTATGAAGACTACTTGATGACCCTTGGCGTAGATTAAATTATTTGAAATTTTCTCCAGTTTGAATTTTCCAAAGTTGATTATAAAAGCTTTTTTTATTTTCGGTCAGTTCATCATGTGTACCGCTCTCTGAGATTTTAGAATTTTGGATTACAAATATATTATCACAATTACGAATTGTTGAAAGTCGATGAGCAATAATTATAATTGTTCTATTCTTTTTTAAATTGAGAAAAGATTTTTGAATTAATTGTTCTGTTCTATTATCAACAGATGAAGTGGCCTCATCAAAAATTAAAATATCTGGATTGCGTATAATTGCTCGGGCAATCGCCAGACGTTGTTTTTGACCTCCCGAAAGTCTTTGCCCTCTTTCTCCAATAATAGTGTCAAAGCCATGCTTTAATGAATCTATAAATTCGATTGAATAGCTATCCTTAGCTGCTTGAATAATATCTTCATCCGTTGCTTTTTTAGCCCCATAAGAGATATTATCTTTTATAGACGCATTAAACAAAAAAGTGTCTTGGCTTACTATTCCAATTTTGTTTCTTAGGCTTTTAACTGAAAGATCTTGAATATTATAATCACCAATATTTATAGAACCTTTTTGAGGATCATATAGTCTTAATAAAAGTTTAGCAATTGTGGTCTTTCCTGATCCAGTATCACCGACAATTCCAATTGAAGATCCAAAAGGAATATTCATTGTGAAGTTTTTAAAAAGTGATTCACCATCAGGATAGTGAAAAGATATGGAATTAAAAGTAATATTAGATCGAAGGTCTTTAATTGGGTGGCTATTGACCTTATCTTTGATTTTAATTTTGGAGTTCATTAAATCAAAGATTCTTTTACTTGAAGCCATGGACCTTTCAAAATCATCGACTAGAATAGAAAGGCTTGTAAATGGCCATAGGAAGCGCTGTGTTAAAAAAACTAATACACTATAGGCTCCGACTGCTAAGCTTCCATTAAGGGCTAAAGTACTGCCAATTAAAATTGTACCTAAAAAGCCACCTAAAACACCCATTCTAATAATAGGGTTAAATGCACTATTAATTGAAATTGCATTCATATTTTCTTTTTGATAATTATTACTTAACTCAGTTATGTTTTTTTTCTCATAGGAGTATGTCATAAAGCTTTTGATGGTTTGGATGCCTAGAAGATTATTAACAATAGAGGAGTTAATGAGCCCGGCTTTATCACGTATTGATCTATAAATAGGAGATAGTTTTTTTTGAAAGAGTATGCTGATAAAAAAAATAAGTGGTACCGGGAGGATTGCAATCGTGGCTATCAGCGGAGAAATATAAAAAAAGATTATTCCAATACTAATCGTTGAAACCACAACTTGAATAATTTGGTTAACACCATTATTTAGAAATTTTTCAAGTTGATTGATATCATCATTTAATACTGCCGTTACGTTTCCTGTTAATTGGGATTCGTGCCAGCTTATATCTAATTTTTGAGCATGGTCATAAGCGGAGACTCTAAGTGAGTGTTCGACTTTTTGAGCTAATCCTCGCCATTTAATTAAATATAAATATTCAAAAGTAGATTCAAGGGCCCATATTAAAAATGTTGCAACACCAAGGAACAATACCTGGCTAGAGATTGAGCTAAACCCAAGTGATGAAACAAAGCTATCATTCTTCTGTACCACCAAGTCAACAGCTACTCCGATTAAAATTTCAGGAGCGATATCAAATAGTTTATTTAAGAAGGAATAAATCGAACCCAGATAATAGTCTTTTCGCCAGGGATGAATATATTTAAATAATTCTTTTAAGGCTTGAGTTGAGCTCATATTTGTTTTCAATAGTTTTTTTGTTTAGATGTTCAAAAATTGTTTTTTGAATAGAAAATAATTTACAGTAAATCGGTAATTGTAATTTATAAAATTTAAGTAAGCCTGTAAAATAGATTTGAGTTGGGAATTTTTATTTTAAATTACAATAGTGATATTAGTAATCTAGGTATCTTGGTAATGGGTTACGCTTTTTACAGAGCCTTTCAATTGGGGGTAAAATGGGTAGTTTGGGTATTTTTATATTATTATATTATTAGAGGGTGGGCTATTGCCCGGGTGCATGCATTGCGGTTTAAGTTGTTTCTTTAATAGATTCGATTAAAGCCAAAGAATAAGATATTTTTTTACAATCATTTTATTTTTTTTAAAGTATAATATAGTAATATAAATAAATATTTACAATTTGGCCCTATTGAAATATAAAATAAATAATTGTCCTTTTTATTTGTTGTAAAATACAATATTGTAATAAGAAAGAGTCCTTGTACCTAATGCGATTCTTTAGATAAATTATGCAAATTACTTTTTCAGTGGTAATTAATGATGCGGAGTCATATTACATATTGGGATGATTATCCTTTTTGTTGAGCAATAATAAATTGCTGACTTTGCATTAGTCTATTACTAATGGCAAATATGAAATGAAAATACAGCAAAGAGAAACATTAATCATTGATGACCCTAAGGTTATTAAGCTTCTAAAGAAAGGTCTTATTAAGAAGTTATTAAGTTGCTTCACTAGCGCTCCTAAAACTGCGTCCGAAATTTCTAGAACTATTTCTTTCCCAAAAGATAAAATTTATTATCATATAAAAAATTTAATATCATTGAACATATTATATGTTGCAGAGGTTGAATCCATCAAAGGAATTGAACAAAAAAAGTTTTTTCCTGTAGCAAAGAATATCATTTTTCAAGATTCCGTTAACAAAATACCACTAATAAAAAATGATAGATCCGTAAAACGTAAAGCTTCGCCAGTAATCCGTGATATCCCTAATCCAACCCCACTTGAATCATTACATTTAGAAAGGAAGATTCTTAGGCGTAGGACAAAAGATAGAAGGGTATCAAACCAAAGGGCTGGTTTAAATAGACGCATAAAAAATATTAATAATTTTAAAGGAAATGAAAACAGGAAATTCTCTAAACGCCGTACTATTACAGAATCAAGAACATCATTAGAAAGAAGGGAAATGTTTGAGAGACGATTCGATAGTCAAATAGGTATTAAAACTGCCGATAAATTCTCATCGCCTCAAAGTATTAAAAAGTATATACAATATCCAATTTCTTTTAAAAACTCATTTATGAAAATGAGAGGAATTAAAGAAGCTATATCATTTGTATATGAATCAAATACTGTTACGGTACTTCATTGTAATCTTTCAACCTCAGGTTTTAAAATATATAGTACCAACAAATATGAATTACCCATTGTAATAAAAGATTATACAATAAAGACTCTTCCTGAATTAATTACAAATATAGTTAGCCAGCTAATACCAGAAAAAAATAAATCAAGCGTTTACATAAGTATCCATTCAGAAAAATATCAATATGAAATGGCCTATGTCATGGTCAGTGGTAAAAATAATAAATTATTTGAAAAAGATCTATATAAGTCTTTGGAGAAGAATTTTTTATTAAAAAAAGAAGATATACTTACAGACTATAAAAAATACCTACCAAATAAAAATGGTAAATCAACAATCCTTTATTCAAGTAGAAAAGATTTTATCTCTGATGAGATTAATACTCTTGAAGAATCAGGTATTAATGCTCGTTATAACACTTCTATACCTAAAATTTTATTCAATATATATACTTACTATAACCTTGACCAAGAAAATAAGCATTCAATTCTTATTTATATGGGAAATTTAAAAACCCATCTTATTGTTGTTAATAAAAACCAAATAATTGGATCGAGCGATTTTCCTAAAGGCTTGACTTATTTTTCTAATAGATTATCTGAAATTTCTACAAAAAAATCTACACTAAAAGAAAACAACCGAGACGCAATGCATTATCTTTCCTTTTATGGAATCGGAACGGAGACATCAGACATTAAAATTTTAGATGGCTTCCCTTTCGAAAAAGCTCAATCTATTCTTCAACATCTAACTGTTACTTTTCAACATGAGTTATTAGAATGTTTAAATCTAATTTTTCCAACCAATGAAATAAATGAATTAAATACTTCAATTTTTAGTAACGCCTATATCTGTGGTCCAGGAAGTCACATTAAAAATATAGATCAATTTTTATCTAAATCCTTGATGTGTGAAGTTCAAAATCTAGCAGACAACAGTTTAGATCAATTAAAAGAAGGTAAACTTGACAAAAAAGGGTTCATTACAAGACTAAGAAAAAAACAAACTTTTCAAAAAAGAAATTCATCAGAAGTTGAATTAAAAACTATAAAAAATAAAATTCAACATAATCAGTTAGCTATAGAAACAGCAAAGAGTCCAGAAAGTGCTAAATACAGGCTTGCGAGGCTAGAAATAGAGAAAAATACAAAATTAAAATCAATCGATAGTGCAACAAAAATACTTATAGGTACGGCTAAAGAGTTTAAAGATTTTAAAAATGAGTTTATTGATAATCAACAAACCTTAAATACTGATTTACATGTTGTAGAAACTCAATTAAATGAGCAAACCGAAGTTCTTTTATCGCATTATAATGAGTCTGACAAATTAAAATTAAAAATTTCAGAAATAGATTTTGATTTAGATCAAAACTCAGATAAAAATAAAAAATTAAAAGAAAATTATAAAAATCAATATCAATCTAAAATTAAAGTTGCTACAAATTCTAGATATAAGCTGGTTGATCAAAAAGAAAACTGTGAAACACGAATAGATGAAATTGAACAATTGATTATAGGTAAACAAGATAAGCTACAGGGGCTTAATCTGAAATTAGATAGTGGGCAAAATGAAATCACAATATATGAATACTTAAAAGAATCTATTCAAAATACGGCAAATGCTTTTAAACGATCATTTATAGATGCTGCTAAAACTTTAGAGAAAATTTCACAAAAAGATCTTAATACTTTAAATGAAACAAGTTATTTAATAACTCAAAACACAAAAAGAATTAATAGTATAAAAGAAACATTCATTTCTGTTATAAAAGGTGAAATTATTTTGGAATCTAGTCATTTTATAGATGGAGAAGACGGTCTAGGGATAAGAAAAAACTTAATTTCAATTTTAGGATTAGTGTTAGATATTCCAGAAGCGGTTAATGAATTAAAGACATTTTTTTCAACAATAATAAAAATTAATGAGGAGCAGGTTAAGCTTATAAGTGAAGAAAAAGATATTGAACTTAAAATCAAAAAGTTTAAAAGAAGTAAAAAAGACCTAAAGCAGGCATATTCAATTTTGAGTAATGAACTGAATAAATATGATAAAGATGTTATTAATAAAGAAAGTAGAAGAAAAGATCTAGCTGAAATTTTATTATACGTAAGAGATACAGTTGAAATCTTAAATGAAATCAATCATAATAACCTCTTAATAAAAGAATTAAATCAGCAAACAAGACTTGGTAAAAATGAAATAAAAGATTTAGAAATAGAGATTTCAAATTTGAAGGATGCAGTAGAATTAGGCGAAAATGAAAATGAAAAAATAGATGTTCAAATCAAAAGATTTAACCAAAAGTCCATATCTGAAATAAATATTTTAGAGGAAGAATTAAAAGAGTCTATGTCAAAAGAAGAGATGTTAATCGAAGAGATAGAAGATCAAAATTATAAGATAAAAGAAATTTCAGGAGAGGTTTTAAATGCACGTAATTATACTGATCAATTAGAAAAAAAAGTCATATATAATAAAGAAGATATTGAAGATCTGAACAAAGATAAAATTGAAACCTCAGAAAGATATATCGTCGAAGAAAATAGTTTAAAACTTGAATATGATAAACGAATAAGTATTTTAGATCAAAAAAAGAGACAAAAGGTTGCAGAATCAGAAAAAACAAAAGACGTAACAATTAAGACGTTCTTTCAAAAAGAAATGATAACGCTAAAGAAAAAACAAAAATTGATTAATTCAAGTCTGGTAACGCTTAATCGAGAAAAAAATAAGGCAATAATTGAGAAAGATAAAGCAGACAAAATTTTAACTGAAAAGAAAAAGAAAAAATTACCTGAAATTTCTAAACTAAAACAAAATATTAGTACGTTACAAAAAGATTTAAAAAGAGGCCGAAAGATAGAGGAAAAATTAATTTTTCTTGAGAATGATAGAATTAAATGGGATAGTTTATTTGAAGAAGAAGACGTTCTCCACCAAAATAAAATTGAAATACTCCAAAAAAGTATAAAAAGAAAAGAGTCTATCTCATATCTGACATTTGTGAAAGCAGGACTTACCAGAATTAATAAAAGCGGAGACGCTGAGCAAATTGCGAAATCAATGGCTAGTGAAAGTATTATGTTGGATTTAGAGGAAATCAAAAAAGAAGAGGACTCTTTTATTCGCTTTAAATCCAGGTATGATTTATTTCTAAAGCGATACAGAAAAAGACATCAAGAGATAACAGCCAAAATAAAACCATTCGGAGGCAGAGAAAAAGTAATACGTGGGAAAATAAAGTCAGCTGAAATTAAAATTAAATCTGCGGAAAAAATAATCAAGGATTTAGTAAATAGATTAGATCAAAAAAATAGCTTATTTGTTAAAACTGATTCCGCTATGAATAAATACATAAAGGAAGAAAAAAGAGGTTTAGAAAATTTAAAAGTACAGATAGATAAAATACCAGAGAAAGAATCTCGAGCAAGATATGATATTGATATTAAAACTGCCGTTAAAATTTCAGTTTTTGAAAAAGAAGGAACCAAGCTCAAAAAAGAATACGATACGTTATTAAATCATTTAAATGATCAATTTAAGAATGAAGAAATAATCATAAGGACACAAAAAATTGAGAATAATATATTAGATGAATTTCAAGATCTTGATGAAACTAATTCTAAAATTAAAGTTCAGGAACAGGCAATTAAAGATTTAAAAAGTTCTATCTCTTCAAATGAACGAAAACTACAACGTCAGATAAAAAAAGTTTCACAGGCACGGATAAAAATTCAAACCAAAGAGATTGAAAACGAATTATATAAAGACGATTTTACACTAAAAAAAGATTTGAATACTAAGAACCTACTCAAAGAGCAAAGCCTTTTAATTGAAGCCGTTAATAAATGCGATAGCTTAAAAGAAGTTTTAGAACAACAAAATCAAGAGTACGAAAAATCAAAAACAATAGTAAACACATTAAAAGATAAAGTTTCAAAATTAATAAATGAGACTAAAAATGAAGTTTTATTAAACCTGGATTCAAATACAAACATTAAAAAATTAAATATTGATGATCAATTACAGTATCTATTACAAATTGAAAAAGATATACTAAGAAATATAGAACAATCTGAAAATCTCATCTACAGTACAAATACAACAATTGATACTAAAAAAAGAGAAGAGGTTGATATAGAGAGTACATTAAACCTAACCGAAAATGATTTAAACTATTTAGAAAATGATAGACAAAAAATAGAAAACCTGATTAAATCAAATACAAAGTATTTAAATGATGTTAAAAATGATTATCTAAAGAACCTTAATCTCATATTGAGTATCAAAGATTTATACCCACCTTCTAAAATAATGATAGTTGAAAGAATATCAATTCTTCACACGCTAGTAGGGCAAAAATTAAAAGACTCTGAAAATATAAATTTTGAAATTGACGATTTAAAAACTGATTTGAATAATATTAAAATTGAGGTTGCTTTAGTAGATGAAGAATTATCAAAAATAAATAAAGAAATGAAACAAGCTTTAGAAAAGTCTTTTTATGAAACCGATAATCAAGAAGATAAGTTGAAGTGGGAATTCTCCGACAGTAAAGTTGGTAGTTACTCCAACATTGCCCAATTAAAAATGAGATCAAAAGAATTATTCAATGAGGTCGTTAACCTTGAAGAATCTATTGCAATATTAAAGCATAAAGAGTCCTCTCTTAAAAACGTGATATCTGAATCTGAAAAATTAAGTAAGAAAAAGATTAGACGAATGGAAGAGGTCTGCACAAAATTAGAGCTTCAAATCACAAAAGAAAAAAATGAAATTTTAGGTATTGAGAAAGAAGTAAGCGAATTAAAAAATTTAGCTTTTAATTATGGTGACCGTATTGAAAAGCTAGAAAAAGAATTAAAAAAGTATAGAGAGCAAGAAGTTGAATATGAAATAATATTAGAAGATTTGGATAGGTCGATAAATACAATTAAAGAAAGAAGTGACAAATTAATAGAGAAAAGTTCATCTTTGATTAATAATACTATTGATATGGATTATATGGCCAATTTAGGTCTTTTGATGGATCCTTTATCTGAATTAAATCTTTTACCTGAGTCACAAAAAGAAAATGAAAATTATTTTTTTGCGAATAGAATAATGCAGAATGTTTTGATTGTTTTTCTTTTTATTTTTTCAATTTCGTCTTTAATACAACATAATCAAATCAGACCCATTGAAAATAAATTACCAATAAAGAAAGCCGAGCTCTCTCTACTAAATATGCGGAAAGATATTAAAAAAGTAGTTGAAAGTAAAAATATTGCAGCTGAAAGATATAGCGCACTTATAAATGAAGATAGCAGATTATCATCTGAAATGATTTTAATATTAAAATATTTAAGTAATAAAGTACCGAAAGATTTTCATATTACAGGACTTACGCTTGATAAGCTCCAATCAAATTATATGAATTCCGTAGCTAGTAGAAAAAATAAATCATCCATAATAATAAATATTGATGGTTTTTTTAATAAAAATTTAGATAGATCATCATTAATGATAGAAAACTTTAGAAATGATTTAGATAATTCAGGACATTTTAAAAAGATTCAATTGAGTGAAGGTGATGTTATTAAAAAATATAGAACAGCTTTTAATATGAGTGCGATTTATTAGATAATATGAAGCAGAAGAAAAAATATATTATTTTCTTAAGTATAGCTTTTGTTATGGTGTCTAGTTACATAGGGTTAGATCAAAAAATTAAAAATAAGTATGAATCCAAACACGATCAATTAAATCTTTTAAACAAAGAATTGAAATTTGGACTTGGATTGATGGATGATATTCAAGATTTAAGAAAATATTTTATTGATAATAAAGAACAACTAAGTACTAAAAAAATTACAGGTAATGAATTATTGCAAGAGGTAAACAGATTAAATACCCTAGCAAATAGTTTAAGCCTTGATATTAAGAACATAGAGATTGATTCGAGGAATACTTTCCCCGAGATAGAGGCTCTTTCTGAAAACAATAAAATTAATATTGCACGAAATTCACTCAATTTTAGATTGCATGGTAATTTTTTAGATATTGGAACATTCTTAGAAATGATTGAAAAAAACTCAAGTCAATTAAAATTGCAATTTTGTTCAATTGGATTAGATAGCCTCGATCCTCAAGGTGTCATTGCAGAAATAGAATATTTAACCTACGGGGGGTTGGAATTATGATTAGAGAAAAAACCATTCTAACTCTCTCTATTTTGACTATTATAATAGTTCTTATTGACGCGTTATTTGGCTCAATATTTTCAATCAATATCGAAAAAAATCTATCTA
>Ga0308019_10002322_pt1 | contig 10910 bp, 11 predicted proteins | sample Neamet284_FD_203135 | JGI IMG/M metagenome (GOLD analysis project Ga0308019, IMG submission 203135) | Marine microbial communities from water near the shore, Antarctic Ocean - #284 | ecosystem: Environmental > Aquatic > Marine > Unclassified | place: Southern Ocean | collected 2014-10-01
AATTTTGAATATAATTAAGAATATAAAATAAACCAGAAGAATTCTAATGCATACCGGATAGCTTTACTTGTTTTATCTGATTCTGTTTTTGAAATGCCTATTCGTTTTTTGAATGTTATAGGGATTTCAACTACTCGTAAATCATTTTTTATCCCCAACATAGTCATAAAAAGAGCAAAAAGACCACTTTTTGGTTTTACAATTACTTCACCAGTTTCAGAATCCGTAAATTGAGTTATGATCTTAGTTAATGCTTCTCTTCTAATACACCTGTATGAACATCCGACATCAGTTAAGCTAACAATTCCCATATGCTGTAAACTGAAAAATTTTATTTGAATAAGTTTGGCAAGTAAGAAATTTCCCCATACATAGAATGTTTTATTTTGGTTTCCTTTTTCAGATAAAACTTGAATTTCTCTTGTACCGATAACCATATCTGCATTTTCTATGTAAGGGACCATTTTTTCTAAATCCTTACCTGCATAAGTTCCGTCTGCTTCAGTTAGTGCTATAATGTTTGCATCTGTTTCTAGAGATTTTTTTAATCCCATTACACAAGAATGCGCATAACCCATGTTTTTGTTTTTTCTAATTACCGTAGCACCACAACTTTCTGCAATCTTAGCTGTATTATCTGAACTATTATTATCTATAACAAAAACATGTTCAACATTTTTTTGGTTAATGTAGTCCTTAACCACTTTTTCAATTACTGGCTCTTCATTATATGCCGGAATTATTACACAAATTTTTGGTTTAGTGATAGGGTTGTTTGTTAAATAATATAACTCAGAATCTGTTTTGTATTGTTTTCTACTGAATACAAAAATTAATGCACAAATAAGCCAAAATACATCTGCTAAAATAATCCATTTGAAATAAGTTGAATAAAATATTCGTTCACTTAAATTCAATCCTTGAAATATTGCATGTATTCCTTCAGTACTCCAAACAACAAAATTAATTATTACAAATACAAAATTTATAAAAAATAAAATAATTACAGAAATAATTAATAATGAAAATTTTATACCCAATTTTTTTCTCTCTTCATTATAAAATGTTATAATACTCTGATATTAACTTAAAATTATGAAAGCAGTTATCCTTGCTGGTGGACTAGGAACTAGAATCTCTGAAGAGACTCATCTTAAACCAAAACCTATGGTCGAAATTGGTGGAAAACCAATACTCTGGCATATAATGAAATCTTATTCTCATTATGGAATCAATGAATTTGTAATTTGTTTAGGATACAAAGGATATCTCATAAAAGAGTATTTTGCTAACTATGCTCTTCATGAATCTGATTTTACAATTGATATTCAAAAAAACAGTTTAGATATTCATAAAAACAATGCAGATCCTTGGAAAATCACTCTCATAGATACTGGTGAAGAATCCATGACTGGTGGAAGAATCAAAAGAATATCCAAATACCTAGATGATACTTTTTGTTTAACATATGGCGATGGATTATCTGATGTCAATATTTCTGAGACAATTTTACATCACAAAAAAAATAAAACTATTGGAACATTAACTGCAGTACAACCTCCAGGGAAATTTGGTTCAGTTACAATTGAAGATACTGCAGTAACCACATTTCAAGAAAAGCCTAAAGGGGATGCAGGTTGGGTAAATGGTGGATTTTTTGTATTGGAGCCAGAAATTATTGACTATATCGAAGGAGATCACATCATGTTTGAACGAGAACCACTTCAACAATTAACCAAGGAAAATCAATTATCTGCTTATCGTCATAGTGGATTTTGGCATCCAATGGACACTTTAAGCGATAAGAGAAAATTAGAACAATTGTGGTCTAAAGGAAATGCCCCCTGGAAAGTTTGGTAAAATGAAAGATATTGTATTTGGAAATATATTTTTAGATGAAACAGTACTTGTTACTGGACATACGGGTTTTATTGGAGGGTGGTTAACTACATGGTTAATTTACTTAGGAGCTAAGGTGGTAGGAGTTTCACTAGAACCATCTACCAAACCATCATTATACGAATTAAATGGTTTGAAAAACCACATAATAGATTATAAAAAAGATATTAGAGATTATGCTGAAATTGAATCAATTATTAAAGAGCATAATCCTAAATTTATATTTCATTTAGCATCTCAACCCTTAGTTTTAAAATCATATGTTGAACCATTAGAAACATTTTCAACAAATGTAATGGGAACTGTAAATATTTTAGAAATAATAAGAAAGTTAAATTCTACAAGTGTATTCATTAATTTTACTTCAGACAAATGTTATGAGAATAAAGAAATTGGCCATGCACATAATGAAAATGACAAATTAGGTGGCCACGATCCGTACAGTGCAAGTAAAGCTTCTTCAGAAATAGTAACTAACTCATTTAGACAATCATTTTTTGAAAATCAAAAAAATCATATTTGTGTATCTACAATTAGAGCTGGTAATGTAATTGGTGGAGGTGATTGGGCAGAAAATAGACTAATACCTGACTGTATGAGACATTTTAATAAAAATGAAAATATAGTGATTAGAAATCCTGAAGCCATACGCCCATGGCAACATGTTTTTGAGCCTATTTCAGGAATTCTTTTACTTGCTTATGCCATGACAAAGAATCCTGAAAAATTTAACGAGTCGTGGAATTTAGGTCCTAATTCTACAAATATTACAGTGAAAGAAGTAGTAGAAAAAGTAATTAGAAAATGGGGAAAAGGATCATGGAAAGAATTTGATGATAATGATTTAGAGTCACATGAATCTAATATACTGAAATTAGACTCATCAAAAATTCAAAATAAATTAAATTGGATACAGTGTCTTACTCTAGATGAAGCAATTGATTACACTGTAGAATGGTACAAAAAATTTACAGAAAAAAATGATAATATGTTTAATTTTTCAATAAAACAAATTGAAAATTATCTTACAAGGGCAAATTTGTTAAATGTTACGTGGATAGAAAAACACCATGTCTAAAATTATAGTTACTGGAGCAAGTGGCTTTGTAGGTGCAAATTTAGTAAAAAAAATAATAAATAAAAATGAGATCTATATTTTTGCAAGAAAAGAATCTGATACATGGAGATTAAATGATATAAAATCTGAAATAAATATACAAACAATTAATTTTGAGAATAAAAATAAAATTCAAAGTGTAATAAATAAAATAAAACCTGATTATGTTTTTCATCTTGCCACATATGGTGGATATCCATTTCAACAAAATATTGAAAAAACCATAGGAAGTAATGTTACTAATAGCATTAATTTGATGCAAGCCCTAACTGAATATGGGAAATTAGAAAAATTCATCAATATTGGTAGTTCATCAGAATATGGACCTAAAACTAAACCTATGAGAGAAACAAATTTAGCTGAACCTATACTTCCTTATGGCATTACCAAATTAACACAAACATATTTTGCAAAATATTTTTTTACAAAGTTTGGATTACCAAGTGTCACATTAAGATTATTTTCAGTATATGGCCCACTAGAAGAACCAGGAAGATTAATTTATGATATTATGACTCATACATTAAAAAATAAAAACCTTAAACTATTCTCTAAAAAAGCTAAAAGAGATTTTATTTTTGTAGACGATGTTATAGAAGCCATTGAAAAAACATCCAAAACGCCAAATGTTGAAGGTAAAATTTTTAATATTGGATCTGGAAAAGAACATTCAATTGAAGATGTAGTAAATATTGTACAATCTAAATTAAAAAAAGATTTAAAAGTTTCATGGGGAAATATTGAAAAACAAAGAAGCTTTGAAACAAATGATCATTGGATTGCAAATATTTTAAAAACAAAAAAAGAGATTAAATGGAATCCTAAGGTTAATTTTGAGAGTGGTTTGGCAAAAACATTTGAATGGTATAAAAATAATAATAACATATACAAAACAAAAAAAAGTTAAAAAATTATGGTACATGATTTAGAAAAAATGCAGGATCTTGCACAAAAAGTACGAATACATGTTTTAGATATGGTGAATTATGCACAGAGTTCTCATATTGGAGCTAGTTATTCAATTGTAGAAATTCTTGTAACACTATATTCTAATATATTAAAAATTAATCCAAAAGATCCAGATAATTCTAACCGGGATAAATTTATTCTTAGTAAAGCACATGCAAGTTGTGCATTATATGCAATCTTAGCAGAATCAAATTTTTTTCCTCTAGAAACATTAAAAAAATATTATGTTGACGGCGGTGTACTTCCAGGTCATTTAGATAAAGAATCAGCATCTGGAATTGAGCATTCTATGGGCTCTCTTGGACATGGATTGCCATTTGGAGTGGGATTATCATATGCAAATAAGATTGATCATAATCCAGGTCAAATTTATGTATTAGTTGGAGACGGGGAATGTAATGAAGGTTCAATTTGGGAATCTGCCATGTTTGCAGGGCATCATAAATTAAATAATTTAACTGTAATTGTTGATTATAATAAAATTCAGAGTTTTGGACGTGTAGATGAAGTGATGAGTTTAGAACCTTTTGGAGAAAAATGGACATCCTTTAATTGGGATGTACATGAAATTGATGGCCATGATTTTGAACAATTAATTACAGTATTGGAATTAAAATCTACAAAACCTAAAGTCATAATAGCACATACAATTAAAGGCAAAGGAGTATCTTTTATGGAAAATAAATTGGAATGGCATTACAAATCCCCAAATCCGGAACAGTATGATGAAGCATTAAAGGAGTTAGAGAATAAAAAATGAGAAGTGCTTTTGTAAATACTTTAAAAGAATTAGCAAGAAAAGATGAAAGAATATTTTTAGTAACTGCAGATATGGGTTTTTCCGTTTTTGAAAGTTTTAGGGAAGAATTTCCAGATAGATTTCTTAACACGGGAATTGCAGAACAAAATACTGTAGGGATTGCAGCAGGACTTGCAATGTCCGGTAAAATTGTTTATGTTTATAGTATAATTCCATTTATTACAATGAGATGTTTTGAACAGATTCGTTTAGATCTGGCATATAACAATGCAAATGTAAAATTAGTAGGAGTAGGAGCAGGATTCACTTATGGTTCAATGGGAAGTAGTCATCATGCTATTGAGGATATATCCATAATGAGATCCATTCCCAATATGACGGTTTTTTGCCCTGGTGACCCATTTGAAACTGAGGAATTAATTAAAAGAAGTTATGAGCTTCCTGGACCTGTGTATATCAGATTAGGTAAAAATGGAGAACCTGTAATTCATAAAAATAGAAATAAAATAGAAATAGGAAAACCAATCAGCATTACAGAAGGAAATGATTTAATTTTAATCACTACAAGTAATACGTTGGAATTAGCTAAATCTTGGGTAGATGAATGGGGTACAGAGGGAATAAATGTAAATCTTGTTAGTTTACCTACGATCAAACCTGTTGATCAATTAGAAATTAGAAAATTAATTGATAGAGATATACCCATAATAACATTGGAAGAACACAGTATTATTGGAGGATTGGGTTCAACTATTTCAGAAATTATTGCTGAAAGTGGGAAAGGTGTAAAATTTAAACGAATGGGAATTAATGACATGTTTTCACATTATGTGGGAGGTGCAGACTTTCAACGAAAAAAATTGAATATCTTACAAAAACCAGAAAAATCATGGTTTTTAAAATAATATGTGTTGATAACAAAAATGAAGTACATCAATAAAAATAGAATTTTTATTTCAATTCTACTAATTACATTATTTTACATTATTTTTATATTTTATTCAGATTTTGATAAAATTAAAACTAATTACCAAAATTTTAATATTTTATATTTTCTTCCTGTATTACCTATATTGTTTTTCTCAATGTTTTGTAGAAGTTTAGTGCAGAGATATCTATTAAAAAATATGAATATACAAATTTCTATAAAATCTTCATTTTTAATTTTTTTAGGAGGATATTCTATGATAATGACTCCTGGTGGAGTAGGTTTAATAATAAAATCATATTTAATCCAAAAAAAATATGGACATAAAATTTCTAAATCAATTCCACTTGTATTTGCAGAACGATTTTATGATATTTTAGCAGTAGAAATAATTATTTTATCAACACTTTTTTTGTTTTTTTCTATAACTTCTGTAATTTTATCAATTTTATTAGGGATAGGAATAGGTACAGCTATATTATTTATTAAAGTCAAAAAATTTAACTCTTTTTTTCTTAGTATTATTACTAAATTAAAAATTATAGATGATGAACAAAATAGTAAAGAACTTTTTTTAGAAACAATTCAGAAACTTTTTAAAATTAAATTTTTTATAAAAATTTCAATAATTATAACTGGATTAACTTTTTTTGAAGGAATAATTATTTTCTTAAGTTTTCAAATTTTTAATATAGATATTGGTTACATTGAATCAATTCAAGTTTATTATACGTCAATGTTGCTAGGAGCACTTTCACTATTACCAGCTGGAATTGGTGCAATAGAAAGTCTTTTTGTATTTTTATTATCTGAAAAAAATATTTCATTAGATTTGGCTACATCTACAATTCTATTTATTAGATTTATTACAATTTGGTTATTAGCTGGAATTGGAATAATAATCTCATTAAAATTATTTTCAAAATAGTAACATCTACAATTTTAGATAAAACGTATTAGTTTTAAAGAATTTATAAAAATAAATTATTTTATAGTTTTTAAATTAGATGCTAGAATATGATTATCTATATTTTAGAATTAATATTATTTCTTTTTTGGGCAATAATTCCTAAATTGCCTAGTGGGAGTTTTAATGAAAATTTATTTATTCTTAGTGATTTAGCAATTTTTTGAATTTTATCTGCAGTAATTGAATTTATTGGGAGTAATTGAATTAGACGTTCAATACTTACAATATTTTGAATTGAAAATACGCTGTGAACCAAAAAATTGTTTTGTTCAAAAATCTTTCTCATAGTAGCAAGATCATATAGATATGCATGACCAATATCTATTATTGGTGATTTTTCACCTAGTAGTTTTGCTGAAAATGAACTTGCATTATGATTAATTGCTAAAATAAATCCATTATCTTTTAAAACCTTAAAACAATTTTGTAAAAATACATTTGGTTCTGCAATATGATCAAAAGTCTGAAAAAAAGTAATCATATCAAAACTATCTTTTTCAAACATTTTTTCATCAAACATTCCATTAATTATGAATGGTTTAACTGAAGGAGAAGCTTGATTAATTGCATCTTTACTTGGTTCCACTCCGACAATTTTTTTAAATCCAAATTCGCTAGCTTTTTCTAAAATAAACCCATTTGAACAACCTATGTCTAAAAAAGAATTTGTTTCAACATCATATTTGTTTAAAATATTTTTAAAATAGTGTCCGTATGTTTTTTTTAATGGAATATTTTCATTATTGTCTGTATAACTGCATTCACTATCAAAATAGAATTGTTTGAGTTCCTTTTGATCAATTAGAGGATCCGATCTTAGTAAACTACACGTCTTACATTTTACAATTTCATAGTGAAAAAAATCACGTTTTCGCCTAGGCGCATATGGGGATGCATCTAATTTTTCTTTAGGTAATTTTTGAGGAAAAATAGAAATCGAATTATCAAAAGAATTACATATTGCACATTTAGTAGGTTTTAATTTCATATTTTTATTAGATATATTTAAAAATTATTCAGGGTATTAAAAATTCTACTTATGAATTATTTCTAATCATCCAAATTTACCTCGTATACTACTACCCCGCTTCTACCTGTATTTGAGAAATAAATAGAATCAAGAAAATCAGGGAGATTTTTATTCTCAGGATTTGCAATAAGGGAATTAATGTAGTAAGATTGATCAGCCCCATACCATGTAGCTGCAGGATCTATCACAGTATCTGAAAATTGATAAATTAGATAATTTGGAATTTCATTTGATATGGTCTTGTGTGGAGGCATACTATTGTTACTAGATAGCCAATGTTCCATTTTGGACCAATTCTTTTTAGTAATAAAATCTTCAACAGTGTCTGTTTTATTACCTTCATTAAAAGATGTAAAAATAAATTTTGAGTTTGTATGAAATGAATAAGATGGTGAAAATGCCATGATTGTTTTAGTTTCAATATCTTTATCTTGTTTAAGTAATTCAACAATTTTTTTAAAATCGATTCCAGTACTTTCTAATTCATCACCAGAAAAAAATCCGTATATTGTACTAAATTTTGACATGTTTTCACTTTCACTTTGATAGAATGTGGATAAAATTAAAGTAAAAGCAAATCCAACATTAACTAATAAAATTAATGAAATAATTATCAATTTAAATTTCATTTTTATCCTCGTAGTGAATTAATTGTTTTATTTTTATTTGTATATCTGGAATTCCTTTAATTAAAAATAATGAACTTAAAGCTGGAAAAATTATCCAGATTGGCAATAACTGATATGCTCTATACACCGGGATGATTGAAATTCCTACCATGAAAATTATTGTTACTAGTAGTAAAAATTTAACATTGTCTGGAATTTTTTTAATATTACTTATTCCTAAAATAGTAAAAGGCAATAATACTAGCAACATGAAATGATATTGTATTTCTCCAAAAAATAAAATTAACAAAAGGAGAGTCAAAAAAGATAAAATCATTACTAAACATTGAAATTTACTTAGTCGTATTTTTGTAATATATAAAAAACCTCCAAATACTGGAATCATTCCTAGTATTGGAAATATGGGAATTATAGAAAGGCTATCAAAATTATCTATAGAGAATTTGAATAAATGATCTGGATTATGATATAGTAAATTATAAAAATAATTTTTTAGAAATAAATTAGGATCTATGAAAAACGCGGAAATTAAGCCTTCATTATGTATTTCTACAACTTTTGAATGCCATTCTATTGTTTGAAATTTAAATAAATCTAAAATATACATATTTGATTTTGAAGTAGATAATTTACCATGCGTAATAAAATTATATACTAATACCGGACTAATTGTTACAAGAAAAGAAAAGAAAGTTAAGAATGATTGTTTAAATTTTAGAATTCTCTTTCTTTCAAAAATTAATAAAAAAATTAAAAATGATAATAATATAATAATTGATTGATATCTAAACGAGAAAGATATTCCAAGGAATAGTCCTATTAATAAAAAATCACGAGTTCTTTTTTGTTTTTTTGTTGCAAAATATAATGAAATAAATATAAAAAATAATGGGGATATTTCATTCAATACCATTACAGATAAAAATATAATTTTTGCATTTACAGCAAAAAGTAATTGTGTTACTAATGCTACTTTTTTGTCAAAAAGATTTTTTGTAATATAATATGATAAAAATACAATTCCAGTTCCACCTAATAATGAAATAATTTTACCTGCAACAAATCCATCTCCCAGTATATCTCCTAAAAATGCATGAAAAACTGGGCCTGCTATTGATGAACCTGCTAGATCGACATTCTCTGCATTACCTTTTAGAATTTCTTTTCCGGCATTATAATAAAAAATTCCATCGGGCTCTGTAAAATCTAAGTGATGAAAGAATGAAATATACAAAATTATAAAAAAGAATACTAAGGAAATTAAAATTGGAGATTTATTTGAATCTTTGATGCTTGTAACTGTTTTAATCAAATTGATATTTTATATCAATAAAAAATGAATTAAAATGTTTTATGTTTGTGATAAATTAATTCTAATTTATTATAATCAATATAATAATTATTTTAGTAACAGTTCTGAAATTAAATTACTTACTGAAGGTAAATTTTCAATCTTTTTTATTTCATACTCATTAATATTATCCGTTAATTTTTCAGAAATAAATTTTGTAAGATCAATCGTATGAGTTTTATCTAAATTAACCGTATTAGAAATTCCAAATTTTTCCCCATATTTAACCAATATTCTATCTTCTGGATAATTTTTTCGTGAAATTGTTAACATTGGACATCTGGAATTAATACATTCAGAAAATATGCTATATCCCGGTTTAGCAATAATTAACTTAGATGCAGCTATAATATTTTGAATTTCAATTGAATTTTTAATTTTAATATTATCAATTTCGATATATTTTTGGTTAATGTTAATAATTTTAGTATCCTTATTATTTAATACAATATTTATTTTTTGATTATTATTTCCTAAATAAACTGCGATAGGTCTATCAATAATTTTCAATTTTTTAAAAATTGTATTTTTTGACATAGATATTTTTCTACATAATAATGAAGAATTTTTAGTTTTTTTCAATCCCTTTAACTGCATATGTAATGGTAATTTTATCGCAAGATCTGTCATTTCAAAAGATGTGTATAGCCAATCAATTATTTTATCATTAAATTTATGGTAAGGAAATTTTTCTAGAATATCAATCCAAGTAAAATTAGCAATTGTTACAGAAGGAATACCAAGCATGTTTGCTAATTGAATACTAATAGGTGATATGTCTGAAATTATTAAATCCACTTTTTTATTTTTGTAGAATTCAATTTCTTTATTCAGCCATTTTTTCTGATTATTTATCCAATTATTATATAAAAAATATGTTTTTTCATAATCTGGACTACTAGAAAAAATATTAGAAATAGGTCCAACATCTGTTTTTAATTTTATTATTTTAGTATAAGGTAAATGTAATTGTAGAAAATTAAATGCATTAAAATTTTTTATGATGATTTCATAGTTTTTCTGTTTTAGTTGTCTAACCAATCCAATAATTCTAGACGCATGGCCAAATCCATGATCAGAGACATAAATGACTATTTTTTTCATGATAATTTGAATTAGATGTTATTTTTTAAATTATTACTTTACTAATTAAATATGACATGAATTTTAATAATGTGGAATGAAATGTGTATTATTAGCTGGTGGGAAAGGAACACGATTAATGGAGGAAACATTGGAAAAACCAAAACCTATGGT
>Ga0308019_10002326_pt1 | contig 10891 bp, 4 predicted proteins | sample Neamet284_FD_203135 | JGI IMG/M metagenome (GOLD analysis project Ga0308019, IMG submission 203135) | Marine microbial communities from water near the shore, Antarctic Ocean - #284 | ecosystem: Environmental > Aquatic > Marine > Unclassified | place: Southern Ocean | collected 2014-10-01
CTTTCGGAAGAAACTACTACTGGAGTACACAGATTATATGAGAGAATGGAAAAAGGAACTCTTTTTACTCCAGCTATTAATATTAATGATTCGGTTACTAAATCAAAATTTGATAATAAGTACGGATGTAAAGAGTCATTAGTAGACGCGATTAGAAGAGCTACTGATGTAATGATGGCGGGTAAGGTTGCTGTTGTTGCCGGTTATGGTGATGTAGGTAAGGGTTCTGCAGCTTCACTTAGAGGTGCAGGCGCTAGAGTTATTGTTACGGAAATTGACCCAATTTGTGCCTTACAAGCAGCAATGGATGGATTTGCAGTAAAAAGAATGGATGATGCGTGTAAGAATGCAGACATCATTGTAACTACAACAGGAAATAAAGATATTATTCAATCTCGTCATTTTGAGGGGATGAAAGACAAAACGATTGTTTGTAATATCGGTCATTTTGACAATGAAATTGATGTGTCTTGGTTAAATGATAATTGGGGGCATACTAAGGATACAGTAAAGCCTCAGGTGGATATGTATACTATTGATGGTAAGGATATCATTTTATTAGCTGAAGGTAGATTGGTGAATTTAGGCTGTGGTACAGGTCATCCTTCTTTTGTAATGTCTAATTCATTTACAAACCAAGTATTAGCACAATTAGAATTATGGAATAATACAGATGCATACAAGAATGAAGTATATATGTTGCCTAAGCATTTGGATGAAAAGGTAGCTAGATTACATTTGGCTAAAATTGGAGTAGAGTTAGAAACTCTGCGTACTGACCAAGCAGAATATATTGGAGTAACAGTTGAAGGTCCATACAAGCCAGAGTACTATAGGTATTAGTGTTTAAGTTAAAATAATATATAAAAAGCCCGAGAAATCGGGCTTTTTTTAATTGGAAATATGCATTTGACTGCCACTCAATGTCCAATAGTATTTTTTTAATGGAAGTAATGCTGGTGAGTTTAGTACGCTAGCGTCATTGCTCAGTAAAAAAGCTGATGTACAACAGCCGCAATAAGCAATTCCGGCATCTACAGAATCAATTTGAGAGCATGAGAGTGATGGTTCATAACTGCAATTTCTATCATATACTTTATAGTCCTTTCCAACACCATGGTAAATAATGATACCCTCAACCCCTCCTTCAATAAAAATAGAGTTGCCCGAAACTTGCAAGTCGCTATGTTCTGGCAAATTTAAATCTATGTTAATATTTACATAAACTTCTTGTATGTAGTCGTCTTTTGTATTGCAAGTTGAGAAAAAGAAGAGTGCTAAAAGAATGTAAAAGGCTAATTTCATAGCTGCAATTTTATAAAAAAGAAATGGATTTTTCCTTTATTGATGTATTAATTTATTGTTATCTTTACCGCTTTATAAAAACAGAATTTATATTTAAACGAAACATTATACCATGTTGAGAAAAATTTATTTAATAGTAATTTTAGCACTTACTTCATCATTTGCTATGGCTCAATCAGGTTCCTTGAAAGGGGTAATAACTGATGCAATGAGTGGAGAACCAGTCCCTTTCGCTAATATTGTTATTGAAAAAAATGGAAATCAATCAGGAGGGACAACTACTGATTTTGATGGAAATTATACAATTAAGCCTGTTGAACCAGGTACTTATACCATAAAAGCAACATTTGTTGGATATGGTACTGTTGAGGTTACTGGCGTTATTGTTTCGTCAAATAAAATCACTTTTCAGGATGTGAAGCTTCAGCAAGGTGTGGCAATAGGAGAGGTAATAATTATTGCGTACAAGAAGCCGCTTTTAGATCAGGATAATCTTTCAGGAGAAACAAAAACTGCAGAAGAGATTGTTGCATTACCTACAAGAAATATTGCATCAGTAGCTGCAAGTACAGCAGGTATTTATCAAAGAGATGAAGGAGATGGTGTTAATGTAAGGGGTTCTCGTTCGGATGCAACTGAATATTATGTTGATGGTATTAAGGTAAGAGGAAGCTTGGGAGTACCCACTTCAGGTATTGAACAAATTACTGTGATTACAGGAGGTGTTCCTGCTCAATATGGAGATGCTACAGGGGGGATTATTTCGATAACTACAAAAGGACCTTCTAATAAAATGTTTGGAGGTATTGAGTTTGAATCTTCTTCATTGTTTGATAGTTATAATTATAATTTATTAGGGTTTGCTCTTTCTGGTCCTATTTTGAAGAAAAGAAACACTGATGGATCTAAAGGATCTTCAATAATTGGGTATTTCTTATCAGGTGAATTTAGAAGTGTTGACGATGCTGATCCTTCAGCAATTGGAATGTGGAAAGTAAAAGATGATGTTTTAGCTGACTTACAAGTTAATCCATTTAAAATTGCACCTAATGCTTCTGCAGGATTTTTAAGTAGATCGGAATTCTTAACAGAAAATGATTTTGAAAATACCCAAGCAAAACAAAATGCGAACGAAAAAAGATTTAACCTTTCTGGAAAATTAGACATTAAGCCAAGTAAGAATACTTTTCTTTCATTGGGGGGATCCTACTATGCACGTGAGAGTAGAGATTTCTCTTCATGGCGTTCAATGTTCTCTTCGGATAATAACCGTCAATCAACTCAGCATACTTATCGTGTATTTGGAAAGTTAGTACAAAAATTTGGCTCTGTTGAGGACAATGATGATGAATCATCAGCTACTATAAAGAATGCTTTCTTTACTATTCAAGGAAATTATACAAATAATAAATATACTTATGTTGATGCTGATCATCAAGAAGATTTATTTAATTATGGATATGTTGGTCAATTTACTACCAGTAAAGCTCCTATATATAATTTTGGATCTTCTATTGTTGATTCTTCAAATGGTATCCTTTACACAGGTAGAGTGCTAAATGGCTGGACAGATACACTTTTCGAATATAATCCTGGTGGCCTTAATACGGCCTTAGAGAATTACACTAATGCATATATTGATATGTTTTCACAATATAGTATGTCTTCTTATATAGGAGGTTATGGTGCTGATGGACAGTTAAGAACAGCAGCAGACTTACAAGGAAAAGGATTGCTGAATGGTCAATTACCTTCAAACGTATATTCTCTATTCGGAAATCATGGCTCTATGTATAATGGTTCTGCTAAGCGAGAAGATACACAAACTAGTTTTAAGGCATCAGGTTCAGCTGATATTAAATCACACGAATTTTCTTTTGGCTTTGAATTTGAGCAAAGAAAAGATTACTATTGGGGTATAGGGCCAATGGGATTATGGGGTTTAATGCGTCAGCAAGCTAATAAACATATTTTAGAAAGAGATTTATCTAATCCTTATCCTGTATTTGATGAAAATGGTGTTTACCAAGATACTGTAAACTATGATCGTTTGTTTATTGCAAGTGAGCAATCAACCTTTGATGCAAATTTTAGAGAAAATCAAAATCTTGGCCAGCTAGATTTTATTGATATTGATTCATATACTCCTGATGCATTCAGTTTAGATATGTTTAGTCAAGATGAGTTATTAAATAATGGTTCTTCGTTAGTGTATTACTATGGGTATGATATTTATGGAAATAAAAATGAAGAACATAATACATTAAAGGATTTCTTTACTCACAAGGATGATAATGGACAATATACAAGAAATATTGCAGCTTATAATCCAATTTATCAAGCAGGATATATACAAGATAAATTTGCAGTAGAAGATTTAATTTTTAATATAGGATTAAGAGTTGATCGTTTTGACGCTAATCAAAAAGTATTGAAAGATAGATACTTATTATACAGTGCATATACTGCTGGTGCTGATGTTGATTTATTAGGCTCAGGTTTTGTTCCATCAACAATTGGTGATGATTATGTTGTTTATGTTGATGATATTGAGAATCCTTCAGCGGTTGTAGGGTATCGTGACGGAGATGTTTGGTATAATTCTGATGGACTTGTTATTTCTGATCCAACTTTATTAGCTGAGGCTGCAGGAGGTAAAATTGCTCCTTATTTAATAAACCCTGATGACGCTAAAAATGGAGATATTAAAATGGATGCTTTTGAAGATTATACGCCAGAAACAGTATTTATGCCAAGGATTGCTTTCTCTTTCCCTATATCTGATGAAGCCCAGTTCTTTGCACATTATGATGTCTTAACACAAAGGCCACCAACTGGAAATAGATTAGAGCCAGTTGATTATTTATTTATGGCAGATAGAGTTGGTGCAACTTTGAATAATCCTAATTTAAAGCCTGAAAAAACAGTTGATTATGAATTAGGATTTGCTAAAACCTTATCATTAAAGTCGGCACTTAAAATCTCCGCATTTTATAAGGAATTAAGAGATATGATACAGATAACAAATACTTTGTCAGCTTACCCAGCACAGTATTATACTTATGGAAATATCGATTTTGGTACTGTAAAAGGGATGTCGGTTAATTATGACTTAAGAAGAACAAATAACATACAACTTACCGCTAATTATACTTTACAGTTTGCTGATGGTACAGGCTCTTCAGCTACATCAGGGGCTAGTCTAGTTAGTACAGGGCAACCAAACTTACGCACTACTATTCCTTTGTCTTACGACCAAAGACATGCTATTTCAGCTTCAGTTGATTATCATTATGGTGATGGTAAAGATTATGACGGACCAGTTTGGTTTGGCGCTAATGTATTTCAAAATTCTGGAGCAAATCTTATGCTATCTGCGGGCTCAGGAACCCCTTATTCTCGTCAATCTAATATTACTCAGGAAGCAGCTGAAGGAATTAATGATCGCTCTACTTTAGCAGGTAATCTTAACGGTTCTCGTTTGCCTTGGCAATTCAGAATGAATCTGAAAGTGAATAAATCATTTGAAATTAAATGGAATGATAAAAAGAGCTCAAATTTAAATGTATATGTCCAAGTACAAAACTTATTGGATGCTAGAAATATAATTAGTGTCTACCGCGCAACAGGTAATCCTGAGGATGATGGGTATTTAACTTCATCAGCAGCACAAAACGCAATTGAAGCAAAAAATGAAGAAGAAGCATTTAGATATTTATACTCTTTAGCCGTTAACAATCCTTCTAACTATAGTCTTCCAAGAATGTGGAGGGCAGGTATTAGTTTGCAATTTTAATTAGATAATGAAAATGAGACTGAAAAATATAGCATTTATGAATAATTCAATAAAAAAAATAGCAACTCTTTACCTAGCTCTATTTACTGTAGTATTAGTAGCAAAAGAAAATGTTAATTATCCTGGCGTATCCACTTCAGTAAACACTAAGATTGCAGCTGGTTGTGATCCTTCTAATTCACAAACTGATTTAGATGTTAATAATGTGAGAACTACCATTATGGGTGGAGGTGATATGTGGTGGAATTTATCTGATCCTCAATATGAAATTCCAAAAGGAGGAAATAAACACTCTTTGTTTGCGGGAGCATTGTGGATTGGTGGAATAGATGCTGGTGGCCAATTAAAGGTAGCTGCCATGACTTATCGTCAGAGTGGAAATGATTTTTGGCCAGGACCTTTAAATGTTGATAATGCAACTATTGCAGCTGATGAATGTGCTAAATGGGATAAACATTTCAAAATTGATCGTTCAGTAGTTGAGGAATATCATACTCGTTTTGGTTCTGACCCAACTTATGTGATCCCTGAATCAATATTAGAATGGCCAGCTCATGGAGATCAATCCTTAGGACAAGATGAGTTTCTAGCTCCTTTTTATGATGTTAATGGTAATGGTGTTTATGAGCCATATTCCGGTGATTATCCTGATTATAATGTAACGGGCAATAATGATGCTGCTGCTTTGTTTGGCGATCAAACTTTATTCTGGATCTTTAACGATAAAGGAAATATTCACTCTGAAACTCAAGCTGATGCTTTAGGTTTAGAAATTCACGCACAAGCCTTTGGTTTTACTTCTGATAATGAAGTAAATGATATGACCTTTTATAACTATAAAATTATTAACCGTTCTACACTACCTCTTAATGATACTTATTTTGGACAATGGGTAGATGCTGATTTAGGGTATTACTTGGATGATTATGTAGGTTGTGATGTGAATCTTGGTTTAGGTTTCTGTTATAATGGAGATGCAGAAGATGAAGGAGCTTCGGGTTATGGGTTTAATCCTCCCGCTATTGGAGTAGATTTTTTTCAAGGACCTTTAGCTGATCCTCTTGATGGCATTGATAATGACAGAGATGGAACTATTGATGAGGAAGGAGAGCAAATTATCATGTCTAAATTTGTATATTATAACAATGATCAAACTGTACAAGGAAATCCAAGTGGAGGAACAGATATCTATAATTATTTAAGAGGTATTTGGAGAGATAATGTTCCTATGACTTTTGGTGGTGATGGGCATGGGGCAGGTAATGGTTCAACAACTGATGAATGTAATTTTATGTTTCCAGGAACTTCAGATGATCAATTCCAAGGACAGGAATGGACAGAGCAAACAGCAGGAAATATTGCTGCTGATAGAAGATTTGTTCAGTCAGCGGGCCCTTTTACCTTACAACCAGGAGCTGTAAATAATATTACAACTGGTGTTATCTGGGCAAGAGCAAAATCAGGAGGTCAAACAGCATCTATTCAGTTGCTTAAAATTTATGATAGAGAAGCACAAGCTTTATTTGACAATAACTTTAATATTCTTAACGGACCTGATGCTCCTGATTTAACAGTTAGAGAGTTAGATAAAGAATTAATTTTTACTATTTCGAATGGAGAAAATTCAAATAATCAAAATGAATCATACTCAGAAAAAGATCCTTATATTACAAAGCCAGCTAATATTGCTAATTATCCTGATTATAAGTTTCAAGGATACTTAGTATATCAATTAAAAAGTGCTACAGTATCAGTTACTGATTTGGATGATTTGGACAAAGCAAGATTAGTTTTCAGAAGTGATATTAATGATACAGTTTCAGGAATTGTAAATCAATATCTTGATCCTATTTTAGGAGTTTATACTCCAATTGAGGAAGTTGCTTCAATATTAAGTGAGGGTGTTCTTGGTTCTGTTGATCAAGGGGTTCAGTTTTCATTCCAAATTACAGAAGATAAATTTGCCTTAGGAAATACACGCTTAGTAAATCATAAAACTTATTACTTTATGTCATTATCATATGGGTATAACAGAGCTGAAGAAAACGCAAGCCCTTATGATGTGAATGCTTTTGATTATGATGGTAGGAACCAACCCTATATTTCAGGAAGAAGAAATATTCAAGTTTATTCAGGAATACCTCACTATACTTCACCTGATGCAGGAGGGACGACTTTACAAGCGTCTTATGGTGATGGGGTAGAAATTACCAGATTAGAAGGAACGGGAAATGGAGGGAATGCTTTAGAACTTACTCAAGCAACAATTAATGCTATCCTTGAAAACCCTGATCATAGAGCTATGAATTTAACCTATGAAGCTGGGCAAGGACCAATTGATATTTCAGTTGTTGACCCTGTAAAAATTCCTAAAGGAACTTTTATGTTAAAGTTGATGGAACCAGTTTTAACAAATACAGGATTGATTACTTCTTACAAAAAATGGTCTTTAATTGATGAAGAAACAGGGTATGTTACAGCTTCAGCTAATGAGGATATTTTAGTTGGAACTGAAGTTTATATCATTAGCTTAGGTTTAAATATTAAAGTAAAACAAGTTAGTAACCCTGGTGATGACCCTGCTAATATAATGAGTAATGGTTTAATTTCTAGTTCTATTGAATTTGAAAATGTAAACGACAGATGGTTGTCAGGTTTAGCCGATAGAGATGATGATGGCTCATCTTGGGGTTGGGGATTAAACTGGATAAGAGCTGGTTCTTACACTAATGATAATTTTAGTACGTTTAGTGATTATAATCAGATTGATGATCCTAATGGTGCTTTTGAAGGGGCTGTAATGCAAACAAATAATATTAGTTTTTCATTTTTTGATATAGAATCAAATGGCGGTACTTGGGCGCCTTATCGTTTTGCATCTAATTTTAATGACGGGCCTGGGCTTAGTAGTTCTGTTACTAACCAATCTAAACTGATTAATCTGAATTCTGTTGACATAGTATTTACTAACGATACTTCCAAATGGACAAGAGCATGTGTCGTAGAAGCGCAGGATGACGAAACACTTTCTATTGGTCAGCAAGAAAAAATGGGACTAAGAAAATCGCCTTCAGTTGGTAAAGACGGTCAGCAAGATGCTAGTGGAACTATAGGTATGGGTTGGTTTCCTGGTTATGCTATTGATATTGAAACAGGCGAAAGGTTAAATATTATTTTTGCTGAAGATTCATGGCAAACTTCAGAAAACGGAACAGATATGATCTGGAATCCAACATCTAAAATTACAACTGAAGATCTTCCTCAGTTTGATCCTAATGCTGCTGCTGGAGAGCAATTTAGTAATGGAAATTATTTACTTGGTGGAAAACATTTTGTTTATGTTGTTAATGGAAATTCTTGGGTGAAAGGAACAAATGATTATATTAATGGAGACTTTTCTAATGTTAACGAGGCTCCTAATTATGACAAAGCGGCTTGGATTCACGCTAAGCTACTCAATGATGGTGAAGTAGGGAAATGGAGAGTATTTCAAAATGTTTCTTGGTGTGGTATACCTCTATTATCCCCTGGTAGAACTTTAAAGACTGTACTTAGCGGACAAAAAAATGATGCAAAAATTAAACTTAGAGTAACTAAGCCATATAAACAGTATGAAACTGTAGCTGCTGATAAAATATTAGATAGGGTCGCAATATTATTTATTGACTCAACTTATGTGGTAGCTTATCAAAATTCAGCAACTACATGGGGAGGAAAGGCAGTAACTCATGATGGTAATACATATCAGCCCGGTGAAAGTTTTGTTGCTACTACTACTGTAATTGCTAGTAATACCAGTGCTAATGCTAGAGTTATTGAACTTAATGCAATTAATTCATTTAATCCTACTTATGGCTTTAATACAAATGATATTGTAGCCGAAAAAGGTAATTTAAGTGTAGCTAAGGATGCAATGGAATCGATTAATGTCGTTCCTAATCCTTACTATGGTTATTCTTCATACGAAACTAATCAGTTAGACAATAGAGTAAAGATTACTAATTTACCGCAACAAGCAACAATTTCTATTTTTACTGTGAGTGGTGCTTTAGTGCGTAAGATTAAGAAGGATGATTCAGTAACTTCAGTAGATTGGGATTTGAAAAATGATTATGGGATTCCTATAGCAAGTGGATTATATATTATTCATGTAAATGCTCCTGGTATAGGTGAAAAAATAATTAAATGGTTTGGTGCTTTGCGTCCAATTGACATGGATACATTTTAATAAAAATATTGACGATAATAAATAGTATAGATATGAAACAAATTAATAACTGGATAAAAGCAATAGTTTTTATTGCTATAATGATGCTTCCATTTCAAGAGATTTTTGCAGGTAATGAGCAAAGAGCAGGACAAGCAGGAGCTTCTGAATTATTAATCAACCCTTGGGCAAGAGCATCAGGTTGGGCAGGTGCAAATATTGCAGGTGTTAGAGGGGTAGAAGGAATGTATTCTAATGTTGCTGGTTTAGCATTTACCAAGAAAACAGAATTAGTTTTTTCAAGTACTTCTTGGTTGCAAATAAGTGGTTTTAATAATGCAGTAAGTAATATTAGTTCATTTGGTATTGCTCAAAAAGTAGGAGAATCGGGGGTACTTGGCTTGTCTGTAATGAGTATGGATTTTGGTGAAATTGAAATTACTACTGTAGATTTACCTGATGGAGGAATTGGTACTTATTCTCCAAAATTTATGAATTTAGCTCTGTCTTATGCTAAAATATTCTCTAATAGTATTTATGGGGGTATGACTATCAAAATGATTTCTGAGCAAATTTCTAATGTAGGAGCTAACGGTATTGCTTTGGATGCGGGTATACAATATGTAACAGGAGAAAAAGATAATTTGAAATTTGGTATTTCATTAAAAAATGTAGGGCCAAGAATTTCATTTACTGGTGATGGTCTTTCATTTAGAGGTTTTTCAGGTGATGAGGATGATTATAAAATGACTGTAGAGCAAAGATCTTCTGAACTTGAGCTGCCAGCTTTATTAAATATAGGTATATCATATGATATTAATGTGTTAAGACATAGGTTGACAGGAGCTGGGACATTTACTTCTAATTCTTTTCAAAAAGATCAATATAGACTTGGAGGAGAATATTCTTATAGAGAAATGTTTATGGTGCGTTTAGGATATACTTATGAAGATGGTATTAGTACGCCATCAAGAACAAATGCCTTAAGAGGGCCTTCAGGTGGTTTTACACTAGAATTACCAATGGGAGCTAATACTTTCGGTTTGGATTATTCTTACCGCCATACTGATCCTTTCCAAGGTTCACACAGTATTGGAGCTAGGATTAATTTATAAAATAAAAACACAATATATAATGTTCACAAAGGAAGGTAACTTCCTTTTGTGCGTTTATAAGCATAAGAATTATGAGTACAATATATTTATCACAAGAAGGTTATGATAACCTAAAAACGGAATTACAGACTCTAAAGTCTGTAGATAGACCTAGAGTAATTAATCAAATTTCTGAAGCTAGAGATAAAGGTGATTTGTCGGAAAATGCAGAGTATGATGCTGCAAAAGAAGCGCAAGGGTTATTGGAAGCAAGAATTGCAAAATTAGAAAATGATGTAGCTAATGCAAGAGTTCTAGCTTATGAGAATATGGATACTTCAACTGTGCATCTATTAACTAAAGTAACCATTAAAAATACTGCTAATGGTATGGAAATGACTTATGCTATTGTTTCAGAAGCTGAAGCAGATTTAGCTGCTAAGAAAATTTCGGTTACTTCACCTATAGGTAAAGGTTTGTTAGGTAAAG
>Ga0308019_10002328_pt1 | contig 10886 bp, 8 predicted proteins | sample Neamet284_FD_203135 | JGI IMG/M metagenome (GOLD analysis project Ga0308019, IMG submission 203135) | Marine microbial communities from water near the shore, Antarctic Ocean - #284 | ecosystem: Environmental > Aquatic > Marine > Unclassified | place: Southern Ocean | collected 2014-10-01
GATGCAGTTAAAGAAATTCCATTCGATGGGCCACCTACTGCTCGAAGATCGTTGGATGGAATTACAACAACTGGTAGCGCATTAAATTTAAGAAATTTTGGAGAGATAGAAGGTGTCGCCATCCGTGTTGAAACCAAAAGTGCACCGAAAGTTTTCTTTGAGTTTTTAAACACCAATGGTATTTGGACCAATAAAATTAGAGCACAAATTTTTGCTGAACCCTTATCTAGCCGATTTATTGCGTCTTACCGAGGTAAGGAAATCACAGGTTCAATGGCTGTAAGATATAGTATTGAATCAAACGAGCCGGTTAAGTTTTTAAAGGGCGGTGTATTTCAATCTATTGATAATGAAAAATTAGTGGATGAAAATGTGCCAATCCTCCGAACCAAAAAAACAAATGTTGATAAACCAAAAGTGATTTCCCGCAGTGAATGGGGCGCACTTCCATCAAAATATGATTATTCTAATCACCCTTATTTTGATAAATTGACCTTGCACCATGCTGCCGGTTGGGGAGCGCGATCTTTAGATGAAGGAAAGACTGCCGTAAAGTCAATTCAAGAATTTCACCAAGATGGACGGGGGTGGAATGATATTGGTTATCATTTTGTTGTGGATATGGCGGGTAATATTTACCAAGGCCGACCTGAAACTGTTTTGGGTGCCCATGTTGGTGGCGCGAACACAGGGAATATCGGTGTATGTGTTTTAGGGTGTTACCATCCACCAGAAACAAGTTTGACCTGTATTGATGAAATGACTAATGAAACCGAGAAGTCCCTAATTCATCTTTATTCCTGGATTGCCGATTCTTATGATGTTGAACCTAACGTATTAAAAGGCCATCGTGATTATTTTGGGACCACGTCTTGCCCCGGAGACAATGTTTGGCCAATGATACCTCAAATAAAGGCTGACATTGTATTGTTCATTCAATATGGTAATCAACCCACACGTTATGTTCTTTTTCAAAATTTCCCGAATCCCTTTAATGCAACAACAACACTCCACTATGATATGCCACAAACAAGCCATGTTCGGCTAACAATCTATGATATTTTGGGACGAGAGGTTTTTCAATTAGTGAATGAAGAACAGCATTATGGATATAAAAAAATCAATTGGGATGGGCGGGATTTGAATGGCAATCTTGTTGCGCCCGGTGTTTATTTTTATCAGGCTAAAATGGGATATTTAACTAAGACTAAAAAAATGGTTTTGTTGAAGTAATTTTTATTTTTTTTACAGCTGTTTAAAACCAATACTTAATTCATTTTTTTATGAATTGTAAATAGTTAAGCAATTCCGATCCATTTATTATAGGCTAATTTATTTTTTTGGAAAATATCCAGGAATATTGTTATAAATCAAATTCATTTTCCCAGTTTGTTTCGTAGTCTAGGCCATAATTATTTCATTAAACTATATGGTGGGAATCGTCCGATAACATTGCGGAATGGTCCGCGAAATTCCCGTGACCGCTGGGCTGGTGTTTTGGTGAATTCCAAGCCCCATACCATTTTAAACTCCTCTAGACTGCCGGAATCCAATCCATATTCCCATTCAAACCATTCTATGCAATAGGGACCGCCCGGGCACATGTCAAATTCATTGGTCAACGATAGGTCACTGCCCTCAATTTTATAGGAATAGGCCACTTGGTAAATCCATGTGCCTTGTCCGATTCCTGGATCTCCCGCGTCCACCCAAATATCATCATAATGATAGGTGACAAATAAAGTGTCACCTTCCAATTCCCATTCAGCGATAGTTGAATCTGTATAGGTATGACTCCATCCGGATGAATCATAAGGATCTTCCCAGGTATAGATCTCAACCCAACGGCCGTCCTCTTCAATATTAATAGCCCAAGTGCCATAATCAAAGGATGTCTCTCCTTTGTAAGTAAAGATTTCAGTGGGTGTATTTGCAGGGATATCAATAGTCGCATGCGAGAGAGTTCCACCCATTGTAAGAGATGTACTGTCATCAACCGAAAATGTTTGATAGGGGATTTGTAGGGTTTTACCATCAAAAGTGAAATCAAATTCATCCTGGATTTCTATATAGCTATCATTTTGATAATAAATACCAATATAATCGGAATACCACCATCCTTTAAATGTATCATAAGTACCCGTGCTGTCATTCCAAAAGATATCAACGGAATCCTGGTATTGGTATGAAAAGTTATCCATGTATGCACCAATCTTGGGTTTATCCATATGATGATTGCCAAATGTGTTCCAATTGTAATTTGAAAGAGAAACGCTTACATCACCAGATTCTTTATCAAGCCAACCGTTCATAAATTTTATTTCATCATCCACAATACCAGAGATAGAAATGGCACCTTCGGAATCTGCCATGCGATCGATCAGTGCTTGGTTTGAATTGGTGGTGACCACCATGGACCAATTCCAAGCGTTTAAACTGTGGGCCGCAACATCATTCGCAGATTTTCCTGCCGTGTGGCGGTTCAGTGTTTGAGGCATATACCAGGTGCCAATAAGGTCATCTCCAACGGAAGCTTCTTTCTCACAAGAAAGTAGGCCGAAGGATAAAGTAAGTGTTCCAAGAAGGATGAGTAGTTTTTTAATGATAGTTTTTCTCACAATTTAATTTGAATAAAGTTAGGCATAAATTAAAGTTAATGCTTGTGATAGACTTCATGGCGATTAAAAATAAAATCGGCAGGTTGAAGTCTCAACATAGGTTTTTTATAAGAATTTTACCCTATACCAAAAAAAAATAAGTGAAAAAACTGAATTTTCATTTTTCATGTTTTATATGCCCGCTAGAGATATTGCCATTGGTAGAATGGATGCTATGTCTTTTTCATCAATATCATTAAAAAAGAAATTTATGGAAGAGCGTTTTAATCTTACCTTGAATGTTAGTGACCCCTTTAATATTTCAGGCTTTAGTTTTTATACTGAGGGTGAAAATTGGGAACAACAGGCAAGTCAAAATTGGAGTAGTCGTACGGTTCACTTGACTTTATTAACCATATTCAAAAAGGTGTAATTATCTATAGGGTTTTTATACCTTTTTTGTTTTTTTATAATTAATAACCCAGTATAATTCATTATGAAGTCAGATAAAAAATGGATGATTTACGGCGCCAATGGTTATACTGGCAGATTGGTTGTGGATGAGGCGCTTAAAAGAGGCCTGAGACCCATCTTGGCAGGTCGGTCAGAATCGGTAAAAGATCTTGCGGATGAAAAAGGATTGGAAGCGAAAGTATTTGATCTTTCATCCATTAAAGAGATTACCGGAAAATTAAATGGTATTTCTGTTATGGCTAATTGTGCTGGACCTTTTTCTCAAACCGCGGAACCTGTGATGCATGCATGCATCCAATCCAAGACCCATTATATAGATATTACTGGCGAAATCGCTGTTTATCAAATGGGAAATAGCTTAGATGAAGAAGCGAAGTCTTCGGAAATTGTGATTTGTCCTGGCGCTGGATTTGATGTAATCCCTACGGATTGTTTGGCAGGATATTTGAAAGAAAAAATGCCTGACGCGACACATTTAGCTTTAGGTTTTGCTATGAAAGGCTCCAAGCCCAGTAAAGGAACAGCCAAAACAGGCGCAGAAGGGATGTCAATGGGTGGAAAGATTCGTGAAAATGGCAAAATGAAATCCGTTCCCTTAGCTTATAAAGAACGAGAAATTGATTTTGGCTTCGGATCCATGAATGCCATTACCATTCCATGGGGAGATGTATATACGGCCTATCACAGCACGGGAATTTCTAATATCGAAGTTTATTTTCCTCAATCGCCAAAAGGGGCTGCCCAATTACGTATGCGCCAAAAATATATGAAATTGATGAAAATCAATTGGGTCAAAAAATTCGTGTTAAATCGGATTGATAAAATGTGGAAGTCTAATACGGCGGAACAACGGGCTAAGGCTAAATCGTTTGTTTGGGGTGAAGTTGAAAATGCCAGTGGCGATAAAATTCAAGGCCGTTTTAGCACAGTGGATGGATATGATCTTACAGCTTCCGGAACCGTTGAAGTTTCCCAGTATCTATTAGGAGAACATAGTCAATCCGGATATTTTACACCGAGTAAGTTAATAGGGAAAGATTTAATTAAAAAAATGCCCGGATTCTCCGGAATTGAATATAAGTGAGGTAATAATAAAAATTACCACGAGAGGAATCTTAATAGTCATAGGTTTTTTAGGGGCATATTTATTATTCTGGCCTGTGAATGCCGATCCGGTGGCTTGGGAAGCACCAAAAGGACCGAAAATGGCTGGTCAATTTGAGCCAAATGACTATTTAGCAGATGTTGAAATTTTGGGTCTAAATAACGGTATTGGTCCAGAAGATGTGGCTGTCGATGAAGCCGGAAATATGTATGTTGGATACGACGATGGGAATATTGTTATATACGATGTATATGGAAAAAGTATGGGCGTGTTCGTCAATACAAAAGGCCGTCCATTGGGACTTGATTTTGATGCAGATGGACTTTTGATTATTGCCGATGCTGAGAAAGGATTGCTCAGTGCTGATGCTAAAGGAAATTTGTCTGTCCTTACCACAGAATCGGATGGTCTCCCATTTGCTTTCACTGATGATATTGATATTGGTCCAGATGGAAAAATGTATTTCACCGATGCTTCATCAAAATACCATATCCAGGATTACCGCGTGGATCTTATGGAGCACCAACCCTATGGTCGTCTTTTAGTCTACGATCCGAAGACAAAGGAAACGGTCACCTTACTCTCCGGTCTTTATTTCGCCAATGGCGTAGCTGTGAGTCCTGATGGTGATTTTGTTTTGGTAAATGAAACATCTGCATATCGGGTACAGAAATATTGGCTTAAGGGTGAAAATGCAGGTCAAGCGGAAACCCTTATAGAAAATTTGCCCGGTTTTCCGGACGGTATTTCGTCTAATGGAAAGGGAATTTACTGGGTGGCTCTGCCGGCCCTGCGAAAAGATATTATTGATAATTTAGCGGGTAAACCATTCCTCCGGAAAATCGTCCTAAGATTACCCAAATCCATTCAGCCGGCACCGGATCGTCATGGCTTTATCCTTGGAATCGATAGGGATGGGAATGTGGTCCATAATTTACAAAACCCATCACCGGAATCATTTTCACCCATTACAAGTATAGAAGAAAAAGAGGGTATTCTCTATTTGGGAAGTTTGATTTATCCCGGTTTTGCTCGGATCAGCGCGCCTGAATAATTCTTTTAATAAAATTGCGATATTGGCCTAAAAAATGATGAGAGAACATTCTAGACTATATTCATTCCGACGGTGACCATGGGCCATGCGCGCCAGGATGGCGTTATCCCACGCAGATATTTCCGTTGAACTTCGAGAAATACTATTATCTGATCGCCCCGATGAAATTTATACCATTTCGCCCAAAGGAACGGTGCCAGTTTTAGAATTGCAGGATGGGAGAGTCCTTGATGAAAGTTATGACATTATGCAGTGGGCATTAGACCAAACTCAAACCGATTGGAAAGACATTTATCTTGAAAAACAATTGGCTATGATAAAAGTGAATGATGAAGATTTCAAACCATGGCTCAATAAATATAAGTACCACGATCGTCATCCAGAGAATACACGGGAATTTTACCAAGAAAAGTGTACAAATATTCTTTCTAACTATGAGATTATACTTAAAAGTAATCCGTATTTTATGGGAGAAAAAGTACAATTGGCCGATGTCGCTATTTTGCCATTTGTCCGTCAATTTGCCCATGTTGATTTACCATTTTTTATAGAATCATTTCCATTTCTGAACCAATGGTTAGAAGGATGGAAAACTTCTGAACTATTTAAATCGGTAATGAAAAAATATATTCAATGGAAGCCAGATCATGACGCCTTGATTGTTTCCTTTACATCCTGATTTCATTTTAATTTCGCACCATGAAAAAGGAAGTTTTATACAATAAAAAAAGTCATAAACAGCTTATGGAAGAACTTCGGCATGAGCCGTTTAATCGAATCACTTGCTCTTTTTACCGCTATATCTCTATTGATGATCCACTCGCCTTCAGGGATGAAATATACCGTGATTGGGCGGCGCTAAATGTATTTGGGAGAATTTATATTGCCGCTGAGGGCATTAATGCACAATTTAGTTGTCCTGAAGAAAATTGGGATAACTTCAAAGCCAATCTCGATTCCAATGAAATTTTTAAAGATATCTTTTTGAAGATTGCCGTTCAAGATGGGGAATCTTTCTATAAACTCACCATCAAGATTAAAGATGAAATTGTGGCTTATGGTGTTGGCGAAGATGAATATGATATGACGCAAATAGGCAATCATATTTCTGCCGAAGAATTCAATAAAAAGTTGAATGATGGAAATACAGTTATTGTGGATATGCGTAATTATTACGAAAGTGAAGTGGGTCGTTTTGAAGATGCCATAATCCCCGATGTGGATACGTCGAGAGAGCTTTTACCGGAAGTAAAAAACTTGTTAAAAGGTCACGAAAAAGATGATGTATTACTATACTGCACTGGTGGAATTCGCTGTGAAAAGGCTAGTGCGTATCTAATAAACAGCGGATTTGAACATGTGAATCAACTTCATGGTGGCATTATCAAATATGCCCATGATGTGAGAGATCAAGGGTTGGATTCTAAATTTTTAGGGAAGAATTTTGTATTTGATGCTCGTATGGGTGAGCGTGTTACCGCTCATGTATTAAGCGTCTGCCACCAATGCGGTGAAGCGTCTGATAATCATTTAGATTGTGGTAATGATGCCTGTCATATTTTATTTATCCAATGCGATACCTGTAATAAAAAGTTTAACGGCTGCTGTTCCTCCGAATGCCAGGCATTTGCCGACCTTCCTATTGAAGAACAGCGGGTATTGCGAAAGGATCCTGAAAAAGTGGTTTCAAGCGCGCGTTATTCTAGTCGGGTTAAGCCGAAACTGAACGAGATCGATTACTCGTAATTGGTGTACCAAAATGGTTGTTTGTAATACTGTCGCACAGGCCGACCGACAATTGCTGTATAGATCCATCCTGCGAGCCAAAAAGCAATTGCTGCCGGTAGAATTATATTGATCAAGATTGAGAAAACACCCAACACAAACAACATTGCAAAGGGCAGGATTACTACCAAGCTGATGTAAGGGTGGTTGAGCATGAATTGTTGAAATTTGTTCATTTGAATTCCTTTTTTATCCCATTAGTGCAAAAACTATGCAATTAACAATTGATTGCCAGAGTTGTTTCAGGTTATGCCGATGTGGCAGGGGGACTTAATAAATAAAAGTCATTCCTTTTAACGCAACTTCAAATTAGTTTCCCCTCCCTTGTAACTAATTTGATTTGAGGAGGTCGACCATGAAAACACTTTTACTAGGCAGAATTCTACCCTTATTTATTCTCATCAATTGTGGACAGCCTCCGGCTGTAGTATCAGAAGAACCGAAAATAAAACAAGTTTCTACGTTTGATGTAGCGTTGGATCGGGAAACCCAATCCAAACTTGAATCGCAGTTCGACGCTGTACTGAACCCCCAAAATTTAGATGATTGGATGAAACACATGTCATCAAAGCCTCACCATGTAGGCTCGCCATGGAGTAAGAAAAATGCGGAATTTATCGCCCAGAAATTTGAATCATGGGGATTTGAAACAGAAATTGAAACATTTGAAGTATTAATGCCATTCCCTAAAATTAGGAAGCTTGAACTGGTGTCACCCCACCATGTTTCGCTCCAACTCAAGGAACCCGCTTTAAAAGAAGATGCCACATCAGGGATTAGAAAAAATCTCCTTCCCGGTTTCAATGCGTTTTCCGCAGATGGGAATGTAACGGCCGAATTGGTATATGTGAATTATGGCATTCCTGAAGATTATGAAGAATTGGCGCGAATGGGTATCGATGTCAAAGGAAAAATTATTCTTGCACGGTATGGTGGTTCATGGCGTGGGATCAAACCCAAAGTGGGTTATGAGCATGGGGCTATTGGTTGTATAATTTTTTCCGATCCAAAAGATGATGGATACGGTCGGGGAGATGTTTATCCCAAAGGTCCTTTCAGGATGGAACAGGGTGTTCAGCGAGGTTCCGTTTTGGATATGCCCATGTATCCTGGCGATCCCTTGACACCCGGATATGGTTCCAAACCGGGTGTAAAACGATTAGAAATTGCTGATGCGCCCACCATTATGAAAATTCCAGTACTGCCAATTTCTTATGGTGATGCACTACATCTTTTAAAAGCATTAGAAGGACCAGTTGCCCCTGCCGAATGGAGAGGTGGTTTGCCAGTGACATATCATATTGGTCCTGGGCCTGCAAAAGTGCACCTCCAATTGGAATTCGATTGGGGGCTGCGTACTGCTTATAATCCCGTGGCAAAACTAAAAGGTAGGGTTTACCCAGATGAATGGATCATGAGGGGAAACCACCACGATGGTTGGGCCCATGGTGCCTCAGACCCATTAAGCGGTATGGTGTCACTCATGGAAGAAGCCAGAGCTATTGGAGAATTGGTCAAAACAGGATGGCGACCAAAACGAACGTTGGTTTATGCAGGATGGGACGCAGAGGAGCCGGCCCTTTTGGGTTCAACGGAATGGGTGGAATTTCACAGGGAAGAAATTAAAGAAAAAATGGTTGTTTACATCAATACGGACGGGACAGGTGTTGGTTTTCTTGGTGTGGGGGGATCCCATTCCTTGGAAAAATTTATTAATGAAATTACAGTGGATGTCAAGGATCCGGTCCAGGATGTAAGTCTGCAGGAGCGCCTTCGGGCCCGCCTTCGGGTGAGTGAAAATAAAGATGCGGAACGGGAGGACTTACGGATTTATCCTATGGGGTCCGGATCCGATTATACTGCATTTATTCACCATGTGGGTGTGCCGGCATTAAACTTGGGATTTGGTGGTGAAAGCAGTGGTGGATCGTATCATTCCATTTTTGACTCCTATGATCATTATAAGCGTTTTAATGATGGCAATTATGTATACGGCACCACTCTTGCTAAAGTGAATGGCCGATTGGTTTTACGTCTTTCAGAAGCGGATATATTGCCATTTCGTTTTGTAAATATGGCTGAAAATATTGGATCGTTTATTGAGAGTAATAAAAAACTGGTGAAAGCGGTGGAAAAGAAAACGGAAAACCGGAATAAACTGTTAGACAAAAAAGCCTTTACCATTTCGGGGAATCCGAAAAAAACATATCTGCCGCCAAAACGGTTGAGCCTGGTGCCGGATTTTGATTTTACTCCTTTAGATGAGTCCCATAAAAGGCTTGAAACCAGTGCGTGGAAATATGAAAAAGCATTAGCCGGAGTCAAAAAAGGATTCCTATCTGCTGAACATAAATCCCAAGTAAATCAATTATTACGGGAAGTAGAACAAGCCATGACCCGATCTGACGGATTGCCCCGGAGGAAATGGTTTAAGAATATGATTTATGCGCCGGGTTTTTATACAGGCTATGGTGTTAAGACACTCCCGGGGATTAGGGAAGGCCTGGAAGAACGGAATTGGGATGAAACCCACTTCTATATTCTTGAGGTCGCAAAAGCGCTGGATCGTGCTGCAGCTAAGATCAACGCAGCAGCAGATATATTGAAAGCCAGTTAAATGATTCAAAGCATTATTTTCACAGGACTGATCTTAATCACGAGTGTCATCATGACCATGGCAAATTGATGACCCGTTTTTTTCCATTATTCATTAGTCTGACCTTTGGTCAATCCATTTCACTTTTAACACTTGATAGTCGTGTTGAATCATCATTCCGGGGATTGAGTGTGGTAAATCAGAAAGTGATTTGGGTGAGTGGCACAGGCGGTACGGTGTTGCGTACAGTGGATGGAGGAAAGTCATGGGAAAATGTATCCGTCCCGAATATGAACAAAATCGACTTCAGGGATGTCGAGGGCTTCGATAAAAATACTGCCATCGTGATGGGAATTGATTCTCCCTCTCGATTTTATAAAACCACCGATGGCGGTCAAAACTGGAAGCTTGTTCATTTTGATAATCGTAAAGGTGTGTTCTTTGACGGAATGTCTTTTTGGAATAAGAAAAATGGAATCGCATTTAGCGACCCTGTTAATGGTAAACATTTATTAATCCGCACCAATGATGGAGGTGAATCCTGGACTGAATTATCGTTGAGTGGTATGCCAAAAAAGCTTGATCCTGAATTTGGTTTTGCCGCCAGTGGAACAAGTATCCCCGTCCAAGGGCGTAATACAGTTTGGCTTGGGATGGGTGGCGTGAAATCTAGAGTATTCAAGAGTGAGGATGGGGGAAAAAACTGGTCTGTGGCAGAGACACCGGTAATTCATGGCGGTCAGAGTACAGGCATTTATTCTGTGGCATTTAAGAATAAAAAAGTGGGTATTGCTGTGGGTGGTGATTACACCAATCAAACCATCAAAAATACAATGGCATTCACGAATGATGGCGGTGCAACATGGCACCTTCCTGAAAAACAAACCCATCAATACCGTGAATGTGTGGCCCATTACCGCGGCAATATATTTTTTGCGGTGGGGCCATCAGGGTTTGATATATCCATTGATAATGGAAAAAATTGGGATCCGGATTATTGGGAAGTAAAGGATCTCACCGCAGTGGCGTTTGCCAAAGGGAGCCGAATAGGTTTTTCGGTCGGTAAAAGGGGACAAATCTATAAAATTAAAGTAGGGAAATAATGGGTCAAAAATCAGCTTTAGTCCTGGGTGCCTCAGGTTTAATCGGGTCAGAAGTGCTCCAATTATGTTTGGATTCAAATGTTTATAACACAGTGATTGCGCCGGTTCGAAGGCCATTATTAATTGACCATGAAAAATTGGTTGAAAAGGTTATCGATTTTGACATGCCCCC
>Ga0308019_10002329_pt1 | contig 10885 bp, 11 predicted proteins | sample Neamet284_FD_203135 | JGI IMG/M metagenome (GOLD analysis project Ga0308019, IMG submission 203135) | Marine microbial communities from water near the shore, Antarctic Ocean - #284 | ecosystem: Environmental > Aquatic > Marine > Unclassified | place: Southern Ocean | collected 2014-10-01
ACGAGCTCATTGTTCGGCCCATTGCGGAAAGATTAGATATTCAAAATGTGATTGCCACCCAAGTAAAATTTAACGATGGCAAATGTACTGGAGAATATATTCCTCCATCGGCTCTTGGTGCAGGCAAACTGCACCTTGTTATGCAATGGATGCATGATAATGGTTATGAGGACTTCAAAGACGTAACTTTTTACTCAGATTCGATTAATGATTTGCCGCTTTTAGAGGCAGTAGATTTTCCCAAGGCTGTAAATCCAGATGCGATGCTTGAGAAGATATCTTTAGAAAGAGGCTGGGAAATTATTGATCTGCCAATTCTTTAAGCTTCTTCTTTAAAATCTGACATTGATGGGCAGCTGCACATCAAGTTACGATCTCCATAAACATTATCAACTCTTCCAATTGGCGGCCAATACTTATTTCTAGCGCCATTATCTGCAGGATAAGCAGCAACAGATCGAGGGTATTTATACTTCCATTGATCTCCAGTGACTACCTGAGCACAATGTGGGGCATTCCTAAGAGGACTATCTTCCATGGAATAAATATTGTCTTCGACTTCCTGTATTTCCTTTCTGATGCTAATCATTGCCTCAATAAATCTATCAAGCTCGACAAGGGATTCGCTTTCTGTGGGCTCAATCATTAAAGTGCCAGGAACGGGAAAGGACATTGTTGGGGCGTGAAATCCAAAATCTACCAAACGCTTGGCTATGTCGTCCACTTCAACTCCGCAAAGTTCCTTTAAAGGCCTGATATCTATAATGCACTCATGAGCAATGAGCCCATTTTGACCTGTGTATAAAACTTTGAAGTGCGGGCTGAGTCTTTGAGCAATATAGTTAGCACTTAAAATTGCTACTTGAGTGGCTCGTCTTAAACCCGTTGCGCCCATCATTTGGATATACATCCAGCTAATCGGTAAGATAGAAGCGCTGCCGAAATTTGTTCCAGAAACAGGCCCAACATTATGAGATGAAGCGTCATAGGTTAATGGATCAGTTGGCATGTGGGGCACTAAATCTTTTGCTACTCCAATTGGCCCGACGCCTGGTCCACCGCCTCCATGAGGAATACAAAATGTTTTATGAAGATTTAAATGTGATACATCCCCCCCAAATTCTCCAGGTTTGCATAATCCAACCATTGCATTTAGATTTGCGCCATCAATGTAAACCTTGCCTCCATGAGAATGAATAATCTCACATACATCTGTAACAGTTACCTCAAAGACTCCATGGGTAGAAGGGTAGGTAATCATGATTGCGGCTAACTCATCAGAATATTTTGTAGCTTTATCTGTAAGATCTTCCAGATCAATGTTTCCTTTTTTATCGCAACTTACTGGAATCACTTTCATGCCAGCCATTTGCGCCGATGCTGGATTAGTTCCATGAGCTGACTCAGGGATTAAGCAAATTTTTCTCTGCAGATCACCGTTTGCTCTGTGAAATGCATCGATAGCCAGCAGACCAGCATACTCGCCTTGAGAGCCAGCATTTGGCTGCAATGATATCGCTGAGTAACCTGTGATTGTTGCCAATTTCTTTTCAAGGTCACTAATAAGCATTTGATACCCTTGGGTTTGCTCCTTTGGAGCATAAGGATGAATATTTGAAAATTCTTCCCAGCCCACAGGTATCATTTCTGAGGTTGCGTTAAGCTTCATTGTGCATGAGCCCAGAGGGATCATTGCTCTATCTAGAGCTATGTCTTTGTTACAAAGATTTTTTATGTAACGCAACATTTCTGTTTCAGTTCTGTATAAATGAAATACAGGATGGGTTAAATAAGCTGAGGTTCTCTCAAGCACATTGGGTATTCCATATTTATTATCGCTTGGTGTCGAGACCTTGAAGTTAGCAAATAAACTGGCCAGCTCTTCAACATCTAATTGTGATGTAGTTTCATCCAATGAAATACTGATTAAGTTCGAGCTGATGCATCTAATATTAATTTTTTTGGCTTGAGCAGCTTTAATAATTTCATTTGTATAGCTCTGAGTATTAATACAGATGGTATCAAAAAATGCATTAGAGGTGATTTCAAATCCTTGCTTATTAATTTTTTTAGCTAGTCCTACAGCATGTGCATTGATTGACTGAGCAATTTGCTTGAGACCTTCGGGGCCATGATAAGCCGCATAAAAACCAGCCATGATTGCTAGCAATGCTTGGGCTGTGCAGATGTTACTTGTGGCTTTCTCTCTTCTGATGTGTTGTTCTCTGGTTTGCAGGGCCAAGCGATATGCTGTCTTCCCGTGCTCATCAATAGAAGCACCAACCAATCTGCCTGGCAATGATCTCTTGTAAGCTTCTTTGGTTGCCATAAATGCTGCATGAGGTCCGCCAAATCCAAGAGGCACCCCAAATCTTTGCGAACTTCCAATAGCAATATCAGCCCCAAGCTCTCCAGGGCTTTTTATTAGAGTGAGTGCCATCAAATCTGTTGCCATAATTGCCAACCCATTGTGACTATGGAGGTTTGAAATAGCCGATGTAAAATCACAAATTTCTCCGTGATTATTTGGGTATTGAATTAATGCTCCGAAATAAGCTTCTTCAGATAAGCTTTCAAGTATTCTAGGGTCTCCAACCACAACCTCAATTCCTATTGGTTTTGCTCTCGCGCTGACCACTGCAATAGTTTGGGGAAAGCAATTCTCATCAATAAAAAATTTTTGAGACTTAGATTTGCCGACTCGAGAAGCAAGTGTCATAGCTTCAGCTGCAGCCGTTGATTCATCAAGCAGAGAAGCATTTGCAATCTCTAGACCGGTAAGGTCTCCCACCATGGTTTGAAAGTTGATCAATGCTTCCAATCTTCCTTGGGCAATCTCTGGTTGATAGGGAGTGTAGGAGGTGTACCATCCAGGACTTTCAAACACGTTTCTTAAGATTACCTTTGGAGTAATGGTGCCAAAGTAGCCTTGTCCTAGAAAAGATCTAAACACTTCATTGTTTGCTGCAATCTTTTTTAATGCTTGCAAAGCTTCTTCTTCTGTCATGGGCTCATCCATATCAAGATCTTCCCCAATAAAAATATTTTCAGGCAAGACAGCTTTTGAGAAATCTTCTAAATTTTTGTAACCCAGCTCAGCGAGCAGATCATCGATATTGGATTGATTTAAACCAATATGCCTTCGTGCAAAATTATTGTAATTATCCATAAATATTTAAACAGTTTTAACGATTTTAACGATTTATCAATTCCAAGTGAATTGCTTGTTTAACATGACTAATCTTCACAGACCTCGCTGTAATCTTCTGGAGATAAGAGATTTTCTATCTCACCTAAATCGGATGGAATCATTTTATAAAACCAACCATCTTCGTAAGGAGAGGAATTAATAATTTCTGGTTGATCTTCGAGGATAGGATTAACTTCTGTCACTTCACCAGAAATTGGAGAGTAGACATCAGATGCTGCTTTTACAGACTCTACAATTGCAGCGTCAGTTTCAGCATCTATTGATTGACCTATTTCTGGAAGTTCTACAAAAACAATGTCTCCCAATAAGTCTTGCGCATGATCACTAATACCTATTGTTACTGATCCATCAGGCTCTACTCGAACCCACTCATGTGAAGAAAGAAATTTTAAATCGCCTGGAATGTCACCCATGATTACATTTTACCTTGTCTTAAGAATCTAGGGGATACAAAATCAATATTCAAGGCTTTATTTCTAATCATTACTTGGCCTTTGTCCCCGTGCCCTTGATCAACTCGAGCTAATCCGATGCTGGTTCCAAGGGTGGGAGAGTAAGTTCCACTTAAAATAATACCTTTGCCTTGTGTATGTTTAATTTCATAACCTGGGCGGAGCACTCCGCGATCTTTTAAAAGAACACCAATAATTTTTTGACTAGCATCTCTGTCAACTTTCAATAAAGCATTTTTGCCAATAAAATCTCTGGCTTCATCCTTCATGTCTATGGTCCAAGCTAGGTTAGATTCATAAGGATGATTATTAATTGTCATATCGTTGCCATAGAGATTAAGTCCAGCCTCTAGCCTCAATGTATCTCTTGCACCTAGACCGATGGGCGTGCATCCCTGGACCAAAGCCTTATTCCAAAGGTTCACTATGACATCATTGGAAACAATTAATTCAAGACCATCCTCTCCTGTGTATCCTGTTCGCGCATAAAGATGCTCATCTGAAAACATACATCCAAATGGCTCAAGATCCTCTACTAAAGAGGAAATTTCATTCATGGCCAGTATTTTTTTCATTGCCTCAGGTCCTTGGATAGCCAAAATTCCCATGTCCTTTCTTTCAACAACCTCTACACCAAAATCCACGGCATGCTTTTTATACCAATTAAAATTTTGCTCTCGAGTTGAACAATTAGAGACCAATCTAAACTTGTCGTTTGCATGGTAAATAATCAGATCATCTAAGATGCCACCACTTTCATTCAGCAAGACTCCATAAAGAGCTTTATTTTTATTAACAATTTTTTTAATGTCATTGGCAAAAATCTTTTCAAAAAAACCTATTTGATCTCCTCCGTTAAAATCAAATACAGCCATGTGCGATACATCAAAAATACCCGCAGTTTTTCTCACTGCATGATGCTCTTCAATTAAGGAGGAATATGTAATCGGCATCTGCCATTGAGCAAAGTTAACCATTTTTGCGCCTAAATCAATATGCGAAGCGTGCAGAGCAGTATTATTGGGTTGAATCATTGTTTGTATTTATTGATTACTAAGTCGAAAAATATACTAACATTCTAATGTATTTAGGATAAGTTGAGCTTTAACTTTTAAATAACTTTGTGGTATTCTAAATGAGAATGATTCTCATCATATAAAAAAAAGGAAATAAAATGGCTGAATTTATAATTGTGTTTAGGGAAGTGCTAGAGGCGTCACTCGTAGTAGGAATTATTTATCTTTTAATAGAAAAAACTAACCAGAAGGAGCATTTTTCTCAGCTATGGTATGGAGTGTTTGCATCCATTTTAGCTAGTATTGCCGTTGGCTATCTGGTCATTCAAGCTAAGAATTCCTTGGGAAATAACTCTACTCAGGCTTTGTTTGAAGCAGTATTCTTATATCTAACCGCATTCTTAATCTGGTATGTCATTTTCTGGCTTTCAAAAAATGTCAGTGATAAAAAAGTCCTTGAAGGCCAAGCACTTAATGCAATGGAATTATCTTCGTGGGGAATATTCTTTGTGGTATTTTTTGCCATCTTGAGAGAAGGTTTTGAAACAGCTATCTTCTTAATTTCTAGCTTCTCCATTACAGGTACTTTTTCATACCTAGGGTTTTTCTCTGGCGCAGTTCTTGCAATCTTTATAGGCTACTTAATTGTTGCACAGGGCAGAAAGGTTGATCTCAAAAGTGTTTTTAAATACACAACTCTTTTGCTTGTATTTCTTTCAGCTGGAATGATTGCTTACGGAACCCACGAAGCAGAAGAGTACTTGGTAAAATCAGGCCAAATGGAAAAATCTGAAATCTATCGAGTGTGGAATGTATTAGAGCCCACTGAAGCAACTCCAGGGGCCGGCAAGACATCCCATATCCTGCATGACAAAGGGACAATTGGGGTTTTCCTTAAAGGCTTTTTTGGCTACAACAGCAACCCAAATATCATAGAAGTTATTTTGTGGTTTTTAGCCCTAATGTTTGGACTAAACATGTGGAGACGTTTTTATTATTAACTAGGAGTCTAGTTGGTCCATATTCTTAATTGCTTTATCCATCTGCCTTTCTCGTGTGGCGTGCTCATTTACAGCCTTTAGCATTGCATCAGTTTTTTTCTGGAGTTCCTCGGTAGAGCCTCCAAAATTCTCAAACTCTTTTTTGAGCTTTCCAAACTCTTTCATGATTTCGCTTGCTCTCTCATTGAGGGCGAGAGTCCTAAAGCCCATATGAACACTGATCAAATAAGCTGCCAGAGAATTAGGACCCATGATTAGCACTCGGTGGTCTCTAAAGATTTGCTCCCTAATATTATCTATGGAGTCTATAAGCTGCATGAGTGATTCGCTTGGGATGTACATTATTCCTAGATCCACCGTTACCCCAGACTGCATATACTTAGAATTGATGTCTATTGAATCCTTTTGGACGTGTCTTCGAATATCATCAGCAGATTTTTTAATTAACTGAGTGTCACTGTTATCTACTGCAGAGAGATAACTATCAAATAAACCAGAAGGAAATTTTGCATCTATGGGCAATAGCAAGCCTTCCGGTAACTTGATGGCAAACTCCACTCTTTTGCCTGAACCAGATATAACTTCTGCGTTAGCAATAAATTGATTGGGATGAAAAATATCTTTAATGATAGCCTCCAAAGACCATTCACCAAATTTACCGGCTAGCGCGCCACCTGATAGATACCGGTTGAGTTTACTTAGAGGGTCTTGAAAAGACTGAATATCCTTGGATAAATCAGACAGCGTAGCCTCTTGCCTTTCTACAGCCTTATCTAGATCTCTAAAAGATTCCTTGGAACTTACTTTTTCAGGATCAGATCTTAGATTTAAATAAATCAAGATACCCAATAGAAGGATTATTACGATCAAAAGGATGGATATGTATGCCACTGATTACTTTATCCTATAAAATATATTTACCAATATAGCTAATGATACTATGGAAAAATCTTTGGAATCTAAATTTGATGCTTTAAAGTCTAAGGGCTTTCAGATTGACCTGACCAGAGGAAAGCCAGGATCAGATCAGCTGGACCTATCCAATAATCTCTTAAATGCAGAAGTGTCCTCACACAGTCCAAGTGGCGTTGATGTTCGTAACTATGGGGATCCTTTGGGTATTCCTGAAGCAAGAGAGCTGGGCGCCAGTCTTTTGTCCTCGCCTGCAGAGACTACTTTGGTGGGAGAGCAATCTAGTCTTCTGCTCATATATCAATTAATACTTTCGAATTATCTATTTGGCTTGAAAACTCCTTGGAAAAATCAGGCTAACCTTAAATTTATTTGTCCCGTACCAGGTTTTGATAGGCACTTTAGGCTACTAGAAGATTTCGGCATTGAAATGCTTACCATTCCATTGAATGGAACAGGGGTGGATCTAGATGCATTTCATGCGTTGCTTGCAGAACATGAAAATATCAAGGGCATTATGTGTGTTCCTCGACACTCTAATCCTTCAGGGGATACATATACTGATGAAAACATTATTTCGATCATAGAGGCTGGTAAGGCTTACTCAGAGGAGTTCCTATGTATATTTGACCATGCTTATTTATTGCATGACTTTTTGCCATCACCCATCCAAACCCCAGTTTGGGAGCTTGCAACTCAATTAGATGCCAAGGATCAAGTGGCAGTCTTTTGCTCATTTTCTAAGGTTACTTTTGGCGGCGGCGGCTTAGCTTTTGCAACAGCAGGAAAAAAACTTTTTGATCTGCTGTCTAGGCAAAGAGCCTCAATGATTGTGTGTCCAGATAAAGTAAATCAAATGCGACATCTAGAATTTTTAAAAGATAAGGCAGGGGTTCTTGAGCATATGGAAAAACATGCTGAGATTGTTCGCCCTAAATTTGAGGTTGCTTTCAAGGCTCTTGATGTCTTGAGTCCAGAAATTGGAGCCTATCAAAAGCCTACTGGTGGATATTTTATCTCCTTTGACGCCAAGAGACCTATAGCCAAAAGAGTTATTGAACTATGCAAAGAGGTAGGAGTGCTAATAACTCCAGCAGGCTCAACTTACCCCCATTTTCATGATCCTCTGGATTCAAATATTCGTCTGGCTCCTACGTTTCTTGGAGTTGAGGATTTACAGGATGCAATGGAGGTTTTTGTCACGGCAATAACGATTGCCCATCAAGAACTAGACTAGTTAATAGCTCTGGCAACCGGCATAAATTTTCCATTCTCAAAATGAGAGAACAAGTTTTGTATTTCGGGGTGTCTGGGCAATTCTTCTGAATCATCTTTCAATAAATTTTGTTCAGACACATAGGCAATATAAAAAATCTCTCCATTTTCAGCAAACAGGTGATAAAACGGCTGTTCTTTTATTGGCCGAATAGAAGAGGGAATAGATTGATACCATTCTTCTGTATTATTGAACTCTGGATCCACATCAAATATAACGCCTCGAAAATCTAGGTAGCGATGTTTCACTATTGCACCAATAGCAAACTTTGTTTCAACGAGCTCTTGTTTTATATTGTCCATATAGATAATTAAATCATACCAAGTTTAAGGAATAAATAATGTTAGTTTTAACCACTCCTTCAATTGAAGGCAAAAGTATTCAGACCTATCATGGCATTGTTACTGGCAGTACCGTTAGAGCTAGACATCTAGGAACAGATATCCTGGCGACTCTCAAAAATATAGTAGGTGGAGAACTTAAAAGCTATTCAATTTTATTAACAGCTGCCAGAGAAGAAGCCATGGAAAGAATGATTGCTAATGCAACCGAGCTAAATGCCAACGCAATTATTAGCTTTAGATTTCAAACCTCAACTATAGCCCCAGGTGCATCAGAGGTCATTGCCTATGGAACAGCGGTAACACTTAGTGATTGATTCAATCAAAGTTTTTGGCGAACGTCATTCCGGAACCAATGCCATTGGATATTTTGCTGGTCAAAATTTTAATCTTCAGACTAAGCGCCACGACTTTTTAGGATGGAAGCATCGTCTTGCTCCTGAGCGTGAAGAATGGTCAAAGTTTGATGTAGAAAGCTGTTTATTTATCTTCTGTTTAAGAAACCCATACTCTTGGCTTCAGGCAATGCATGAAGAGCCATACTATGAACATTATCCAAAAATAAAAGAGTTAAGTTTCGAGGATTTCTTAAAGTTTTCCATAGAAGATTATGAAAACTCTATTGCTATGTGGAATAAAAAAAACTCAAGTTATCAGCGTATGTCAAAAGAAGTGCCCAATTCAATCATTATTAACGTAGAAGAATTTCACAGCTCCCAAGAAAAAATTCATGCAGATTTAAAGCAAGTTCTGGGTGCAGATAACTCACCTGTTATTCCAATGCATGAATATGTGAATGGCAGGGGTCGGCACACCGATAAAGATATTCAGTCTGCATTAGCTATTCCAAGCTTTGAAAAAAATATCACAGAACTGATTCATGCCTCCTTATCTGAAGAAGTTATGGAACAATGTAATTACATAAAAGTTTAAAACCAAGAGAAAAATATGAACAGAACAGAGAAAGCTGCGTTTAGAGAAAGCATTATAGTTGTTATGATGGGGATGGTTATAAATTTTCCTCTTCAAACATTCCTGCTGTGGCTAACAATAGATAATTGGAGCTGGACCAATACTTTATTAATTTCTATTTTTACACAATCTATTTTGACGGTGGTTGCTTTGGTTAGGGTTTATTCAATCCGCATGAGATTTACCAGAGGTAAATTTTAAGAATTTTTTGCTGCAAGTTTGGCTTTTATTTCAGCGTGTAACTTTTTGGTAATCTTATATCTAGCGTAAAAGAACACAGCGATCAATCCCCAAATCATAGCAAAGGGCCCATCAATAAGACCTAATTTAAAAAGGGTTTCTTCTGCAATTTCTCCTGGCACCGCTTTGCTCGGAAACGCAATAAAATCTAGTGCAACTCCTGCAATGACATGGCCAATGCCATTAGATGTTTTGCTAAACAAACTTCTGGCTGCATAAAAAACACCTTCTTGTCTTACACCCGTATTCAGCTCATGCTCATCTGCAATATCTGCTAGTGCTGACATCACGCTAATATGCAAGATAGACCCACATGCTGATGCAATAGATCCAAAAATAATGATCATGACAACCAAATCCCATGAGCCCCTTTCAGGCGCCAATCCGAGTAACGCAATATTAGCTGATGCAGACCAAAAAATTGTGAGACCGATAACTGTGGAAACAATCACAATAGGCTTATCAAATCGTTCATGTAATTTCGCTGCCGCGATAAAACCAAAAGCATAACCAAGAATATTATTGATGATCAGCCATCCAATTTGCTGAGGAGCCAGCTCATAAAAAAATGTCCCCATATAAATCGCCATAGTTTCATGAGTGCCAATCAGCATAGAAAGAAAAAACATCCCAACCAATATTCGAGCATAATTTCTGTTACTTATTGCCCCAAGAATGTCCTGAAATAAGTCTTTCAAACGAACTTTTTCACCATCATGTGAGGGTTGTTTTAAATAAGGAATACGATCTTTGGTGAAATATGCTGAAGAGAGAATGCAGAGCGAAATCAATGCCATGCTGAAAATAGCTATGGGTGTATAGGACTCTTGGTAAAGCTGTCCACTTTGCTCGCCAGCAAAGAACGGAAAGATTAAAAACCAAACAAATATATGCATGATAATTACGCCCATGTAGCCAAAGAGATTGTTGTAACTCATGACTCGACTCCGCTCTATATAATCGTCAGACAGCTCAGCTCCTAGGGCTAAATGGGGTACGGCAAACAAAGTAATACTTAGTCGCAAAATAATTGTAGAAAAAATAAGCCACCCAAATAGTCCATATTCAGACAATCCATCTGGAGGAAAGAACATGAGATATATCGCAATAACCGTTGGGAAGGGCGCAGCAAACATAAATGGATGCCTGCGACCAAGCTTAGACACATAACGATCAGAAATAGATCCCATCACAGGATCAGAAATTGCATCAAAAATAATAGCGATTAAAACAGCAAGACCAGTTAACGATCCAGAAAGACCCAATACTTGGTTATAAAAAAAGAAGGTAAGGCCAACAAACACCCAATTAGTAACGCCTTCCCCTGTAGCTCCAATACCAAAAGCTAATTTAGTTTTTAGGGTTAGTTTTTCTGTGCTCAAATTGATTCTTTTAATTCATTCTAGCCTTGAAAGGTTGTTTAGGTAAAATAACTTTATGGAATTTAAAATGTACCAAGTTGAT
>Ga0308019_10002330_pt1 | contig 10885 bp, 7 predicted proteins | sample Neamet284_FD_203135 | JGI IMG/M metagenome (GOLD analysis project Ga0308019, IMG submission 203135) | Marine microbial communities from water near the shore, Antarctic Ocean - #284 | ecosystem: Environmental > Aquatic > Marine > Unclassified | place: Southern Ocean | collected 2014-10-01
ACAGCCGGCCAAATCGAACCGCCCGCGTCAGCTCCTGCTTGCCAGTGATTGGCCGGTACTGATTCGAAGCTCAGGAGGGGATAAGAATTGCAGGAATCGCATCGAAGTGATGACGTTGCCATTTCACCGCTTTTACGATGCCAGCACGCTCTGGTGCCGATAAGCCAGCAGTGTCTATATAACCGTTTACGGCAATCCGATTTAGCTCGCCAAGCTTCTTCTTTTGTTCGTCGTCTCGAACAATAATCTGACTGGTATTTTGCTTGTTGCTGCCTGTCGGATCTTGATTCGCTGCATCGATCAATTTCAGCAACAGCCTTTCTGGAACAGCGTCGGTCTTGAGCCTTCGCATCGCTCGTGTGTGATGGATGACGTATTCGAGGCTTTGTTCTTCAGGTGTTATAAGTAGTATTGTCTGTTCAGTTGCGATATCGGTTGTGGTGTTTAGATTGCGCTAAACGAGCCAGATAACATACCCAGGTATTGGGCGTGAACCGGACCCAATTGGTACGATTCATCCGCTTTCACAATACGATCTATCTTCTAATCAATTGACTTGAGCACCTACCGATGAAATTCGCCGACCTACTTATGCAAGACGCCGCTCGCCGAGGGATCAAACACGTTTTTGGTTTGCCGGGCTCTGGATTCCCAATGGATGCGATGGAAGCGGGACGTAAGGCAGGGGTTGAATTTGTTCACGTCGCCCACGAATCTTCAGCGGCAATAGCTGCTGCGTACTATGGAGCAGGACTCGGAACGGCAGGACTGGCGATCGGAGTTAAAGGTGTCGGCGCGGGAAACATGCTTGGTGGGGTGGCGAACGCTTTCTTCGAGAGAATGCCGGTTGTCTGTGCCTTCGAAGCGGGGCCTACTAATTCAGATATTAATCTTGTCCAAGTAACCGATCACTCTGCAATGTTCGGTGGAATTACAAAATCGTTCAGCACACTGGAACGCTCTACAGCCAACGACACTCTGCGTGACGCAGTGGCCAATGCGACTGATGGTCGGCGAGGTCCGGTAGTTATTGATTACCCGTCAAACTTCGATGATGGCGACTGTGGCGATCTTCAGTCCGCCCCGGCTGGTTACGAAGAATCTTCACCTGATGCGAACTCACTCGAACAGGCTAAGAAACTTATTAGTTCAGCAAAGCACCCAATGGTCATCGTAGGTGCTGACGTGGCTACTACGAGAGCTACTGCAGAGTTGGTGGAGTTTGTGGAAGCTATCGGTGGGGCAGTGCAGGTGAACATGGATGCTAGGGGAGTGTTCCCTGAATCTCACCCACGATTTGCCGGCGTGATGACCGGCAACTACGTTCCGAACACTGTTGAGGGTGAATTACAAGAACTCTGTGATCTTGCTATTCTAGTGGGCGCTGATTCGTTGATGACCCACGCACCGTGGGCCTTCAAAATGCCTGCCATCGAATTGGTTTCTCGACCTGAATATCGTACTACTGTTCCTAATCCGGAAGTTCGTGTGAATGGTTCTCTCAAGGAATCTCTCAACGCTCTGAGCAGCGCTGGTGGAGATGGGGTTTCGATAGAAGAAATCGATCTCGCTAAGCAGAACGTTTTGAAATATTTCGAGCGTCCCGCTGGTGCGAAATTTTCCATTCAAGATATCGTAGCTAGCTGTCGTGAGTCACTGCCCGGCGATGGCGTAGTGATCTCAGAAACTGGTGCGTTCGTTCGGATGCTTGAACATCTCTGGGAGTTCGATAAGTTCGGACAATTTCTAGGAACTTCCGGTGGTCGTACGATGGGACTCATGATTCCAGCGTCGCTTGGAGCCAAGATGGCGAATCCTGATGTACCGATGATTGGGATTGGCGGCGACGGTTCTACACTTATGCGGCTTGGCGATTTCGAAGTGTTTGCTCGAATGAATGTCGCAATGCCATTGGTGATCGTGAACGACAGGGCGTTAGGCACAATGAAATCACGCCAAGTTTCGCGAGGACTTCCAAAATTTGGACTCGATCTCACACCAGTAGATTTCGCGGCAATTGGCCGAGCATCAGGTTTGAACGGCGTAATCGTAAACACTCCAAAGGAATTCGAAACTGCGTTGGCTCAGGCGATGGCCGCCGATAGAGCAACGGTCATCGACGCACGGATAGATCAACAGCCCTACTGGGACAACTTTGCGTTGAGCATTGGTGCGATTCCGGAGGATTAATGCTCGACTGTCATCACGCCATCGGTGTCGGTGATTGTGTCCGAATGGTGCACGCTGTTTACGAATCTGCACGGCTGCAGACGCAAGTGCAGATGCCGATGAAGACTATGGCGAACCCGCTCGATTTGATGATCGAAGATGGCCACTTGCCAGTTCGCTACCCCGGTAAGCACGACATCCGTGCGAGCCGACTCCGCGGCGAAAACCTCGGAGCCGATTCGGATAATAGCTAGGATCGCTAGCTAGGCCACTGTATTAGTTCTACTCGTACGTTGTCTGGTGCAGCAACCCAGCAGAATCGCGTGCCATCGGGAAGTTCGTTGGGTCCCTCCACCAGAGGAGCTCCAACGGCGCCGAGTCGCTTTATTTCGGCATCCATGTCATCAACGTCGAACCCAAAGTGTTCGAGCCCTAGATTTGGACCTGAGTCGCTCTCAACGAGAGTCTGACCATCCAGTGGTCCCGAGATATTCACGGGTACATCGTTGGCTGAACGGCACTTGATAAAACGGTCACCAGTATCTCGTGTCGAATCGTCAACGATCGTGAATCCGAAATTATCAACCCACCAGTTGGCAGCTTTTTTAGGATCGTTCGACTTCATGTGAATATGGTTCAAGTTGTACATTTTTTACCTCTTTTAGTTCTTGGAAATATTGATGTCTGATGACTGGGGATCTTTAGTCGGATATCACGGTCCTACGCGACACTCGATAAATTGGGCTATGCTCCAGCTAAAGCCGCCTGCAACGTCGCCCGTGCGTATCCGACGGTATAAGCGAATCCCGTGTATCCCTCACCGAAGCCTTTGTGTGTGAACTCTTTGTCGTGGTCAATCACAGGTGGGTGCTCCGGGTAAACGATTCTTGGGTACTTCTGGCGAACGAGCTCTTTCATAACGGCGAGCATATCTACCTCACCTTCATCCAAGAAAACCTCTGTGTATTTCTCGTTTGGAATTTCGGTGATTACGTTTCGCCAGTGAACATGGTTGATACGGTCGAGATCGCCAAAGTAGCGGGCCACTTGTACAGGATCGCCGCCCATCTCACGAGTCACACCGCAGTCGAACGTGATGCCGTTCGCAGTACTATCGACGATACTTGCCAGCTTCTTCCAGCCATCGATACTGCCCATGATCTGCTCTGAGCCACGACTGATCGGTGCTGGCGGATCGTTGGGGTGCAATGCCATACGAACACCTGCTTCTTCTGCAGCCGGAATCACGGCCTTCAAGAAGTAAGTGATGTTGTCCCACATAGCGTCGGCAGTGTGAGCGCCTTCTTCTGGAAGTGGTGAGAGATCTTTGATCGACTGGTAGTCGAACTCCTTGTATTCGGCTCCACCTCGACCTTCAACGAATGAGTAACCTTCGACAATTCGGTGGGCGTACCAGTTGTATTCGACTACTGGGATTTCCAATCTACCAGCACATTTAACTGACTCGATGACTTTCTCGATATCTTCGTCACGACTTGTACGGCCGTAGATGGCGTTCGGGAAGCCTGTGATCATCTTGATGCCCAATTTTATTCCGTAGGCGGCAAGCGCTTTGACGTCAGTTCCAAGTGTTTCATCGGTCCACGGCAGTTCATTCTCTCGGCCAAAGTTAGAATCGGAACTACCGATACCACCGCTTGAGTGAACGTTAGTTATACCGAGCTGACGAACACGCCGTAACGTCGAATCATCGAAATTGGTGACAGATATTCCTATCTTCGGGCCATTTGGTGTGTCGGTCATCGTGAATCTCCGTTGGGCTCTATGTAGTGAGCTCTATTAGTAGCTGGCTAGCTCGCGATTAGCTCCAAAGCTTCTGAATGGCTTCGATACAATCTTCGATCATCTGCTCGGCTGCCCCTGATTCGAACGGAGCCGTTGGGCCGACTTCATAGCCACCCTCTGGGTACGCATATGCCATTGGAAGGTAACCGTAGTAGCCGTTTGAGTAGCCTGAGAAAAGTGTCCAGTCAGCAGGTGATCGTTCTTTTACTGCGGTACCGATTTCGGCGAATGGTTCGACCGGAATGGCAACCAACGCAGTGTTTCCAATTCTGATTACTTGAATTGGAACATCCTGTTTATTTCCACCCTGACCAAATGTCTGCGTGTGTCGGAGTAAAAGGGTTTCGCGCTTGGCAGGGAAGGCAGCTTTCTTGATATCGTCAGTCGATCCACCGTTTTTTCTGACCTGTTCAAGATTAGCGCTTATGCGATCAAAATTTGCCTGTACTTCCGATTCGGGTGGCATTTCTTTGACCGGTAGTGATGCTGATGTTTCGATCATGCGGAGAGTATCGTCCGACTCCCCGACCTGCTTGAACGAGTACATGCCCAAATCCGCACCCGAAGGAAGAATTTCTTCGAGTTTTTCTTCGCGTGGAACAGGATCTATAGTGAGCCGTACTCGCGCTGCTTCGATCCCCAACTGCTTACCTAGCTTGCGATATACCGATATATCGCCTGTGAAGCCGTCGATAGGCCCTTGATTGCCCGCTGCTCCCTGTAGGAACAGGCAAGTGCCACCGACAACGCTCTCGACTGTCTCTCGAACCGGTCCTGGATAGTCTGGAGTGATCAGCTTGTTTTCCGGACCCATGATCGTTGGATGACAGGCGTAGTTGACGAGAGTTGCCACTGGGTTGCCATCAAGGTCGTCTAGAGCCGTAACCAGAACTTCGTGATCGACAAACCCGTCTGGATTTCGACCTGTAAATACTTTTCCGTCGTTGCTCACAGGTCGACGGTTGATGTTGATTTCACAGTGACCGGTACCGGAGTCAGACCGAACTGGAACGATTTTTGTGATCGCTTCTTCGACAGCTTTTGCCGAAGCTGGCCCCATAGATATGAACCAAGGCTCTACCATCTCGGCGCCCTTGACGATCCAAGAGAGACCTTCGATTGGACCTGAGTGTGTGTGGGTATAGGACACCCTCTGGTTGGGCGCAGGAATACCGGTCGCTTCGGTAACCGACTTACGTATATTCTGGTCGTAACCTTGAGCCAGCATGCAGGTGTCGATATCGAGAATCGCTATGCGCTCGGCTGGATCGTTATTGCCATCGGGTTCGATCACTAGAGCGGTTATCGTGAGAGGCATGTCGACGCCCTCTGCACCCTCGTGTAACTGAGCGCCCCAGCCTGCATGAGCAATCCCAATTGGCGGGGTTATATCGACTCTGGCGGTACCAGCTGCGAGCATTTCGTTCTCCGAAATTTTATATTTTTAGCGATCTAAAATAATGACGCGAACCAGAACACTGCAGTTAGTAAATGCAACTGGCTGCCTCGGGTCATTTGTGAGTCAGGTCTATAGGCGGGAGTTTACTAGTTCCACGCCGGTGGAGCGATGCTTTCGATGTTTGTTTTTACATCGATCACAGCTGGCTTACCAGAGTTCAAGGCTTGATCCATCGCACTTTCGAAATCGCCAGGGTTCTTCACAGTGATTCCAAATCCACCCATCTGTTCTGCCATTGCGGCAAAATCAATGTCGGTCAGATGCCACAGTTCGTTTGATCCCGGCAAGTCGCCACCGTAATTCTTAACATTCAGGGCACGCTCTTGATTGAGCGAGGCGTTGTTGTTCACAACGGTCACGGTGTTCAGACCGTAACGCACGGCGGTATCGAGTTCCATGAAGTGATACCAGAGCGCACCGTCACCAGCGAAGGTGATTACCGGACGATCTGGGGCTGCTGCCTTGGCTCCGATAGCGGCAGGGAACGCCCAGCCGAGAGAGCCAGCACAGCGAATGAACGACTGGTCTGGACTTGTGAGATCGATCATCGTGCCGGTCCAAATTCCTGAGTGGCCAGTATCAGCCACAAGAATCGAATCGCTTGGCAGGTGATGGGTTAGTTCTCTCGTTAGGCGTTCGGTTCGCATTGGCATATCGTCGGAATTCCAGAGACTCTCAACACCGGCCTTCCATTCAGAAACCAACTGCTGAGTACGAGAAACCCAATTGGCGCGACAATTTTCATCGGTGGCTTTACCGACTTCACCGCTGGCATTGAGCATCTTCTGAAGTCCGGCCTGAATGTCGGACATTAGGCCGACTTCAATTGGGAACGATCGACCCAATTCCGAGGCGTCGATGTCCATCTGAACGATTCGAGTGCCTTCTCGAGGAAGTTTCCAGTCGTTGGTTACTTGTCCACCAGTGTGACTTCCAATGAAGAACACCATGTCGGCTTCAGCGACTGTCTTATTCGCACAAGCACGGGAATATGATCCGGGAACACCAACCGCTAACGGATGGTCGGATGGAAACATTTCCTTCGCATTGAGCGAAGTTGCTACTGGAATATTTAGTCGCTCGGCAAGCTCGATCAATTGCTTGCCTGCACCTGAAGTCTTCACACCACCACCGGCGATAATTACGGGGCGTGCCGCACTCGCCAAAGCGCTAAGTGCTGCGTTTACAGAACTAGCGTCTGGCTCAGGCCGGAAGGGTGGCAGATCTGAGAACTGGTTTTCGATAACCACTTCCATATCAGCGCTGTTCTTCGTGATATCACCACCAGCGATACCGGCTAAATCGAGGTGCGCAGGGCCTGGCGTTCCGGTCGTAGCTTCACGAATTGCCTGACGTAGGTACATCGGTAGTTGATCAGTGCGATCTACTCGTGCGCTGTACTTGGTGTTGGCCTGGAACGGACTACCGTGATCGACTTCCTGATAGGCGTGCCGATCTTGCTGTTCCTGTGCCAATCGACCTGTAAGCGCAATAACTGGGGAGCTAGCGAGATAGGCGTCTTGTAAACCTGCTGCGAGGTTTGTTGCACCAACCGATTGAGCTCCACAGAAGGCGACCGAGTTTTTAACTCGGGCGTAGCCGTCGGCCATGTACGCGGCTGGCTTTTCGCTATGAGCCATGACTCTCGTGATACCGAGTTCTTCCATGCGAACCATGGAGTCGTCGATGATCACCGGCATAAAGAAGAAGTGGGTTACGCCGTAGCCGTGCATCGTATCAGCAAGAAAATTACCACCAGTCATTTCGGTCATGTAATCACCGTCCCTTCAATTAAATATATTTCTCAAAACTTTGGCGCACTCTACAACAACGCACTACTTTACGGACTGACGAAATCATAAAAGATAAGTCGAACTGATACGTAAACAACGAATATGTCCACACAAGGAATCTAGGTAGCCTGCATTCTTAGTTGGGATGATGGCCGTCGCGGTTTACCTGCAAACACTGCGGCAATTCCGCAGAGTGGTGGCAACACCATGTAGCCGATGAGACCGATTGTGTACGACCCTGTTTGATCGATCGAAAGTGCAAGTGGCAGGGGGCCAATAGCTGCCGATGCCATCATGCCAAAGTTCGCAATACCCTTGATGCTGCCGAGATGCTTACGACCAAAATAAGCTGGCCAAACGACCTGATTTAGGTTCATCAAAAATCCTTGAATCGTGCCGAGAACTACGCCGTATGCGTACGCCTGCCATAACTCGTTCGTACCGAGAAGCATAATCATCGCAACAACTAGACCTGCCTGGCCAGCTGCAATCAGATACCGAACTGGGATTCGGCTTGCCAAATATCCAGCGATAAATTGTCCGGCTATAGCCGCGGGTGCCATGATCCCAAATACACCTGCAGCTGCTCCAATGCTTAGATCTTTAGAAGTCATGATCGAAATTTGTTGAAATGCCACACCAGTTCCGACCAATGACTGGGCTGATCCCGCAAAAATGAGTAACCACATGACGCGAGATCGAACTGCCTGTTTAGCTGTCCACACAAACTCAGATTGTGCTTTTCCTTGATCGTTTAGCTTTGTATCGGAGGTTTTTTTGTTCGAATCACCATCGGGTTTCAGACCAATAGATTCAGGACTCGTTCTAATGAATACGATCGCCGGAACTATAAGAATTACCCATCCGGTTATCGCTATAACAATCCACGCTGTTCGCCATCCAAAATATTCGATCAGGCTAGCCCCGTAGAACGGGTAGATACCGCTCGCTATCGCTCCGCCCAAAGCCATCAGGGCCAATGCCATTGGGCGTTTTCTTACGAACCAAACTGAAACGACAGTCGTTGGGATGAGACTCAATGCCCCTTGACCCATCGTTCGCATGATGGCGAACCCGACGAACAACTGCCATGGGGTATCGACTTGGGAAATCCAAAGAGCACCTAGCCCAAGGCATATAACAGCAAAGACCATCATTATTCGTGGTCCAAATCGGTCAAGACTGCGACCTATTAAAATTATCAGGCCGGCGGCAGTGAGAGAACCGAATAAGTAAAGAGTTGAGACAGACGTCGACGAAAGACTGAGATCTTCGATGAATGAGTCTTGGAATACCGAAAACGTGAATGTCTGACCGGGACCAGACGCAAAGCTCGCCAGAGCAGCAACTACAAGCACAACCCACCCGTAGTAAAAAGGAGTTCTAGCCACGCGTGGGAGGGTATTTGTAGAAGCGTCAATCGGTGATGTCACGGCAAAAAAGTGTACTCGTAGCTGAACTTGAACTTGATGGCATTCCTGAGCAAATATTCGGAGATTCGGACTAATGATTTCTTGATTTCAATCGACATGGAATTGTGGATGGCCTAGGAACCGACTGATGCGAGCGACGAATGCTTCTGTGATATCGAACCGTTCTCTAATCTCTAACTGAGGAACACCTGACTAAAGAACGTGGATGAATGGAAGTACTCGACAACTTGGTGTGAACGGTTCAAAGTTGTTTGTTCGGCTTTTTTAATGTGTAACTAAAAATTACAACTTCATAGATATGTGATGAGGGTGATGATGAGAGTTTCGGTAGAGGGTATCGCGAGCTTCAGTGGACGACGACCGTGGTATGTCGTCGCAGGTTGGATCGTAGTTCTTGTAGCTGCCGGAATGCTGGCGAGCACAATGCTGGAAAGCGCTCTCGACGGTAAACAGGGACCTACCAAGATTCTTGAATTTGAGCGAGCCCGGATGCTTATCAGCGACCGGTTCGGTGAACTAGATGGCACGGACGTTCAGTCGGAAGAAAAAACAGGCCCTGAGACTTCCGGTGAGTTCGTTCTGATCCTTGCAGATAGTTTGAAACCCGGCGACGCTGCTTTCGATCAGAGAGTTAGTGAATTCGGTGATGCGCTTGCTGCTGCCCAATTAGAAGCAGGCGTTGAAGTGATGGATGGCAAGTTCAGTGACTACGAGGGAATGATCTCAGAGGACGAAACGACTCTGCTGACCACAATTCAAGTCTTTGATGAGCATGCCGCTGATATCGAAACACTTCTGCATGTAACCGTCGAATTTACCGATGACCAATTTGAGGTCTACATGATCGGTAACGCCAGCATTGAGCACACATTCAGTGAACTTGCTGAAAACGATCTCGTTACCGGCGAAACGATTGGTGTTGCCATCGCACTCGTTATTTTGGCACTGGTGTTTGGTGCTGTAGTTTCGGCGTTCATCCCAATCATTCTTGCAATCGTTGCGATATTCACAGCGGTCGGATTAACCGCCATCGTTGGTCAGTTCATGGATTTGAACGAGTTCGTGCCAAACATTATTTCCATGATGGGATTGGCCGTTGGTATCGATTACTCGTTGTTCATCCTGTCTCGATACAAAGAAGAGCGTGAGCGTGGTCTCGACAAGCATGCCGCAATCGAAGCCGCTGGAGGAACCGCAGGACGAGCTGTAGTGTTCAGTGGCCTGACAGTTGTGCTAGCTATGCTGGGAATGCTGATCATCCCAGAACGAACGTTTCAAGCGTTCGGAATCGGCTCGATTCTTGTCGTATTCGTAGCTGTGATCGTCGGGATTACATTGCTGCCCGCGATCATTGGAATACTTGGCGACAAGGTGCAAGCAGTAAAGGCACCCTTTCCTATAACAGCAGGGCTGTTCATTGTCGGAATCGTGATTCTGTCGTTGACTGTTGGATTTGGCCCAGATGTAATTATGGTTTCAACTGGAGTTATGGTAATTCTGGTCGTGTTGAGCTTGATTCGTCGCTTCAGCGGAATAAGGTTCTCAGCTCTGTTCGGTGAAGATAAAATCGTTAATCCTGAAGGTCAGTCGGGTGTTTGGGATACGATAACGATTAACGTTATGCGTCGTCCATGGATCAGCCTTATTTTTGCCTCGGCTGTTCTGCTGTTTCTTTCTTACTTTTACTTCGACCTCGAAAAGGGAACGAGCGGAATTTCTGTACTACCTGACGAAGTACCAGCCAAGATTGGGTTCCAAACGCTTGATGACAAGTTTGGATTCGGATCAGATGCTCAGGCAGTTGTAGCCATAGACGGTGATGTTGGTTCTGATCTCATTAGTACTGCAATTTCGAATCTTGAGCAGTCTATGAACACTGATAACGGTCTTCAAGCTCCTGAAATTCGAATCGAACCTAGCGTGAATCTTGCAACCCTAAGGTCACCTATTCCGGGCGATCCTCAGGGACAGATCGCACTGAACACGATTCGTGACTTACGATCTGAACTGATTCCTGAGGCGTTTTCTAACGTTCCTGATGATTCCTACGAAGTGCTAGTTGGCGGTGGTCCAGCTGAGGTCGTCGACTCAGTGAAAATTACCGACGAGTACCTTCCAGTTGTGTTTGCTTCGGTGCTTAGCCTGAGCTTCATACTACTGCTGTTGGCATTCAGGTCTGTCACTATATCGATCGCTTCGATACTGATGAATCTACTTTCGGTTGG
>Ga0308019_10002332_pt1 | contig 10883 bp, 12 predicted proteins | sample Neamet284_FD_203135 | JGI IMG/M metagenome (GOLD analysis project Ga0308019, IMG submission 203135) | Marine microbial communities from water near the shore, Antarctic Ocean - #284 | ecosystem: Environmental > Aquatic > Marine > Unclassified | place: Southern Ocean | collected 2014-10-01
GGTCTGTTATGGTGTGCAGATTACGTTACATTATAATAAATCAGGTAAAGAGGTAAAAAAACTTAAAAAAGAACTAGAAAGTTATGGCTCTGAAGTATTTTTAATAAAAGCCGATTTATCTATAGTGTCACAAACAAAAAAAATTATTCCATTTGCATATAAAATGATGAAAGGATTAGACTGCCTTGTAAATAATGCCTCAATTTTTGAAAAAGATGATTTAATTAATTTCAATGAAAAAAGTTTTCACAAACATATAAATGTTAATTTACAAGCTCCAGCTATTCTTACTCAAAGTTTTAAAAAATATCTTAAATCAAAAAAAGGAAATATAATAAATATTATCGATCAAAGGATATTTAAATTAACTCCCTTTTTTTTTTCATATACGCTTAGTAAAACTGGCCTTCAAACACTAACAAAAACATCCGCAATGAAATTAGCTCCCAACATTAGAGTAAATGGTGTCGCTCCTGGTCCAACAATGAAAAATAAAAGGCAATCTGACAAGCACTTCAAAAAGCAGTGGAAATCTTTAATTCTTAAAGAGAAAGTAGATCCAAAAAATATTTGTGAAACTGTAAAATATTTTATCAATAATGATAATATAACCGGTCAAATTGTAAGTGTAGATGGTGGTCAATCACTTGCGTGGCAAACGCCAGATATAATTAATACTGAAGAATGAAAAAAAAAAATTTAAAAATCATAAAATTAAAACCTAGACAAAGCTTCTCTTATAAAAGAAAAGTTTTAATAACTGATTTAACTCTTTTAATGTCAATAGGTATTCATGATTTTGAAAAATTAAAAAAACAAGAAGTGAAGTTTAATATTAATATTGGTATTAATCCTTCCCTTGCCCCTATTGAAAATAAAATTAATAGTATCGTGAATTATGAAACAGTAATTAAAAATATTACTAAACTTACAAAAAATAAGCACTACGAACTATTAGAAACCTTAGCTGAGGATATTTTTTTTGAATTATTTAAAAATACTAATATTCAAAAAATAAAACTTAAAATTGAAAAAACTCAAATTATAAAAAACACTTCCTCTGTTGGGGTGGAAATTACAAAAAAAAGATTATGATAAACGACTTAAATTTAGGAAAAAAAGTAATTAAAGATAAAATCTCATTATTACCTAAAAACCCAGGTGTATATAGAATGCTAAGTGCTAAAAAAGAAATTTTATATATTGGGAAAGCAAAAAATATACCTAATAGACTTAGAAGTTACGTTTCAGATAATAATTTACCAATACGTACAGAAAGAATGCTTTCACTTACAAAGTTTTTAGAAACTACAATAACATCAAATGAGAGTGAAGCTTTGCTGCTTGAGGCTAATTTAATAAAAAAACATAAACCAAGATTCAATATACTTTTGAGAGACGACAAGTCTTTTCCATATATCTTTATAGGTTATAAAGATAAATGGCCGCAACTGACAAAATTAAGAGGGAAAAAAAGTAGAGATGGTTATTATTTTGGGCCATTTGCCTCAGTAGGTTCGGCTAACTGGACCGTTAAAATCCTACAAAAGATTTTTTTATTAAGAGTTTGTGATGACACTGTTTTTAAAAATAGAGAAAGACCGTGTATCTTATATCAAATTAAAAGATGTTCAGCTCCGTGCGTTAATCATATTGATGAGATTAGTTATAAAAAAACTGTAGATGATGCAGTTGATTTTATTTCTGGAAAATCAAGAGAAATACAAAAAAAATTATCTGATCAAATGGAAGAAGCAAGCAAAGAATTAGATTTTGAAAAAGCTGCTTTTGCCAGAGACAGAATAAAAGCTCTTACTCAAATACAATCCTCTCAAAAGATAAATGAAACAAATTTGAATGAAGCTGATGTTATAAGTATCTATAAAGAGTCTGGAAAAACCTGCGTTCAAGTATTCTTTTTTAGATCAAAACAAAATTGGGGAAATCAAGCTTATTTTCCAAAACATGACCCTGAAGAGGAATTGTCAAATATTCTATCTTCTTTTGTTGCACAATTTTATGAAAATAAAACAGTTCCATCTTTAGTGATAACAAATCATAAAATTAATGAAAAAGAACTTTTAGAAAAAACTTTTGCCAACAAGGAATGTAAAGAAGTTGTTATCAAAGAACCTTCAACAAAAGATGAGCGTTCTATAATTGTTATGGCAGAAAAAAATGCAAAAGAAACTTTGACGCAAAAACTATATGAGACACAGAGTAATTTGAACCTTATTTATAAATTATCCAAAAAATTTAAATTAGATAGTAATATTAATTTAATTGAAGTTTATGATAATAGTCATATTCAAGGCACAGACTGTATTGGTGGTTTAATAACTTTTGGAAACGATGGTTTTGTTAAAAAAAGGTATAGAAAATTTAATATTAAAAATGATGCTGTTAAAGGTGACGATTATGGAATGCTTAAAGAAGTTTTGTTTAGAAGGTTTTCAAAAATAATGAAAGAAAAATCAGGTGCTCTGTCATTACCTGATCTAGTAATGGTAGATGGTGGAAAAGGACAATACTCAGTAAGTAGAAATTTACTAAATGAGCTAGGTTTACATGATATGCCTATTATAGCCATAGCAAAAGGCAAAAATAGAAATGCAGGAGATGAAACTATTTATCATAAAAATAAAGAATACAAATTTGAAAAAAATGACCCTTTATTATTTTTTATTCAAAGATTAAGAGATGAGGCTCATAGATTTGCTATAAGCACTCACAGAGCAAAAAGAAAAAAGAATCTTAGCAAGTCCCTTTTGGATCAAATTAGCGGAATAGGAAAACAAAGAAAAAAGTCTTTGTTAAATCATTTTGGGTCTGCTAGAGCCGTAGAGTCTGCTAGTTTTGAAGAATTAAAATTCGTTGAAGGAATAGAAGACAATGTTGCAAAGAAAATATATGATTATTTCCACGAATGAATATTAAAATACCAAACATATTAACAATTGGCAGAATACTAGTAGTTCCCATTTTTGTTATTGCGTTTTTTTTACCTGGCTTCTTTGGTGACTTAATACCTTTCTTTCTTTTTGTATTTGCTAGTTTTACTGATTATTTAGATGGTCTTTTAGCAAGATTATTTAAAGAGGAGTCAAAATTGGGTGAATTATTAGATCCTATAGCAGATAAAATACTAATATCTGCAGCATTAATATTACTAGTAATGAATGGAACTATAAAAAACTATGAAGTTATAGCTGCAATTATAATTTTAACTAGAGAAATTTTAATATCTGGACTAAGGGAGTTTTTAGCAAAAACAAGTGTCGCACTACCTGTGAGTAGTCTGGCAAAGTTAAAAACACTTTTACAAATGCTTTCTATTGCGATTTTGTTAACAGGAGAAAGCGGAAATAAAATTATAAACTTTCAAGATTATAATGCACAAACAGTTGGTATAATTCTATTGTGGTTATCAGCATTTTTAACTCTTTACACTGGGTACGATTACGTTGCAAAAGGAATTGATCACGCCATTAGCGAGGACAATAAAGATAATTAGTATGAATCTGAGTGAAAAAAACATAAGAGAAAAAAATTTTCATAATGAACTTCATTCTGGTTCTAAAGGCCGAAAAGAAAATATTTTTTATAAGGCATTGTCTAATTTGACTGATGATTTTGACAATTTTATAAAAGAAAATTCAAACGATAAAGTTGTACTAGATTTTGGTTGTGGCGTAGGATCTATCACAGAACAAGTCGCAAATTTTAAACCACTAAGGTTAGTTGGGGCAGACATATCTGACGTGTCAATTAAAAAAGCAAGGGAAAAAGCAAAAGAACAAAACTTAAATATAGAATATAGAGTTGAAAACTGTGAAAATTTGAATATTAACTCAAATACTTTTGACCTAATATATGGAACAGGAATTTTGCATCATTTACATTTAAAGGATGCAATTACTGAAATTAATAGATTGTTAAAACAAAATGGAAGCATGTTATTTATAGAACCATTAGGAACAAATCCTTTTATAAATTTATATAGAAAATTTACTCCAGGCTCTAGATCAAAAGACGAATTACCTTTTGTTTATAAGGATTTCAAGTTTTTAAAGGAAAAATTTGGACATCTGACTATAAAATATTATGGATTTTTTACTTTAATATTTTGCTTTTTGTACCGTTCACCTAAAAAAAGCAAAATTTATAAAGTTCTTGCTTTCTTAGATAAAATTTTATTCAAGATAAAATTTTTTAGATTTTTAGCTTGGTCAGTTTTAATTATTGCAAAGAAAAATTAAGCCGCATTCTTTTTTCTTACTAAATTCTGATAACTCTCATTAAGTGATGTGATTGTGCTACAAACTTTAAAGTTATATTTATCTATTTGAGAAACAGGAGTAATCTCTGCCGCTGTCCCAGTTAAAAAACATCCTACAAAATTTTTCATTTCTTCTGGAGCTATTTTTCTTTCAATTACTTTAATATTTTTTGATTTAGCAATTGCTATTACGGAACGTCTTGTAATGCCATCTAAAAATGAATCTGGAACTGGAGTATGTAATTCATTTTCTGAATTTTTAAAAAAAATATTTGCACCTGTTGCTTCAGCTATATTTCCTTCGTGATCTAACATTAAAGAATCTGCAAAACCTTTGCTTTCAGCTTCGTGTTTTGAAAGAGTACAGATCATATATAATCCTGCTGCTTTAGTATCCCAAGGAACTGAATTTGGGGACGGCCTTCTCCAAGATGAAATGTTTAATTTAATCCCTTCAATTTTTAATTTTGGATCAAAATACGAGCCCCATTCCCAGGCTGCAATAGCAACGTGGATCTTATTTTTTTGTGCTGACACAGCCATCATCTCGCTACCTCGCCAGATGACCGGTCTAACGTATCCGTCTTTAACTTTTTGAATGTTTACAATTTTTTTGCTTGCAAGATTTATTTGATCCATAGAAAATGGAATTACGATGCCCATTCTTTTTGCAGAATAAAACAATCTTTTAGTGTGTTCTTCTAGTTTGAATATTTCACCATCATATATTCTTTCACCTTCAAAAACACAGCTTGCGTAGTGTAGCCCATGATTTAATACGTGTATATTGGCGTCAGCCCAGTTGACTTCCTCGCCGTTAAACCAAATTTTACCTGCTCTTTTATCGTAGGGTATAGATTCCATAAAAATTTAATATATCGATTTTTTTGTTATAAAAAAGTATATTTCTTAATATAATAAGTCAATATGACTTACCAATTATGAAAGATTTACTATACCTTAAAGATGAGCAAATTAAAGATTTCATTCAACTTCTTTTTTATGCTTATAGAGAAACATTCTCAGATCCTAAAGAAATACTATCAAAAAAATCTTTCGGGCCAGCTCATTTAAGAGCTTTGAATCTTATTGAAAGAAACCCAGGTATTAGTCTTGGGGAAATCATGTTTAAATTAAAAATAACTAAGCAGAGCTTAAATAGAGTTTTAAGAGAACTTCTGCGTGTAAAAATGATTAAACAAATTAAAGACGATGATGACACTAGAAGAAAAAATATTTATTTGGATACAGAGGGCAAATCTTTTTTTAATAAAGTTTATGAATCTCAAAAAAAAAGAATATTTTATGCACTTAAAAACTCTGACCCAAAATCAGTAATTCAATTTAAAGAGGTTTTAAACAAAATTGTAAATGGAACTTAGTAAAACACATATACTAGTTGTTGATGATGACGATAGAATAAGGGAGCTTATTAAAGAATATTTAATAGAAAAAAATTTTACTGTTTCGTCAGCAAGTGACGCTGCGAAGGCAAAGATAAAACTTTCTTTTTTTAAATATGATCTAATTGTTTTAGATGTAATGATGCCTGGACAAGATGGTTTTGGATTGACTAAAGAAATTAAAAAGAAAGATAATACTCCAATAATTTTATTAACTGCTAAAGGTGAAGTTGAGAACAGAATAGAGGGTCTTGAACTTGGGGCTGATGATTATCTTGGAAAACCTTTTGAACCAAAAGAATTACTATTAAGAATAAAAAATATAATTTCTAAAAGTAAAAAAATTAATTTAAATAAAACAAGCTATGTTGGAAAAGCTAGTATAGATCTCAATAAAATGTCTATAAAGCTTGGGGAAAAAACAAGTAGTTTAAATATAGCTGAAAAAAAAGTATTGACTGAAATGCTTTCTAATCCAGGAAAAACATATTCAAGATCTCAGATAGGTCTGATTTCTAATATTACTCAGGAAAGATCTATTGATGTTATGATAACAAGGTTAAGACAAAAAATTGAATTAAATTCAAAAAATCCAAAATATTTACAAACTATTAGAGGTGCAGGATATGTTCTCTGGACTGAATAAATTTCTCAAAATAATTCTACCTAAAGGTTTGTTTTACAGGTCGCTAATAATTGTTGCTGCACCAATAATAATTTTACAAGTAATAACGACTGTAGTTTTTTTTGATAGTATTTGGATAAAAGCTAATAAAGGAATGACAAAATCTCTAGTTGCAGAAATAAAAACACTTCATGACGTCTACAACAATGATAAAGAAAATATAGATTTTTTAACAGATAGCTATAAAAATAACTTTAATTTCGAAATAGATGTAAATGAGGGACATCTTCCACAAATCAGTGGTGAAAGAAGATTTAGTCCAATGGATAGATCTTTGAGAAGAGAATTAAAATCTGTATTTGGAAATAGTAATTATTGGTTTTCAAGCTTTAGGTATAAAAATGCTGTTGAAATAAAAATTAGAACTGGCAAAGAAATTATAACTTTTCTCGCACCAAAAGAAAAAATCTCAACTTCATCTGCTAGAATCTTTATTTTATGGCTTATTTTTCCATCTTTAATTCTTGTTCTAATAGCCCTAGTTTTTTTAAAAAACCAAACAAGACCAATAATTAATCTAGCTAAAGCTGCAGAACGATTTGGCAAAGGTGATTATGTAAATGAATTTAGACCTTCTGGAGCCTTAGAAATTAGAAAAGCCTCTTATGAATTCGACAGAATGGCAAAAAGAATTAACAGACATTTAAATCAAAGATCGGAACTGCTTTCTGGCATTAGTCATGATCTTAGAACTCCACTTACAAGGCTTAAACTTCAACTAGCCATGATAAATCAAAAAGAAATATCAAAAAAAATGTCTGACGATATTGATGAAATGGAAAAAATGTTAAATGATTATCTGCATTTTGCAAAAAGTCAAACTCAAGAAACAACGGTAGCAATAAATGTTAATCATTTTTTTAATGAAATTGCAAAAGACTCTAATCTGACAAATTTAACATATAATATAAGTGATAAGGTTGTTCTTATAGCAAGAAAAATTGCGTTGAAAAGATGCTTTCATAATTTGATCCAAAATGGACTTTCTTATGGAAAGAACGTTTATATTAATTTAAGTAGTACAACAAATTGGTTGATTGTTCTAATTGAAGATGATGGTCCGGGAATACCAGAAGATGAATATAAAAATGTTTTTAAACCGTTCTATAGGCTGGATAAAAGCAGAAGTTTAAACACATCTGGTGTCGGGTTGGGACTTTCAATTGCAGAGGATATAATCATATCGCACGGTGGAACTGTACAGCTTGGCAAAGGAAAATATTTGGGTTTACAAGTTAAAGTATCTTTACCTTTTTAATTTTTTATTTTTTTTCAACTTTTTAATTAAATTTTCTTGTTTTATTACTATTTTTTTTAAAATTTCAAACTCTTCTCTAGTTACTAAATCAAATTTATCAATTAGATCATCTTTTTTAAACTTAATGCTAGTTAAAATTTCTTTTTTTAAATCTTGTGAAGAAAGAATTCCATTTTCAACAAAGCTTGATAGTAATTTTATTAGTTTTTCAGAATTACTCATAATATATCTTATTTGATAAGAAAATATTTATCAATTATGTTATAAAAGACTTTATGTATATTCATAATTTAGATCCTATTTTAGTTGATTTTGGCTTTATGGCTATAAGATGGTACTCTTTAGCTTATATTGCAGGAATTTTACTAGGCTGGGGTTTTGCAAGAAAAATTATAAACTATAGATTAAATTTTACAATAAACTTAAAAGACCTAGATAATTTAATATCTTGGCTAATAATATCCATCATCATTGGAGGGAGGCTTGGCTATGTTTTGTTTTATAATTTAGAATTTTATATAAATAATTTTTTTGATATTTTTAAAATCTGGGAAGGTGGAATGTCATTCCACGGGGCATTAATTGGAATTGTTATCTCAACTTATTTTTTTGCAAATAAATATAATCTAAACAACCTAGTTTTACTGGATATCATCGCTTGCGTAGCCCCAATTGGTTTGTTTTTTGGAAGAATTGCCAATTTTATTAATGGAGAATTATACGGTAAGCCTACAGAAATATTTTGGTCTGTAATTTTTCCCCTAGTTGATAATGTTCCTCGGCACCCTTCGCAACTATATGAAGCTATATTAGAGGGACTTATAATTTTTATCTTTTTAAATATAATTGTTTTTAGAAAAAACTATAAAATTGGGACCTGTTCATTTTTATTTTTAACTTTATACGCTTTATTCAGGATGTTTTCAGAAATTTTTAGAGAACCAGATGTGCAAGTAGGCTATATATTTGAACACGTTAGCATGGGTTCTTTTTTAAGTATAATAATGCTCTTAATTGGAGTTACACTTTTTATAAGATTAAATAAGAATGAGATCAAATAATAAATATTTTCAAAAATCGAAAAAAATTCCTATTGACAAATTTTTTTTAGATGTTCTTTATAATAAAAAATTTGGCTATTATTCGTGCCAAAATCCTTTTGATAAAAAAGGTGATTTTGTAACAGCTCCTTCTATTTCTTTTTTATTTAGTGAAATGATTGCTATATGGCTAGTGTCATGTTGGATATCTTTCAAAAAACCTAATAATTTTAATATAATTGAATTAGGACCGGGCAACGGAGAGTTGAGCAAGATTTTGTATAAAACAATAAAAAAATTTCCAGATGTTTACAAGTCTTCTAATTTTTATCTATATGAAAAAAGTAATTTTTTAAAAAATGTTCAGAAAAAAAAATTACCAAATAAAAAATTTCACTGGATATCTAGTTTTGAAAAAATTAGAAAAGGCCCAACAATTTTTATAGGAAATGAATTTTTTGACGCTATACCTATCAAGCAATTTACTAAAAAAAAGGATGTAATTTTTGAAGAACATGTTTTTCTTAATAAAAAAAATAAAATAGAAAGAATCCACATAAAAGCTAAACCTAAAGAAATTAAAGAAATAAAAAAGTTTAGTATTTTAGATAAAATAAAGTTTATAGAATTTCCGAAATTGGGCCTCAAATTACTTAAAACTATTACAAAAAAAATTAAAAAGAGTAATGGTGCTATTCTCTTAATTGACTATGGTTATATCAAACAGAATAATTTTAATACGCTACAGTCAGTCAAAAAACATAAAAAAAATAATATATTTTCTAACCTTGGTAAGGCAGACGTAACATCTCTTGTCAACTTTGCTCTTTTAAAAAAATTTTTTAAAAAAGAAAAATTATTAGTAAAAAACATAGTAACTCAGAGTTTTTTTTTAAAAAAAATTGGTATTATAGATAGAGCTGAAATTCTCAGCACAAAAATGAGTTTTAAAGAAAAATCTGATTTATACTTTAGATTAAAAAGACTATTAAGTTCAAATCACATGGGAGAGTTATTTAAAGTAATTTTTGCCTGTAAATCGAAAAAAACAAAAATAATAGGATTTGATTAATGTATTTTTCTAGTAAACTCAATAAATTTGAAAATATCAAACATCATTTTTTTTCAAGAAATAATGGTTTTTCAAAAGAAATCTACCGAAGTTTAAATTGTGGAAAAGGATCAATGGATAAAAAAGAAGTTGTTTCAAAAAACTTGCAGTATGTATCTGAATATATTGGTGTTAAAAATAAAAACTTAATTTTAATGAATCAAACTCATAGCAACAAAGTTGCTATAATAAATCAAAATAATAAAGACGATGGCACACGTAATTCAGATGCAATAATTACACAAATTAAAGGTCTTGCTTTGGGCGTTTTAACTGCTGACTGCGTTCCAATACTTTTGTACGATAAAAAAAATGAAATAATTGGATGCGTGCATGCTGGATGGAAAGGATCTATATCTGGAATTATTATGAATACTTTAAATGAATTTAAAAACATTAACCCTAACAATGAGATAATTGCTTGTATAGGGCCTTGTATTGGTAAAAGTAGTTATGAGGTAGATTCAGATTTTTTTGAACAATTTATTTTAGAGTCAAAAAAAAATTCATCTTTTTTTTTAAAGAAAAATAAGCAGAAATTCCTTTTCAATATAAGAGGATATGTTGGCAAAAAGTTAAAAGAAGGCGGGGTCAAAGTTATAGATAATATTGATTTAGATACATTTACTGAGACAAATAACTTTTTTAGCTACAGAAGGTCTCAAAAATTAAGAGAGAAAGACTATGGAAGATGTATTTCAACAATATGTTTGAAAACTTAAAAGAATAATTGTATAAGTAGTTAACTTCATGAAAATTTTATCTGGCACTAGCAACCCTAAGCTTAGTAAGGATATCTCCAAACAACTTAAGCTTAAGCTTGTTAATACGAATATTAAAAGATTTTCTGATGGGGAAATTTATATAGAGATAAATGAAAATATTAGAGGAAATAGTGTTTTTGTAATTCAATCAACTTCTAATCCCGCTAATGATAATCTAATGGAATTGCTGTTAGTAATAGATGCTTTAAGAAGATCTTCAGCAAAAAACATTACGGCTGTAATTCCATACTACGGTTATGCTAGACAAGACCGTAAAGTTGCTCCTAGGACATCTATATCTGCAAAAGTAGTTGCTAATTTACTTACAAATGCGGGGGCTAGC
>Ga0308019_10002334_pt1 | contig 10877 bp, 7 predicted proteins | sample Neamet284_FD_203135 | JGI IMG/M metagenome (GOLD analysis project Ga0308019, IMG submission 203135) | Marine microbial communities from water near the shore, Antarctic Ocean - #284 | ecosystem: Environmental > Aquatic > Marine > Unclassified | place: Southern Ocean | collected 2014-10-01
CAAAAACAAATATTGGTTTTTGCACACACGTAACACATCCGTAGTGTGCCTTTCTTGTAAAGTGCTCGTGCCGGGATTCGAACCCGGGTCGGCGGGATGAAAACCCACTATGATGGACCTGGCTACACCACACGAGCGACAAGCCGTTCCACCGACCACCCCTTGATAATGATTCGCTCTATGCAAGACGATAGAATGATGACTCATTTGTTCTCTTTCGGTTCGGGAGTGGGTGAATTAAGTTCAATATTCGACCACCATTTCCAACTGTACCAAAGTGGTATTGCTGCAAGGATCATGACGAGAGCAAGAATAATTTCATTGTCCAAAAACCAATTTAATGCGTCAATAGCAGCATTTCCATACACTCCAATCAATACAGCTTCTAATCCAAAGCGTAGACCTCTACCACACAGTCCAGCAAGTATGAATGGTTTCTTTTCCATTTCACCCATTCCTGCAACCCAGCCAAATACCTTGTAGGGGATTGGCGAGAATGCTGCGATAAAAATCCCAAGTGTTCCGTATTTGAGTGTAAGTGCCTCAATTTTATCTAGATGGGATTGTTTTGAAAAGCGACTGAGAACACTTCTGCCCCACCGTTTCCCAATCCAATAACCAACCATGGAACCTGCTACAGATGAAAGTGTGACCGTTAACCATAGCCAAATCACCATCGGAACATCTCCAATGGTATCTGCGAGCATAGGGATGTAGATCAAATCTGGAGGTATTGGTTGGATAATCGATTCAGTAAAGGAGACCATAGCAAGACTTGCGGGTCCAAATACGTCGAAAAAGTCGACTATCGTTTCCTTCCACGACATAAAGATGGCTTGGTCCACCCACCAATGAAGGTGTGGGTGTGCGGTGGCTTCAAGGAGGGCATTCTTCAGTGGGAGACTTGATGCGAGTCCTCGATACCGCTGCATTGCTTCACTGGCCAGTGAGTGAACTTACGGGCAATGTTTGTGCTGTTCGTCAACAGGCAGAACTTGAGCGTGTCAGCCCCCAGCGTTGGATGTTGATTCAAGCATTGGATATTGATTGGCGCGATGTTTCTCCAAACTGGCTGAATGTTGCTAAAGAGTGTGCGGCTCAGAGTGGAGACCTTCCAAGACTTTCAGATGTAGACCTCGATGTCTTGGCTCTTGCTCTTGGCCTTGACCTTCCTTTGGTTACCGACGATTACCGCTTACAAAATACAATGAAATCTGCAGGGAAACAATCAACCTCTGTGGGTACTACCGGTGCAAAAAAAGTATGGAAATGGGAGTTGCGTTGTACTGGATGCCGTGTTTCTACCGATGTTCCCGAAAATGTGTCTCGGTCAAAAAAAGGAGAAGTGGGTGATTGCGACCGATGCGGGTCACCATTGGTTTTGAAACGTAAGCGATGACTCATTCCTCTGCGGATGAATCCATTGATTCAAGGGCAGTTACCTTTCGTTCAAGTTCACTGACATCCATACCTGCAGGGTCAAGTCCAACCACTCGAGCACGTTGTGCAAGGAGTTGAGAAGGAGTCCGGCCATCTGCTTCCAAGTCAGTGATCGTTCGTGAGGTGTCGGCTAATCCCTTCTGGAATTGCCCCTTAGAACGGCCGAGTGCGTTTGCCATTTTCGGCAAGCGTTCTGCACCAAACAAGATAAAAAATAATCCGACTAGAATCGTGAGTTCGAGAGGTCCTAAACCGCCAATCATGTTTCTTCCTCAACCCTTGGAGTAGGGGTGTAGTGTTGAAGGCTTCGGCTAAACCAATTCTTTTTTTTGGTTTTCATCCACCGGATACAGGGGGGAGGAAGGCTAATTCATCGCCATCATTCAATACAGCAGACAATTCTTGCTGTAACCCATTAATAGCAAAAACAAGGCCTCGTTCACTCCATTCAACAATTGAAAGTATGTCGAGTACATCCGCAATCTTTGAAGGGGATTGAAGCGTCAATTGATGTCGTTTCCAACCAAGGCTTTCGGCGAGTGGACCAAACGCGAGTAGGGTGATGTTCATGCCCTTCGCATCGTTCATGGTGATGCTTTGAAGCGGTAGTTTATCAACGCACTCGGTTGTCCACAATGCATGGGACCGGTGATGAAAGCAACCCGTTTGTGGAAAATCTATCCATCCGGTGAATCTACAATTCAGGCGGTCAAAGGTGTCAATGTGACGATTGAAGCGGGTGAGATGGTCGCTATCATGGGTCCATCAGGTTGCGGTAAAACCACTTTGCTCAACATACTCTCTGGAATTGATGAGCCGAATTCAGGGGATGTCACCGTCAAGAACCGCCCTCTCTTTGGCATCTCAGACGATGATAGGACACGAATGCGGGCTGAACACCTCGGTTTCATTTTTCAAGATTTTAATCTTCTACCTGTGCTTTCAGCTGTCGAAAATGTGGAGTTGCCGCTTTTGTTGCTTGGAAAGTCTGCTTCTGAAGCCCACAATGGAGCGCTTGCGGCGCTCAAATCAGTTGGCTTAGAAGACCGAGCAGATCATCGTCCAGCCGAGTTATCGGGTGGTCAACAACAGCGTGTTGCAGTCGCACGAGCATTAGTTCACAATCCAGCGATTATTCTTTGTGATGAACCGACAGGTAATCTTGATTCAGCAACTTCTGCTGAAGTTCTCGAACTTCTCCTTCGATTGAATCATGAGCGTAACACGACTTTTCTTATCGTCACCCATGATTCAAAAATTGCTGAACAATGTACGCGTACCCTACAGATGTCTGACGGCGTTTTCATCGAAGACCAAAGGAATACTGAGGAGGAGTGAAGCTGCTGATTCCTTTGGCCATCCTTTCCATTGTGGTTGCCCTTTTGAGCGCAGCATCCACCCGAGGAATAGGTCGCTGGAAACAACTTGGTGTTGGCAAAGTCTCCCTACTTATTATCGGTCCTGTCGCCGATGCTTTCCTCGGATATCTTTTGCTTGATTGGCTCTCTGTCTCAGGACTCACCTTGTGGGCTGGTGCCTTTGCTTTGGGAATGATTAGTCATGTCTTAATGCAACCTCTTCTTATTCCACAACGGCTTGTTGTTTGGCGGCTGGCAAAACAAAATATTCTCCGCCGTCAACGCCAAGCAGCACTCCTGATGGTTGGTTTGGTCATTGCCTCTGCCATCATCACTTCTTCCATGGTTGTTGGTGATTCACTGGACGCCACCGTTCGCTACGAGGTGGAAGGGGCATGGGGCGAGACGGACATTACCATATCAGGATTTGACCTTTCGATAGGTGAGCGAGTAACTCTTTCTGAATCGGTTGCGAATGCGATGTGGGATGGAATTCAAATAGACTCTTCATTCAATCGTGTCATTAAAGGTCAACAACAAGGTTTAGTTGCTTCAACCAGCGTTGCCTCGGGTGATGCATCACTTACCGGCGTTACATGGATGGCGATGAACAGTACGATTGATAATCAAAAAGTCTGGCCCAAGATCGGCTCGCAATCTGAAGGAATACGGTATGCCGATTTGTATGATGCCAACTTCTTTTCTTCACAAAAATACGTTGCCGTCAATGAAGTCTTGGCTGGTGAATTGGGTGTTTCCGTTGAAGACGAACTGAAGATTGGTTGGTATATTACTCAAGAAGGTAAACGTATTCGAGTCGAATCGAACTTGACAATCCTCAGTATTGTTGCGAATGAGGGCCAGGGGGCATCTGCAGGTACGCAAGCTCCGGCCTTGTTCACAGATTTAGCCACGGCTCAATCACTTCAACGTCTCAATGGGAGTATAAATTCGTTATACTATGCAGTGGATGACGCTCACGACGATGCTGAACACATCGAACCTATCTTGGAGGATGTTGAACGACTCCTCGACCGACTAATACGCGCAACAGATGTCGGGTTAGACATTGATTTAGATGAAAATACGAAATCGATAACATTGACTTCGAGTCAAGGTTTAGGACGCCTTTCAGGAGATTTAGTGCGCGGTTTAAGGGGGAACTTGAGTCAGATCTCACCGGGCTCAAGTATGATGGAAATCTTACAAGTTCCGATGATTGAACTTGAAGAGAACAACCAACAGATTCTCACTCTTGCTGATTCGGATATATCGGAACTTCGTGCAGGCCAACGTGGCCTTTGGCATTTCTCACCAAGTGGTGCAGGTTTCCAAATTGATGGTGCAGGTGATGCTTGGGTTTGGCGGGTTGCTGAAGGCGGCATTGCTCACGACTTCACGCTCGATTCTTCTAGAGAATATGGTTTGATTGCAACTGATGAAGGCCTTATTATCGGCTACGAAGGGGATGTTGAATCTGATGAATGGGCTTCCTTTGAAAGCGAGGGGGAAATGGTCTCTGTAACCTACGGGTCTCAACAATGGTGGGCACTTGAGGAAACTTCATCATCGTTCAAATTACATTCTTTCTCTCTTGACTTACAACAGCACTCTGTTACAAACCTCACACTTGACATGCCATCCACTGTGCTTTCTACACAGTTATACTTTGACCAGTACCTCTATTTGGAAATTGAAAGTCTTCTTTCCTCTTCTCGCTACCGATCTTCGACTTCGAATATTTCTTTTACTGCGTTGGAAGATACTTCACAATGGCCTTTGATGCCTTTATTTTCTGCAGAGGTACCTCTTAATTCATCTTGTGATGGCCAAGCATCTATCACTGAATCACAAAATGGGCATCATTGGTGCACAGTTCCGAACGGTCTTATTCGATGGGATTCTGTAAATGGACCGGTTGAAACACTTCGGATACCAATTGTATCAACTGCGGGTGGGCTCGGTGTTTTGCCGCAATTATTCTTAGCGTTTGGAGGCGAACAGTCGCCACTCGTTGTCGAAGAAGGTCAAGTGCTTTTCAGTCAACGCCTGAACGAACTCGATTTGACTGAACAAGAGAGCGAAGTATGGGTGAAAGGACTGATTCCCTATGCTTTTGGTGATAATGCCGCATACCGTTTGAACTACTCTGGTACCTATGGTGACCTTGAGGGAATGGAAAGTCTTTCAGAACTTGATGCTGTGATTCTCGGCCTTGTATCATTATCGGATGGAGAACAGTTGGCTTCTGCCGGTGAAGACGAGAGGTCAATGGTAATTCTTTCAGTTTCAGGCCAGTGGAATGATTCGGTCGCCTCTCCACTGATTTCCTGGCTCGACCTCGAATCAAATGCATCAGATGCAAATTTGAATGTTAGGGCAGTGAAGGTTGAGGCTGCGGCAATTGCTGAGGAATCCTCCGGTATTCTTGCAGCTATGTTCTTGGTTTTTGGAACATTTACTATTGCAGCGGGTATACTTCTTGTGCTCACGATTGTCATGATGTTGGCCGAAGCACGACGTTCAGAACTTGGTACAATGCGAGCCTTGGGAGTCACTCAGTCTGATGCTCGCGCTCTTGCAGTTCAGGAAGGAATTATTCTCTCAGCCATTGCAAGTCTCCTCGGAGCAATTGTTGGCTTAGTTCTCGCCTGGTTCATCAGTATTGGATTCGATAATATGTTTTCATCCGTAGGTTCGAATCAATTTACTTTTGCTTGGGAATGGACCTCTTTGTTTTCTGGAGCAGTTTGGGGCTTCCTTCTTGCTGTATTGACGCTCTGGGGTTCTGCTTTTTGGACTTCGAAACTCAATATAATTCACGCACTGAAGGGTGGCCGTATCGCTCGTTCCGAAGGGATTCCTTGGTATCTTCTTCTCCTCCAGATTGTTGCACTTGGAGGTGGATTACTTTCTCTATTGGTTTTGCTTGTTCTTGGCTTTGAATCGGGTGTTGCCTATTTCTTATGGATGGTCTCTGGTGTTTGTGCAATCATCACTCTTGTTCCGTTCTTTACTTGGGAGTTGCCGGTTTTCTTACGAACGAAGAATGATTTTTGGCAACGCCTTTGGCGGAATGCAAGCCGTAATACTTTGGCCATGATTGGAACAATGTTGTTGATTTGGACGGTCGGTCTTTCTTCTCTTGACCCGATTCGAAAAGGAATGGAGCCAGATGAGCTTTCATTCATAGTACTCGGCTTAGTTGAAGTGTTTGCAGGTGTTCTTTTGTTAACCAGTGCTGCACCACTTCTTGTGAAGCGGTTAGGTAAATCGAAAATATTGACCCGACGTTGGGGCCCAGTGTTGCCAGTATCACTTGCTTATCCTCTTGCTACACCTGTTCGCACTGCTGTGGTAATGGGTATGTTTTCAATTACCGTATTTTCTGTGATTGTGTTGGGTGGTTATGCAGTCCAATTTGATAATTATACGAGTTCTTTTGTCGAGGACGCTGAAGGTGATTATGAATTATTATTGACAGGCTCACGTTCCAGTCCAATCGAGTTATCGGAAAACATATCCGAATGGAATCTTTCTTCAAGCCTTGAAAGCCAAATTGATTCAGTTGCACGCGTACATCGTGGCGAAGTATTCCTTGAGGATAGCGATGGTGAACGCATGCCCTATGTGATACGAGGTTTCGATGACGCTTTTGCCCAACACGGTGGTTTGCCTCTTTACACATGGGATTCCTCGCTGGGCGCTGATGAATTTGAAGTATGGAATGTCGTGTCATCACGTGACGATCTTGTGCTTCTCGATGCCTCATTTGGCCTTGAGTCAATTACCGATGGTAGCGGAATTTCAACATTGAGTTTTTCAATTGGAGAATCAATTTCGCTAATTGATATTTCTAACCCTGGTAATACGCGTTCTGTCAAGGTTGCAGGCTTTCTCGAACAATCTTCATATCTGTTTTCAGCAGGGGTTTGGATGAGTGATGATCTTGTTATCGAACAATTTGACGGGCGGCTTACTCGAATGTACGTGAGCGTCTCTGATGATGCCCAACCTTCACCCACTTACCAAGACAATACAGTGAGTGATTTCTCTCCAACCGGTAAGAGTAAGGATGTTCGAATGGCATCTGCAGAATTAGAATCTGAACTCTCACCATTACTGAACGGCAAAGGTGTGCAAGTCTCAATTATTTCAGATGAAGTCATGTTGCTTCAATCGTTAGTACTTGCATTGCTCGGGATTTTTGAGGGTTATCTTGCGTTAGGACTCATTGTGGGTATTGCTGGAATTGGGGTTGTAACAGTTCGTTCAGTTTCGGAACGAACCAAATCCATTGGTGTTCTACGGGCACTAGGATACCGAAAGAAGATGGTACTCCTTTCATTTTGGATTGAGGTCTCCTGGGTAAGTGTCTTGGGTATGTTGAATGGGATTTTAGTAGCGGTAGGTTTTCATCGGGCTCTGTATATCGCCTTTTGGAAGGATCAGGGTGCGAGTTTTAGTCTTCCAATGGAATCCATATTTCTGGTGTTTTTCGGTGGGTGGCTGCTCGTGTTAATGGTCACCTTCGTCCCTATTCAAAAGGCTGCTAGGATTCCGGCTTCTGCCGCGTTGCGAGAATCATGAGTGATGTAATTTTTACAATCAAATCTTCTATTTTGGTATTTTTCCGGATATTGTGTTGTAATATACTGGTTTTGAAGCATATCTACAAACTTCCCGTACCACCAACTCTGTAATCACAGCACTGAGAAGGTTATTTACAGAATCTGTGCGTTATTTCACGCTCTAATAATCATTATTTGCACTCCTATAGTATAAATACGACGAATTTCGTGGAGGAAATTACCGAACCATCGGAGGTATAGATATGCGAAAAATAACCCCTATGATTCTCGTCACCTTGATGCTTGTGAGTGCGCTCTCAAGTTTCGATTTTGCCGAGCTAGAAGAAACTGAAGTAATTGAAGACGCAGGTGCCCGTGCGGGTGCTGATGCAGAAATGGTTGCTATCACAAACCCGAAAGAAACTGTTTGCCCATTAGGGGCTTCATGCCGTAACGTCATGAAAGTTGGAGATGTAACTGAATTCTCCGCATACATCCAAAACAGCGGTGATGCTGATATCACTGAAATGTCATACAGTGTTACTGTATACCTTTCAGATGCTGATGGCAACCCGAGTATGGTGGCTAAAGATTTATCTGGTGCTGATTTGACTTGGAGCAATAACGATGTCATTTGTGCATCTGCTTCAATTTGTGACTATCAGTCACTTGCTGCTGGCTCCGTCCTTGGTGGCGGCAAGCATACAATGTCCGTTTCTGGAAGCCCAATCTCTTGGACTCCGATTAAAGGATTGTACGTCATTGAAATGGTTGTTTCAGCGAACCCTGATGTCGATGTTGGTAACGACGCTCAACAAGTCTTTGTGAGTGTTGAAGACTGGTATGATATCGAACTTGATCTTGCTTGGAATTCCGGCAATGATATGGAGAGCGGTGCTGGGTCCAAAGATTGGACACTCACTGTTACTGCAAACGGTTCAGATACCTTTGACCCTCGTGAAGTACAAGTTCGACTACAAACTGTAGGCGATGTATCTGCTGCTCAAACAACTGATTCAGTTACTATTGACAGTTCTGGCACAAATATCTTTACTGCTGGAGTATCAACAACCGTTGATGTTTTCGAAAATGTTTCAAATGATCCTCCAACCATTACGACCGGTCTACGAAATGTCCTCTCAACCTGGACACTTCAAGGCAGTCTTACTGTGGCTGTCGAAAACACTGATGATGCATCCTATGGAATGAAAGCATCTTTAGTCGATTATACACAATACGGCCAATGGTCAAGTTGTGCTTACACTGAAGACAACGAAACTGTAGAGAACTTTTGTGAAGAATCAACTACGAAGGACGCATACCCTTCGACCGACTCTTCTACAATTGAAGGATTCGCAACAGTCTTTAACGACATCCGAATCTCTCAAATGTCTGTTGTCCAAGGCTTCGAAGCTGATGGAACTGGACAAGGGACTTCCGTAGTCTCTGATACAGATGATTCAGATCTTAACGTTGGAACATCATACTTGCATGTTGAAGTTGAACACCGTGGTAGCGAAATTACTTCTAACTACAACTGGTCTGTTGACTTTACAGTCACTGACTCTGCCGGTGTTATGGTTCCTACAAACGATGTAACTACCTGTGACGCTGTCGAACCTTCTTACCCAATCTATGGGCCTCTTGGAGTTGACCAAGGCGCAAGTCTTCAAGCCTATGCATGTGTTATGATTGAACTTAGCATGGATGGTGAATACACATTCACTGCTAACCTTGTTAATGATTCAAAGATGAACGACGCTAAGCCTTCTAACAATGACCGAAGCATGACCCTGAATGTGCGAAATAACGCACCAATCATTACTTCGCTCGATTTGATCAACGAAGACGAACTCTATTTCGGTCAAGATGACCTGCTTGCAATGTCAGTGCAAGTTTTCGATGTCGATGACCCATCTTCAACCAATCTTGAAATCGAATGGAGATCTGCTGGAGCAGCCCTCCCTGGTTGCGAACGTGCAAGCATGCAATTGACTTGTTCAGTCATCATCCTCGAGTCTTACGTCACCAACTTCCCAGTTTCTGTGGTTGTCTACGACGCTCATGGTGGAGAAACAAGCGAAGAACTCATGCTCCAAGTTTGGAATGATGGCAGCTATTCTGCTTCAACAGACAGTGGCTTGACTCTAAGTTACTCTATGCTCTACTGGGGCACCTCTCCGTTTACTCTAACAGCCACCGATGGTGCTGCAGTTTCTGGAGAATCTCTACCTGGATACACTGGGACATATGACTCAGTTGGAGTGATTGATTACTCTCCTTCCACTACTTACTCTGCAAACGATGTATTGTCTCAATCTATGACAGTTCAATTCGACAAGAGTACAGGGGCTACTTCCCTTTGGTATGTGAACGGAGCAATCTGGACATTGATTAGCGATGCATCAACAGATGTAGATGCAACAACAGGAATGTTCTCGTATACCTTCCCTGCTAACTCACCAGTTCTCTCTGCTGGAACCATGGTACTCATGGGCGGTTCTTTGGCTCAGGCTGAAGTCCCATCTGCTAGTATTACTGGATTTAACGCAGCAGCTGGTAAGGCGGGCGCAATCCTACTTAACTGGAATGTTGAAGGAACCATGCTCAGTGGCGACAGTATTGACGTGACCATCTGTGAGGCAATCAACTGCACAACTGCATTTGAGACTGGCCTTGGAGTCGGAAACACATCATATACCTATTCAGGGCAAAACACTGTTCACGGCATGAACTACACTGTACTTGTAGCAGTTTGTAACGAAGTCGGATGCAGTTCTCCAGTTGGAACTGGCTCTGTCATTGCAGACAGCGCAGTCGACGGTGATGTAGCAGCAACTGGTTTGACCATCGCTGCTGAAGGAACTACCTGGACTGTTTCTTGGACCGCATCAGGCGACCAAGGAGATGTTGCATCATGGAAGGTCTGCTATAACCGTGGAACTTTCACCGCAGCTCAAATTGATGAAGTTACATGTGTTGCTGCTACAGGAACCTCAGTTGATATTGATACATCAACTTGGTCTGCTGGAACATACACCTACCACTTTACAGCCGTTCCAGTTGACGCTCTTGGTAACTCCGTTGCCGCAGGCGCAATGAACAGCATTGATTACCAACGAGACGCTGATAACAGCAACACCGATGACGGAACTGTTGTCGTCGGAGATGATGTATCGAGTGGCGTTCCAACGTGGACATGGGGCGTCATTGGTGGCGTCGTAGTTGTAGCTTTCATCGCCGGTGCTTTCATCCTCTCTCGTGGAGGATCAGGCGACGAAGGAAAAGATTGGGATTACTGATCTCAATACCTGACCCTAAGCAATCATCCCTCGGTTCGAGGGAAGAGCCGCTGAGGGGGCTGTTTCGACGGCCCTCTCAGCCCCCCCTTCTTCTTCTTCTTTCTACTTTTAATTCACAGAGATTTCTCTATGAATTCAATCTTCTTAATTCAAGATGCCTTGACTTATGAGATTTATTTTGATATTTATTCCTTTTTGATAAAAAC
>Ga0308019_10002335_pt1 | contig 10876 bp, 5 predicted proteins | sample Neamet284_FD_203135 | JGI IMG/M metagenome (GOLD analysis project Ga0308019, IMG submission 203135) | Marine microbial communities from water near the shore, Antarctic Ocean - #284 | ecosystem: Environmental > Aquatic > Marine > Unclassified | place: Southern Ocean | collected 2014-10-01
TAGCCACGGTAGAGGATTCTACATTGGTTGTGCGAGACTGGAATTACAACATTGACCGACAATCCCCACGGGTAGAAATTGAACATCATATTGGGGAATAACCACAGGTAATACGCTGCAATATCTTGGCCTTCATCTGGATGACTTGGTGGCAAATCGAATTTGACATCCCCTTCCATCGCCTTGCCGATTTGCAACACTCCACCGTCAAAAGTCTCGGTGATATAACCTGAATAATCGAGCGCTTGATTGAGCTCAGGATGAACATAAGGAATGTGAAAACCTTCCAAGAAATTATCGACATATAACAACCAATTCGCCGCTACATTGTGGTCACGGTCTCGACTTGCGTCATGAGTGAATGATTCTGGTTTGAGAAATCCTAAGCGCTGTTCAAGCATGTCCCACGGTAACTCTGGCCCTTGTTCTTGGGTTGTGAAATACATCCCCATCCACTGTTTGAGTGGGAACTGTTTGAGGTCATCGCTTGCACTTGGGAAACCAATCGCCTGCTCAAACTCGGGCATATGGCGGAATGTTCCATCGAGATTGAAAGTTCTACCATGATAGCGGCATTGTAACGTTTTCTTGGTGCATGGCTCAAGAGTCAGGCGCATTCCTCGATGGGTACAGACATTGGAGAGGCATTGCGTTTCTTCACCTCGAATCAAGACCATCGATTCCCCATGGATCGCCTCAATATGTTCGAGTGGCTGAATGGTGTGTGCTTCTAATTCCGATTGATGTGCTGCAAATTGCCATCCGGAAAAGACGCTCTTGAGTCGCACAAACTCTGCTGGTTCAGTATAGAATCGTGATGGAAGCGTTCTCGCCACACGAATGTCGGCATCAATCAATTGCTCCGACATGATTCTCTCACTCTCTCGGTGTTTTTGAGCATTCGCACGCCTAAATCCAGACATCGTTTTCTGCAGTCATCTCGCCTTCAACCTCTCCTGTATTGACCACGCCTCGTGGCTCAACCAGCAAAACATGGCACTCCTCTAGCGCTGATGGTTTGTGCATGACGCCTTTTGGTACCACATACATTTCACCTTCATTCAGAGTGATGATTTCATGCTCCAATTCGATACACATCGAACCTTTTACGACGATGAAAACTTCATCGGTATCATCATGATTATGCCAGATAAATTCATCTTTAATTTTGACTAACTTGAACTGATAGTCGTTCATTTCAGCAACGACGCGTGGCGACCAGTGGTCAGAAAATTTGGTTAGTTTTTCATCGAAATTGATTTTCGCCATGACCAAAGGATTCGATGCCCCTTATTTTGGCTTAACTCAAGAGTCCGAAGTTGGGTTAACATGAAGAAGACCCTCCCTTTCCTCAGTCTGTGGAGAAAAAGGCATTTGGCTCGATTCCAGCATGGGAAATGTTGGTCCTCGTCGTTGTCGTTGGTGCATCCCTTTCCATTGGAATGGCTGAGTCTGATGTCACTGAACAGCCGTTGGAAGTCACTGCGATTTCAGGAACTATGAGGCTCTCATCTCGTGCCTCGATGGATGCGTTTGGTTTACAAGATTTCGAACTTGGACCATTAGCCACTCTTGATTTGTCTGTTTATCCAATCCAATCTCAAGGCTGCACACAATGCGAGAATGTTCCAATAGGATTTTCCATCAATGGTGATATCACAATTACCGAATTAGTTGACGATGCAGGGCGTTCTGGACGAGTCGAAGGTTCGTTGAACATTACCTATCTTCGAGAAACTACTGCCTCTCATCACATTATTAGTGAATGGTTTACCGTCGATTGGAATGCAGGGCCAGCATCGTCTCATTGGGTTGTGATGCTGCATCATTCGCCACCAAAATGGATGCCCAGTCAAGGCTTTGCCAGCACATTTCTTGAAACTCAGTTTGGCTTTGAAAGTAGAACGGGCCCGTTTGTTTCCGTTTCATCTCTAACTGACACGAGCCGTGGCATCGAAGGCTGCTTACCGGGTGGTTTCAGTTGCTCCAAAGCTACACAACGAGATTTTTCAATGGTTGCCACCTTCACCGAACCTCGTACCCCAACTCTCATCGCTCACCCAGCAGATTGGCATTCAGTGAATACGACTCAAACTTCTGAAGAGGAGCCACAAGGATTGGAAAGCATAAGAAATATTCTTTCTCTCGACCAGCCAGTTGCATCCTCTGTAGCCTGGTCGCCGAATCTCAATGCCTCGTTAACATCGATGGGGACATGGGACATAAATGCATCAAATACGCCGAATTTTGCACCGATGTCTTCGTTTTTCCAAGCCTTAGGTTTGCCAAGTACCTCCTATGATGTTCCAGATGGTACGTGGACTGAAGCCGATTATTCGGAATACCAAACCGGTTTTATTTTGGATGACCAAGAAAATTTGGTTTTGACGATAGTCCGACTTGATTGATTTGAACGTATTTTTCTTTCTTTTTTACGTGATTCTATCTACGACAGTCATATAGCCTATCCTTTGCAGGGGTTAGTATGAAGCAGAGAGCACTCTTTCTCGTATTTCTCATGGCCTGTATGTCGATATCCCCTGCAATTGCAAGCATATCGGCGCCGAATGCCATCGACCAATCTCAAGGGACGACCTCGGAATTGAGTGTTGACGGATTCGTCACAACTAAATTTGCAAGTACCGGCTCCGAAGTTGAAATCTTCGCCCATACACGAGGCCATTCGTCTGAAACTGTCGTAACTGTTGACATTCTTCGCTACGATATATCTCCTCTCGAATTGATCGTGAACACCGCACTTCCTGGTGAAGGACAATCTGTTGGCGTCGTGGTATTGGAGTCACAAGGTGCCCACGAAGACGACGCTACTACAATGGTTTGGCATGGCGTGTACACCATTCCAGCCTCGGCAATAGGCGGCGTTTACGGCGCTACAATCAGTGCTGAAGATGGTGGAATGGTCGTAGTTGACGACCCGACCCAACTTTCCAATCTCTTGATAGAACACATTGAGACTGCATTCCAAGCGATCGATTTTGCTTGGGACTCTGCAAATCCACTCGCTTTAATTAAAGATGAATTCACCAGTCTTGAAACAACCGCGACTCAAAACGGTGACTGGACTTATTTCGTTGATACCGCTACAGAAGGTGTAGGCTTAGGCGGTAGTGCTCAATTGTGGGACGCAATGATTGATGCTGGTAACGACCAATATGACATGAGTGGAGGTGCGAACTTCCTTGAGGCGCTCATGGAGTTCCTCGATTCAGAAGACGTTGATGCAAGCATGGCTCTTGTAACTGGCTTACTGATTTACGGTGACGAGTTCCCTATTCCACAAACATTTGATGATTTTGATACGCTTGCTGATTACCTTAGAGGCTTTGATGCAATTGAAAACTTCACACGGTTCGAAGGCACAGGCGACTTTGAAGAAGCTTACAACGCTATGCTTGGGAGTGACGAATGGACCTCTATGCAGGAAGCAATTGACAATATTGCAAACAATGTCAAACCTCTTGAAAGTGGGCAAACTGTTTTGCGAAACATTGCTTTGTTAGCCGTTTCAAACCATTCTCAAGCGATCATCGATGGCTTAACTGCCTACGTACAACCTCTGCTCGATGAAAATGTCGATAACATGACGCCATTCCAAAAGTTGATCCTACGTTGGGCTGAAATGGGTGAACCGGCTATAACTGACCTTGATGGGGACGATGTTCCTGAAGAAATTACTTGGGAGTACGAATTATTACTCGAGACGACTGAAGGACAAGCATGGACTGCGAAGATGGCCAGTGACTCACAATGGGTCAACGATGCTTTTGACGAATTTAACTCGATGCCGGAAGATATCATTCAAATCGTTTTCAATTCATTTGAAGACCCCGTTTGGAGCGATGCTGGACAAACTCTTGCTGATGTAGCAGACTGGCTTGATAACTCCTCTGGCATTGAACGTGAACATTACTGGGGATATTATGAAGACGGAGAGAATCAGGGAGAAGAATCTTCTGAAGATATGCACTTTGAAATGTTCCCTGTTCAAACCAGTTTGTATGACCCCCACGTTCTCGATCTCGGAATTTCTCTCTATGTTCAAGGTGGAGACCGAAACAATGACCCGCTTACTGTTCCCATGACTATGACAAATTCAAACGGCATTACAGTCAACGCTGTTCTTACGAAAGAATGTCAATACTGTTCACATTACATTGGCCGGATGACGGCTACTCATATTGAAAACATCGAATGGACTTTCTCCCAGCCGCTTGAAAACTGGGCAGGTGACACTCTTGATTCTGCCATGATTGGAATTGAACAACTCCGTCCTTCTCTCCTTGAGGCTATGCTCTACGAAGGCTTCGATGAGATGTTCATAGTTTCTGCAATTGGTGTACTCGTTGACCAAGATGAAATTATTTCCAGCGACTCAGCGTATTCAGTCGACACCGTGACATATGACTCCTCCGGAGTACTTGAAGGAGCAGAAGTCGATATTGCAATTCTTCGCGTATCGCCTCAACAGGCATTTTCTGCATTCGAATCTCTTTCCCCAGAAGGTGATCTTATGATTTCAACCACTGAACCGTCAGAGAGTTCCAATGGCGGCATGTCAGGAATGTATGACGGAGGAGACATTGAAGGAGTTCTGAAAGTCAGTATTGAGCCTTGGACGAGAGGCGATAATGGTGATGATGAAGAAATGCCAATAGAATCTTATTCCAGTTCTTACTCGACTACAGGCGATGACCAAGGATGGGATTTGACGACGTATCTAAGTTCACTCCCACTCGATGAACGCGGTATTGCAAAGGTCACGACATCAGGGACAACGGACACTGGTTTGGAATTTGAATACATTCAAAATATGCCATTACCGGGTTCTGGTTCATGCACATCGAGTTCTATATCTTCTTGGGACAATGAACAAACAACCGTCAATTTGGACTGGTGGGGCGAAAGAAACTGGTACTACTATTCCGACGGCGGGCAAATGGAATATGAGGATGCAGCACTAAGTCAAGTTGACATTGCCTGGGGCGATGGTTCGAATGAAAACGTCACCGAGAATGATGGGTATTCACATGAATACAGTTCAACCGACGGACAAGACCGTTACGATATCGTTTTGACATTTACTTTTGTCACCGATTTGACACTTACCTACGAATATACCTACCAAGAGTACCAAGGCTTTGAACATGGTGGCGATAATGGAGATACGTATTACTATGGATCGGATGGGCACTTCAACGATTGTGAGTTGGATGAACCCGAAGAATCATCTACGCCAACACCTTCAATCATTGACACCTTCATCTCAGAAGGTCCGTTTGAAGTTCACCGTGAAGAGATTTTCACCAGTGATTCAAGTGGTTCAGCCGGTATGTCGGTAACTCCATCGTTCCCTGGCGCGTATATCACGCTCGCTCAATCAACCTATACCAATGCTGACGGTGTTGAAATGACCGGTCTTGGTCTCAACGTAGGAGCTGCTACAAAGGGAAGTATCGCCCTCAGTGGACTTGAACAAGTGACTTCTTTTGCAGGTTTACCTGTCTATAATGTATCCACAGATGTAAGTGGATTGACAACAATTTCAGTCACACCATCCGGTATTAGTCATTCCGAATTTTCGGTGATGATTGGTGTTGCTCCTGTTGATTTGGGGGAAACTCCATTCCCCGATATTGCTGAAGATGCGTGGGGTGAGCCTGAATCATACACGCTTGATTTTGAAGCAGGTGATACGGTACGCACCCAAGAAATTCGCTTAAAGGCGCCAATTTCAACCATCGGTCTTGCGATTTTGTATGAAGGAGAACTCTTCCCAGAAGCAGTACATGCTGGGATCATACTCCTCAATCCAACCGACCTGAATCTGAGTGGCCCTCTTGGTCCAGGACAAACAACCAATGTAGCACTTGATGGCCAAACTGCAAACCGTATTTTGGCAATTGCAGCACCTACCAATGGTTTTGACCCTGCTTCAATCGATTTCTCTTCGCTTACTGATATTATTTATCAGGAAGGCGTCCGACCAGAAATTGGATGGATTGCCGTTGATAACCGAATGGAGAAAGTCTGTGAGGAAATGGATATTTGGGAAGAATGGCTCTGGAATGATACAACTCAAACTGGAAGCGACATGGTACTTGTTCGTGTATCGAACGAGCGCGATAATAGATTCTTACCTACAGCAGCAATTCCTGATGTGTCAAACGCTATCGTATACGAAGTATTAACCGGTCAAGAAATACTTCCAGAAACTGACTGGGATGAGTCTAATGGTGTCGCTAGGGCATACTTTTCACTCGACGACCAGATGGATTATGTCTTTGAAACTCGGTCGACATTCAATTCTACAGCAGAGATTACCTTCGAAGCAGACTCGGATGATGATGGAAACACTTGGACGAACATGGATACGGAAATGACCACTCGCTGCAGTGGCGATTCAGTTCAAACAGAAGACGAAATATTTGACGAATTTGCAGACTTCTTTGGCGGTTTAAAATCAATTGCTTGGGGTCTTGGTTCGAGTGCAGATTTGACTCTCCCACTGCTTTCTTCACCGACTGAAAACTATACTGTTTTGGCTATTGCCCAAATCGGCGAAGGTGACAATGCGACATTGACCGTGGGGCTTGGCAACAAGATTGCTGAAGTCAATCCCGAACCTCCTGTGGTAGAAAACCTAACTATGATTTTCAACCCACCAAATCCTGTGACCGGTGATACTGTATTGATTACGATTACCGACCCTTCAGGGCAACCTGTTGGTGGACTTTCAGTACTGGTAAGTCATCAAGACTCTACTTTGTTCAGTATTGTACTCAATGAAAATGGTCAAACTTCATTTATGCTGATAGAAGGTGATTTGTTAGTTCAAATTTCTGGAGGTTTGTACAATCCTATTGAATTCACAATTACCGTTACTGCTGAAGGCGTTCTTACTGATGATGGAGAAACCTTACCTGGTGATTTAGATGGTGATGGCGTCGGAGATGAAATTGATATATTCCCAGAAGATGCTGATGAATCGCTCGATTCTGATGGTGATGGTGTCGGCGATAATACCGACGTCTTCCCTCTGGATGCTAATGAGTCTGCAGACAGTGATGGAGACGGAATAGGAGATAATGCTGATACTGATACGGCTTCTTCCTCATCCTCTGCAACTGCATTCAATCTTTTCCTCGGAGCTGGTGTATTGATCGTCGTTGGCCTGCTGGCTACTGTCTTTATTCTACGAAGAGGGGCTGGCGGAGAGGAATGGGCAGAGGATGGCCATACCGAGACCAAATGGGACGCTTTTGAAGAACAAATCGGCTCATCACCTGCACCTGTTGCTCAATCTCTAGCGCCTTTATCTTCACCACCTGCAGCACAAGCTCCTTCGATACCTCCAAGTTCACTCAAGGGAGAATTGAAAGATGGTCACGAAATCTGTGAATACCCAGTATCATCCGGAAAGTGGTGGTACAGAGTTCAAATTACTGGCGAATGGGCCAAATGGGAATAAACAGATTTTCATTCTGTTTTTGTCTTGTTGTGAAACAAGTTGATGATGAAGAGTGATGCAGCGATACGCATGGAAGCGAGTAGAGTCCGGCAGATTCTCTTAGCCTCATTGATTCTTAGTACGCTCTTACTTGCAGTATTCCCTGTTGACCCCCAGATGTCAACTGAAGTGATATTTGATGACGAAGTCACTCAATTACGTAAGTCGGATGGGGTCGGAGTCCAGTCAAGTGAATCTCTGGTTATACGAATTACCCATGACGATGGTACCAGTTTGATGCATCCCGTTTCCAGAGTTCAAGAATTATTGAGGATCGAGAATGAAGCGATGACTGGAACGAATGCAGCGATTGCATGGCATACCGACAGTACAACACTTGACCGAATTCAAACTCCATTTGCATTATGGGAAGATGCTTTCGCCTCACGAAATCGTTCACTTGCTGATGCCACTGGATGGAACGATGTCCTCCAGCCTCTCAACGAAGAAGGCTGGTGTGGGAAGAATGCAACCGATGCAGAATCCTTTGCCTTTGAAGCATCCCTCCTTTTGTTACCGAATGAGGCGGACCTCGGCGTTGCATGCCCTTCTATGCCAGGACAATACGCGCATCAACCTCCAGCCTCAAATGAGTTGCTTTGGATGGTTTGGATTGGTGGAAATCAATCGAACACGAATTGGTCTGAACTCGAAGTATGGGCTGAGCAATTGTCTGATTCAACCAACTTTACCTTCGAGGCAGTTGGAGTGAACATGTTGTTCGCAAAATCGAAAATTTTGGCGGGAAGTGAACTAAAAGCCCTCATGTTGCCACTGGCATTACTGCTGACTTTCGCCCTCTGTCTCGGGCTTCGAGACCCTCTTATTGCAGTCGTTACTCTTGGAAGCGCAACCCTCGTGGTTGGTGCTGAAATGGGAATATTGGCGATGTTCGGTTACACATTTTCTATAATCGATGGAATTGCAATTCCAATTATCATGGGTGTTGCCGTTGATGGTGCGTTCTGGTATTGTCGTTCATCACACAGTGTTGAAATGGTTCGCAAAATGCTATTTGTTGCAATGCTTACCACCATTGCTGCAGTTTCTCTTGCCCTCTTTTCACCACTTCGTGCACAACGCTCCTTAGCATTCGTGATGGTGATAGGAATCTTCCTTGATTGGTTGGTGACTCGTTATCTTCTAGAACACTTTTACATCACACGCAAAAAAGTAGCCCAAATTGATTTACCGATTCGTACTTCTTCCATAAAACCTGCTTTTTCGGTCTTATGGCCTGCCCTACTGTTACTCCTTGCAGGTGTCGCCTTTGTGGCTCCAAGTGGAGTTGAAGTTCTGGACATCGAACAATTTCTTCCAGCTGATGACCCCGCATTAGAGGAACTTCGTCAAATGGAAGACGAGTATATCCTTGCCTCAAGTACCGATACCTGGATTCTTGTTGAAGTCAAAGGAGACTCTCCGGAGGAATATCGTAAAGTTCTCGCGTTCCAGGAACAGTTGAAGAACCATCCAAGTATTATTTCGCTCGATACTGGTATTTCACAATCGAAACTGATGATTGGAATACCGATTTCGCAACACATCAATGCAACCGTAGATGAGGTGTTCCATAACTCTAGCCAAGTGTCACTTTTGGTCAAAGATTCTCGAGTACAATCAGATGGTACTACCTATGGCGTTCTCATCGTTGTATATCTCGATGGTCAAAACACAGATGCTGCTTTAGCCTTCAATGATGATGTTAGCGGTCTTTTAGATGAAATGAAGTTATCAGGAGATATCGGAGGTAATTTAGCAGTGGGTGCCGAGGCAGCATACTCTTTTGATGAATCACGAGTAACTCAAATATTCGGAGCAGGCGTTGCAGTATTCTTTGTCGGATTATTTGTGTTACGTTCACCAGAGAAAGCACTTCGCATTGCAGTCGGTACTGTTGTCATCGGTGCAGCAGTCGATGGTTTGGCCAGCATGATGGGCGGGCGGGGTGTTGGTTCAGCCCCAGCAGTGTTACTCGGAATGGGCTTTGCTGCTGACTATCTCTCTCATTCGAGCAGCACAGATCACATCCCCACATCCAGCGACCATGCAGCACGATGGTGGGCTGCTTTCTCATCGATGAGTGTATTTATTCTCATCGCATTCACGACATTCCCCCCAGCAAGTGAAACGGGGCGATTGCTTACTTTGAGCATCTTTTTCTCAGTGCTTCTTGCAACCGCTTTATCTCTGTATCAAAGTGTAAGCGATGAAGAAGAGTAGTTTCTTCAGATCTCAGAAGTTGGGTCCCAGCCTGAAATATAGTGTTCATCTAGTGCTGTAATGGCTTCCATTTCACTTGATATATCGACATTGAGCGAAGCGAGGTTCTCGGCAATACGAGAAGGGTTACTCGACTTTGGAATGGTAATGCAACCAGAATCATAACAGAATTTGATGGCAACTTGAGCTGGAGTACAGTTGAGGCGTTGAGCTATTTCTGCAAGTTTGGGGTCATCGACTTTGTGACCTCGAGCAAGTGGGGAGTAGGCCATGAGACGAGCACCTGCATTCTCAGTTGCTTGCTTAAGGTCTGGGCGTTGCAGCCAGGGGTTGAATTCAACTTGATTGACGCTTGGCATGTAGGTGGCGTATCCTTTCATCGCTTCCAAATGTGCAGCACCGTAATTTGAGACGCCGATCGCTTTGACCCAGCCTTGTTCTAAGCAGTATTCCATCGCTTTCCAAACTGGAGCGCGGTGTTCAGGGTTTTCTGGAGGTGCATGAACCAAATAGAGGTCGATGTATTCTGTGTCCAAAAGTGCGAGTGATTTCTTGCAATGCTCAATCGTATCGTCGTAACCAACTGCATTACCACGTCGTAGTTTGGTAGTAATAAAGACCGATTCACGTTCAACATTGGCTTGCTTAATGGCTTGACCAACTTCGTGTTCATTGTTGTACATTTGTGCAGTATCAATGTGGGTATAACCTGCTTTAAGGGCTGTTAAAACTGAGGATTTACATTCACCTTCACTGGTCATCAAGAAAACGCCAAGGCCGAATTGTGGGATGTCAAGGGCAAAGGCTTCGCCTCCATCTGCAGTTCGATGACTGATACGCATAATGTGGCCAGAGGTCGGAGATTGATGAATCCGCCGATTCGCTCAAGTTTCAACTGATTCTACATTCATACAAATTACGCTGTTAATTGCTCTTGATTTCAATGCAATGGATAGGCACTGAAAGAGTCTACTGGAAGCCCTTTGAGTTAACAATAACATTGCAATGGGTGTTCGAATAACCCTTTCCAAACTATCCAAAAGAATTAGTTGATACTATTGACTTGTTTCTTTAGACTTATATTCTGCTAATTTCGCTTCAAATTCTTCTTGGGATAGACCATGC
>Ga0308019_10002338_pt1 | contig 10872 bp, 8 predicted proteins | sample Neamet284_FD_203135 | JGI IMG/M metagenome (GOLD analysis project Ga0308019, IMG submission 203135) | Marine microbial communities from water near the shore, Antarctic Ocean - #284 | ecosystem: Environmental > Aquatic > Marine > Unclassified | place: Southern Ocean | collected 2014-10-01
GTGGTGAAATTGACAATAATGCTTCATTTATCGATGATTTAGGGGCTGATTCATTAGATACTGTAGAACTTGTAATGTCTCTTGAAGAAGAGTTTGATTGTGAAATTGCAGACGAAGAAGCAGAAAATATTACTACTATTCAGCAAGCAATAGACTACATTAACGCAAATACTTAATAATCTTCAACAAATCTAATAAGGCGTTTACTTTAAAAAGTAATACGCCTTTTTTTATGCAACATATTTATCTCTCAAATTAAATAGCTTATATAAATTTACTTTGTTAACTTTAAAAGAAAATCTACTATGAATAAAAGAAGAGTTGTAATCACCGGATTAGGTATTGTAAGTCCAGTTGGAAATAATGTTAATGACGCTTGGTCTAATATTATTAATGGCATTTCAGGTATAGCGCCAATAACAAATATTGATACAGAGATTCAGGCTGTTAAATTTGGTGGTGCAGTTAAAGATTTTGATGTGTCTAAATACTTAAGCCTTAAAGAGGCTAAAAAAATGGATATATTTATTCACTATGGTATGGCTGCTGGAATACAAGCTTTTGAAGATAGTGGAATTGAAGTAACAGATGAAAATTCTGAAAGAATTGGAGTTGCTATTGGTGCTGGTATTGGTGGCTTAACTACAATTGAAAAAACAGCAGATCTTTTTAGAGAAAAAGGACCTAAAAGAATTTCACCATTCTTTGTGCCCTCCTCCATTATTAACATGGTCTCTGGAAACATGTCTATAAAATTTGGTCTTAAAGGCCCAAATTTTGCAATTGTTACAGCATGCACAACTGGCACTCATAATATTGGTGATGCCTCAAGGATAATTGAATACGGTGACGCTGACGTTATGATTGCTGGTGGAACTGAAATGTCAACAACTAACTGTGGACTTGGTGGTTTTGCTGCAGCTCGTGCACTATCAACTAGAAACGATGATCCAGAAACTGCTTCAAGGCCTTGGGACGTTGATAGAGATGGGTTCGTTCTTGGGGATGGTGCAGGTGTTGTTGTACTCGAAGAGTATGAACACGCTAAAAAACGTGGTGCGCATATATATGGTGAACTTACAGGATATGGAATGAGTAGTGACGCGTACCACATGACACTTCCATCCCAAGGCGGAGAAGGAGCTGCAAGATGTATGAGAAATGCAATGAATAATGCTGGAATTAATCCTGACCAATTAGATTATATTAATGCCCATGGCACATCAACTCCAGCTGGTGATGCCGCTGAAACAGAAGCTGCTAAATTAGCCTTAGGCGCTCACTCAGAAAATATTGTAATGAGCTCAACAAAATCGATGACTGGTCATCTTTTAGGGGCTGCTGGAGGCATTGAAGCAGTGTTCTCAACTCTTGCAATTAGAGATCAAATTGCACCTCCAACAATAAATATATTCAATCAAGATCCTAAATGTGATCTTGACTATGCAGCCAACGAAGCAAGAGAAATGAAGATTGACCATGCAATTTCAAACTCGTTTGGATTTGGTGGAACTAATGGCTCTCTTGTAATATCTAGAGCGCCTTAAAAAGATTTGCAAGAAGCTTTAACTTTCCTCCATTATGACTGTTACACTATCAGCTAGTTCTGAATCTGAAATTAGCTCAGTTACAATCTTATAGATTCTAATTCCTCCATTAGTAACACTATTTAAAGCTTCTTTTTTAAGAATAATTATCTGCCAGCTTTCATCACTAGACTCAAATCGAAAGGCGCCACCAATAACGGCTAAAGCAAGAATTGCACCTAACAAATACTTAATCATCAGTTTTTTCCACTAGTTTGAACAAATAAATCATATTTTACCCAGTTTATATCTCTTAAATCGAAATTCCAGATGACTTTAAGAGGCCTTCCATTTTGGGTTTACCACCACGAAATTTAATGTATTGTTCCATAAAGTCAAGACTACCACCAACTTCGAGAATGAATTTTCGAAAATCAGCAGCAGATTTAGACTCAATTCCACCATTGTCTTTAACAAATTCGTAAGCATCTGCAGCTAACACCTCAGCCCATTTATAGCTGAAATATCCAGCAGCATAACCACCACTAAAAATATGGGAAAAAGAATTAAGGAATCTATTATCATCAATAGCAGGAACTAAAGCAGTCTTCTCTCTAACGCTATCTAGAACTTTATAAGTATCTAGATTCGAAATATGCGTATTTATATCCCATAGCGAAAATTCGCATTGCCTAAGCATCTGCATTCCTGATTGAAAGTTTTTAGAGTCAATCAATTTATTAAATAATTCATCAGGTAATTTTTCACCTGTTTCCCAATGACCTGAAATTAAATCAATAACACCCCTTTCATAACAAAAATTTTCCATATATTGGCTAGGAAGCTCTACACCATCCCATGGAACCCCGCTAATTCCAGCTGCACAAGGGAAAGTAACTTTAGTTAATAAATGATGAAGTGCATGACCAAATTCATGAAATATAGTTACAATCTCATCAAAATCAAACAAAGCTGGCTTATCATCTTTAGGTGAGTTTAAATTACAAACAACAAACGCAACTGGCAAAGAGTCTTTATATAGACCTTGAAAGTCTGACATCCAAGCCCCGCCCCGTTTATTTTCTCTAGCATAAACGTCAAAATATATTTTTCCAATTGGTCCATTTTCATCCTCTAACATTATTACTCTAATGTCAGGGTGATAGCACTCCTCTTTTATTTCAGTCAGCTTTACACTATATAGATTTTGAATCGTTTCAAAAAGCCCACTTAAAACGCTGCTTTCTGGAAAATATGGTTTCAAGTCAGCACTCTTAAAGCTAAATACTTTTTGCTTTAATTTTTCTGAGTAGAACATTAGATCCCAAGGCATTAAAGAATGTCCAGCAAAATCTTCCAAATCTTTTAATTCAGTTGTTGCTTGAAGTTGAGATAGATCTACTAACTTTTCTAAAAAGTCTATGACAGATTCAGGCGAGTCAACCATTTTTGATTGAACTGAGTATTCTGCATAATTTGATAAACCAAGGAGAGTCGACATCTCAGAGCGTAATTTTAAAATTTCACCCATCACTTTACGGTTATCAAATTTAACTGGAGTAATACCAACATCTGACGCTCTTGAAATATAGGCTCTATAAACCTCCTCTCTTAAGCCTCTATTCTCAGCGTAGGTCATAAGATCAATATAAACTGGTATTTGAAGGCTTACAACATACTCACTTCCTTCTCTAACCTTAGACAGCTCAGCCTCACCATACCCATTCAAATCATCAATAGAAACTGACTTTTTCCAGGAGTTAGTTGCTTGTAAAACGTTTTTAGAGAATTGATTGCTAAGAACACTTAGCCCCTCTTGAATTTCCTTAAATCTTTTAGAATCATCTCCCTTAAGGGCAACACCTGAAAGCTCAAAACCTTTAATTGAATCTTTTACAATATGCCTTTGCTGCTCATTAAGGCTTGTATTCTTAACTCTTTTAAATGCCTCATACAAGTCTTCATTAGCACCAAGATCACTGTAGTAATTAGAAATTATTGGTAAAGTTTTTTCGTAGTCCTTATTAAACTCTTCAGAGAACATAACTGCATTAAGATGAGAGTTAACACTCATCTCCTTACCAATAATATGTTCATTATTATCAAGCACTCCAACAACACTCTCCCAATCATCGCCTTTACTTGCCAGCTCTGATTGTCTAGTACCATCTTTTACAACTTGGGTAATATTAAGAACGATATCCTTTGGCTTAAAATTTGGTGTTTGACTACTACTCATAATATGCATTAATTTAAAAAAAGTTACTGAATTTTAATATACTTAGATCGCTTAAAAAGACTCGCTGAAAATTAATATCCTATAAGATCTAATTACTAAAAAGCTAAATATCTTTTCGACCTTTAATTATTACTTCGTAGCCTTTTTCTTCTGGCTCATCATCAGTCATTTCAGCTGGAAAACCATCACCCAATACTTCAACATTAGCCCTTTCTTCGAGTCTCTTAATGATGTTTGGAGAAAGTTCACGTGGTCCATATCTCTTCTCACCATCTTTAAAAATCTCAACAATTAGAGGAGCAATTTCTAAAGCTAATCCTTTTCTCTGAGCAAGCTCATTAAAAATTCCAACATCCTTAGAAACCAAATCCATTGTAAAACTTATATCCCTACTTCCATTAAGAATAACCTGAGATTCAGTTTCATGAACAAATGAAGTTCCAGAAGACGCTTTAATCGCCTCATAAGTTACGTTCATATCCATTCCAAGCTTTTTCATTGTTGTTAATGCTTCAGCTATTGAAGCAAGATTAACTGTGGCTAAGTAATTAGTCATAACCTTAAGAGTTGAGGCTGTTCCTAAATTACCAGTATGAAGCACTCTCCTTCCCATAGTAGTTAGTATTGGCAAAGCTTTTTCAAAAGCCTCTCTTGTGCATCCAGCAAAGATTGAAATATTACCTGTATCGGCCCTATGACACCCGCCCGAAACTGGGCAATCTATTGGTAATGCACCAATTGCTTCAACTAAAGCGCCAATTCTTCGAATCTCAGCCTCATCTGTAGTGCTCATCTCAAGCCAAATTTTTCCTTTGCTTAAACCTGATAAGACTCCATCAGAAGACTCCATAACTTCAGAGCAGGCTTTGGGTGATGGCAAGCATGTAATAACCACATCACACCTTTCTGCCATTTTTCTCGGGGAGTTAACACTATTTGCGCCCCTCTTAATAAAATCATCTACAAAAGAAGTATTAAGATCATGGACTGTAAGATCAAACCCATTTCTTAAAATACTCCCTGCAAGCTTACCTCCTGCGTTCCCTAAACCAATAAAACCTACCCTCATCTAGATCTCCAAAAAATACAAATTTTTAATCATCATCAGCATAATAAGGCTTTGTATCCATCGACAGATGAAGCTTTTTACCTATATAAGGTGAATTTTCCTCAATAACTTTGAGGTTAAGATCTATACCTAAACCTGGCTTATCTGAAGGAATAATATTTCCTTTACTCCAGGCAATAGGCTCCATTAAAACATCTGAATGAAAACCATCCCAAGTGCCAATACTTTCCATGATTAGGAAATTTGGCGTTGCAGTTGCGAGCTGTATACTAGCTGCTGCCCCTACTGGGCCATTATAGATATGCGGGGCAATTTGAGCATAAAAAACTTCAGCAAGGCTCGCAATTTTCTTAGCCTCTAAAATACCGCCAACTCGCCCTAAATTCATTTGAATTATTGAAGCGGAGTTATTTTTTAAAATATCAAAAAATTCATACTTTGTTGTTAACCGCTCTCCAGTTGCAACTGGAATACTTGTTTTACTTGCAACTTCTGCCATTGCACTTGACTGACCTGGAGGGACAGGCTCTTCGAACCACAAAGGATCAAACTTTTCAAGCCTCTTAGCTAACCGCACAGCTGAAGCAGGAGTTAACTGCCCATGGGTACCAATAAGAAGGTCACAGTTATCTTCAACAGCCTCTCTTACTTTTTGGCAATAATTTTCACAGTGCTTTAATCGGCTCAATGATATTTGATGTCCAGAATATATTGAGTATGGGCCAGCTGGATCAAACTTAACTGCACTAAAGCCCTGCTCCATAAAATTTATAGCGGACTCAGCGCCTAATTCTGGATCGTCATAATTAAGCACTCCATTTTTGTCTTTTGGGTATAAATAGGTATATGACCTGAGCTTATCATGAACCTTACCTCCTATAAGCTCATATATTGGCTTATTTGCAGCTTTTCCAATAACATCCCAACAAGACATCTCTAACCCACTTAATACTCCCATCATCGTCAAATCTGGTCTTTGAGTAAAGCCACTTGAAAAACACTCTCTGAAAAAGCGTTCAATATGATGTGGGTCATGGCCTTTTAAGTATCGCTCAAACACATCTTCAGTTGCCTTAATAACAACCTCAGGATGAAAGGAAGCAGAATATATCTCTCCAACACCAACGATGCCGCACTTAGTTTCAATTGAAAGGAAAATCCAATACATTCCTCCAATATGCGGCTTTGGGGTTCCAACAATATAGGTATTTAATTTAACAACTTCCATACAATATTTTTAGTTATGAGCAAGTTAATTTATTTACGATAAATTATTTATTTTATAAAGCTCTATTAGGCTGGCCTGAGCGCTGGGTTTTTTGCCAATTTGAATCAATCCATACATCTACTTCAGAAGCTTTAAGTGGCTTGTATCCTAGAACTATATCCGCCATTTTTTCAGCCAGCATAATTGTTGGTCCATTAAGATTTCCATTTGGAATTGTTGGAAATATAGATGAATCAATTACCCTTAACTTACCAATGCCATTTACTTTACCTTGGTTATCAACAACAGTCATAGGATCACTTAAATCGCCCATTTTGCAAGAACAAGATGGATGATAAGCACTTTCAACATTTGCCCTAACCCAAGAATCTATTTGATCATCACTACTTACCTCTAGCCCTGGGCTTGCTTCACCCGCATTATATTCATCCAGTGCTGGCTGATTTAGGACCTCTCGTGTCAATCGAATGCAATCACGCCAGTCTTGCCTATCCTGTTCGCTCTCTAAGTAATTAAAAAGGATTTTTGGCTTAGCTTGAGGGTCTGAGTTATTAATTTTAATGCTGCCCCGACTACTAACCTTGTTGACGCCTGCATGGACCTGATACCCATGCCCCTCCATTGCTGCATTTCCGTCATATCGCATTGCAGCTGGAAGAAAATGATACTGAATATTGGGCCACTCAAGGCCTGCACGAGAACGAATAAAACCACAAGACTCAAAATGATTTGTTGCGCCCAGACCAGTTTTAGATAGAATCCAGCGCACGCCAATAAGGCCCTTACTAAATAAGTTTAATTTACTGTTGAGGGTAATTGGTTTTTTACAATGATATTGAAAATACACCTCAAGATGATCCTGAAGATTTTCCCCAACACCTGGCAACTCGTGTTGCAGCTCAACTCCAGCATCTTTTAGAACATTTTTTGGGCCAATACCAGATAACTGAAGTAGCTGAGGTGAGCCAATAGAGCCAGCACAAAGTATCACCTCTATATTCGCATTTGTTACTTTAGTATCACCTTTAATTGAATACTCAATTCCAGTCGCAACTTTGCTCTTTAAGATTACTCGCTGAACAAGTACCCCAGTTAGGATTGTAAGATTTGATCTATTTTTAGCTGGCTTGATATACGCATTTGAAGTAGATGAGCGAACCCCATTACCAACTGTCATGTGCATAGGACCAAAGCCCTCTTGTTGCTGACCATTATAATCTGCAGTCTCAGGGTAACCAGCCTCCACTCCAGCATCAATAAATGCCTGATAAAGGGGGTTTAATTTCATATTGTTACCATTTGAAGTCACAACAGGGCCACTACCTCCACGGTAGTTGTCTTCCCCCATATACCATTTTTCAGATCGCTTAAAATATGGCAAACAATTTTTATACGACCACCCTTTTGCGCCTTGTTCTTCCCATTGATCAAAATCACGCGCATGACCTCGCACATAAACCATTCCATTTATAGAGGAGGAACCTCCCATTACTTTGCCTCTAGGGCAATGCATTTTTCGGTTATCAAGAAAAGGCTCAGGCTGAGTATGAAATTGCCACGCATACTTATCAGTATTCATGGGATACGATAGAGCAGTTGGCATCTGAATCATTATATTTTTATCGCTCCCTCCATTTTCTAGAAGTAACACTTTATTTTCTCCAGATTCAGTTAAACGATTTGCTAAAACGCAGCCCGCTGAACCTGCACCTACAATAATATAATCAAACTCATTATTCATATATCTCTCAGCATACTTTAATAAGGACTTTCAATATCATCCAATCGAACAAAAATACTTTTAATTTGTGTATAGCTTTTTAAAGTTTCGGGGCCATTTTCACGCCCTATTCCAGACTCTTTATAGCCTCCAACTGGCATTTCCGCAGGAGAGTCTCCCCAGCTGTTAATCCAGCAAATTCCAGCCTCTAATTGATTAATAACTCGGTGAGCTCGATTAATATCTTGAGTAAAGATGCCTGCTGCTAGGCCAAATTTAGTGTCGTTTGCCCTATCAATAACTTCTGTCTCATCTTCAAAACGAAGAATAGACATTACTGGTCCAAAAATTTCATCAGTTACATGCAAAGAATCATCTTTGCAATCTGCAAAAATTGTTGGCTCTACAAAAAATCCATTTTCTGTTTCTTTGGACTTATGACGATTCCCACCAAGAACAAGTCGAGCGCCTGAATTTTTAGCTTTATCAATATAACTCATAACTTTGTCAAGATGCTTTGAGCTAATTAAAGCGCCCATCTGAGTATCTAAATCCATTGGATCACCAAGTTTTATTTTCTTACTTCGCTCGCAAGCTTTTTCTATAAATTTATCATAAATATCTGACTGAACAAATACCCTTGTTCCATTTGTACAAACCTCACCTTGAGTATAGAAGTTAGCAAGTAGGGCTCCAGAAACAGCATTATCAATATCAGCGTCATTAAAAACAATTAAAGGTGACTTGCCTCCGAGCTCTAAAGTCACCTCCTTAAGGGTTCCAGCTGCATCTGCCATTATCTTTTTTCCCGTACCACTTTCACCAGTAAAAGAAATTTTAGCAACCCTTGGATGCCTAGTTAAGTACTGGCCCACTCGATAGTCACCTTGGACGACATTAAATACGCCTGGAGGCATTCCTGCTTCTGTGTATATTTCAGCAAGCTTTAAAACGCTAAGTGGAGTCTCTTCAGATGGCTTGAATACCATTGAATTTCCAGCAGCTAAACAAGCAGCAGATTTCCAGCACGCAATTTGAATGGGGTAGTTCCAAGCACCAATACCAGCACAAACTCCTAAAGGTTCTCTTTTTGAAATGTAAAAGGTACTCGAATCTAGATCTTGCTGAGCACCCTGCAAACCCGGAGCAATGCCCGCATAATATTCGATTACATCCGCCCCAGAATGAATATCAACACAATTAGCTTCCTGTAATGGCTTACCGCAATCAGTAACCTCTAATGCAGCAAGTTCATTGTTTCTTTCACGCAAAATAGATACTGCTTTTAATAAAATACGGCCTCTTTCAACTGCTGTCATCTTGCTCCACACAGCAAAACCCTTCTCAGCAGACTTTATAGCCGCCTCAACATCACCTTCACTAGCCTGATCTATAAGAGCTATAACTTTACCGTTTGCAGGATTTACTGACTCAAAATTTTCACCAGAATTAGATTTTAAATAGGAGCCATGAATATATAAATGTTGTCTCATAAACTTAAATAAGTATCAAATTTTAAAAAACAATGATACATTCTATAAACTCACTATAAGTAAATTAATTAATTAAAGTATTAAGGCATTACAATGTTTTGAAGCTGATCTTTAAGTAGGCTTAGAAGGGTTAATTTTTGGTCTTCGTCAAATCGGCTAATGGGGCCTGAGACTACTATAGCACCAACAAATTTATTACTATTAGAAATGACAGGTACAGCAAGTGCAAAAAGTGCTGCATTGTGTTCATTTACTGATAAATAATAACCCTTATCACGAATATCTTTATAAAAACCCTGCTTGTCACTTTTACGCTTACCAAAAGCTAAGATAATTCGCCCAGAAGCACCTCGATTAAGCTCTAAACGAGAACCCTGCTCAATGTTATGTCGTATCTCATCTCTTGAGTGTGCTCTATATAAACATATACGCATATTATCTTCTTCAACAAAAAAAGATGCAGTTTCATCAGATATATCTCTAATCCTATCAACAATAGGACGTATTTGCTCTAGATGATTACTTTGCGTATATATAGCGCTCAAATAAAGAGCTTGAGTTCCAACAACGTATTCCTTGTTTTTAAGTCTTGATACGTAGCCATAGTCTTCAAGCGTACTTAGAATTCGATAAGCAGTTGAGACATTATAATTTAGCTTGTCACAAATTTCCTTTATTGAGAATTGAGATTTATCTAATGAAAACATTGACAGGATTTGCAAACACTTTTCAATTGCATTGTAATTTTTATCAATAGACCTGGGTTTCATTTTATTTCATATTATGAAAAAATTATATTATATAGTGAAATTATTTGATCATTTTATCTTTTAATTGGTATTATTAAAAAAAATAACTAAATAGTAGTTTTATCAGAAGCTTAAGTAGATAAAAGTGGTTATAAAAACTACCTAAGATAAATTTAAATTAAAAGGAGAAATTAATGAATAGAAAAGAGCAAATTCAAGCCCTAGAAAAAGACTGGAAAGAAAACCCTAGGTGGTCAGACGTAAAGCGTACATATTCCGCAGAAGATGTTGTTAGGCTTCGCGGTTCTGTTCAGCCAGAATGCACTTACGCCAGAAGAGGCGCAGAAAAACTATGGGAACTTGTCAATGGCTCAGCTAAAAAAGGCTATGTAAACTCTATGGGTGCTATTACTGCAGGACAGGCTATGCAGCAGGCTAAGGCTGGAATTGAAGCGGTTTACCTTTCAGGCTGGCAAGTTGCTGCTGATGGAAATACATCTGAAACAATGTATCCAGATCAATCACTCTATGCATATGACTCAGTGCCTACTATGGTTAGAAGAATTAATAATACATTTAAAAGAGCAGATGAGATTCAATGGGCTCAAGGAATTAATCCTGGTGATGATAAATTTATTGATTTCTTTTTACCAATTGTTGCAGATGCTGAAGCCGGTTTTGGAGGCGTATTAAACTCATTTGAATTAATGAAAAATATGATTACTAGTGGTGCTGCTGGAGCTCATTTTGAAGATCAATTGGCTGCAGTTAAAAAATGTGGGCATATGGGCGGCAAAGTTTTAGTTCCAACTCAAGAGGCAGTTCAAAAATTAACATCTGCTCGATTA
>Ga0308019_10002340_pt1 | contig 10858 bp, 10 predicted proteins | sample Neamet284_FD_203135 | JGI IMG/M metagenome (GOLD analysis project Ga0308019, IMG submission 203135) | Marine microbial communities from water near the shore, Antarctic Ocean - #284 | ecosystem: Environmental > Aquatic > Marine > Unclassified | place: Southern Ocean | collected 2014-10-01
CACATTTTGCAGGAAAATCTGCAATAAAATCAATAAACATTAAAGAAAATTTTTTAAAAATTATTACAGATCATGATAATAAAAAACCAATAGTTAGTATTTCTGGAAAAAAGGATTATACATTTTTAGCCTCAATCACACATGAAAAAGATTATGCTATGGGAATAGTAATTGCTAAAAAAAATTAGATAAATTTTTTAGCAAGTATACTTAATTTCTTAATAAAGTTATTAAAAATATCATTATAAAATTCAGTACTAATAACTTTGGGAACATACATTTCATCATTAAATGATTTAACAAGTATTTTATCACTTACAGTTCTAAATTTTTGAATTTCATTATATTTTTGATTAATATGTTTCCAGTTTTTTATTATATCCAAATTAGCTTTAATTTTAGAGGATAACATTCCTTTTTTTAAATAAAAAATAAAAACAAACATTTCAACTAGCAGTAATGATGGAAGTAATTTGTAAAATGTACTACGTGAATAATGTGTTAAAATACAATACTGTCTATTTCTTTCTAGAAGATAAAATTTAAAATTACTCCATTTGAATGAAAAACCTTCTGGCGGATGATAAACAATAGCTCTTGGCACGTAGTGTGATGGAATATTAACTAAAGCAGCACGCCAACATAAATCAAGATCATCATGATATGCAAAAAGAAATGGATCAAATGAATTTAATTTATTAAAAATTTCTGATTTTGAAAATAAACAAGTACCAGATGCATAGCCAATTATTTCATGTTCATTAAATTTACCATCATCAAATTCACCCTTACCACGAGAAAAACCAAAACCAAAAAGATGTATCATATTTCCAGTACTCATAAGGGTCGCATGATCAGTGGTTGTAAGAAATTTGGGTTGGTATAAACCATCACCATATTTTTTATAGGCTAAAATTAATTCTTTAATCCAATTAGGATCAACAAGTGTATCAGGATTTAAGATTATAATATAATCTCCTTTTGCTTTTTGAATCCCCACATTATTTCCTCCACAGTAGCCTAAGTTTTCTTTATTTTCTATTAAAGAAATTTCAGGAAATTTTTTGCTACATTCTAAATGACTTTTATCAGTAGAATTATTATCTACAACAATTATTTCATAATTATCATGATTAGTTTTTTGAATTGAATTAACACAATCAATAAGTAAATTTCCTGCATTATAGTTTAAAATTATGATACTAACTAAGGGCATTGTAGAATTTTCAGTATTTTTCATTTTAATATAATTTTCAATCATTTCACATCAATATATTGAGAATCTCTAACATTTTTAGTTATAATATTAAATTAACCATTCTACTAAATGTGTATATTACAATGTAATACTTTGTATTACTGTAATGGTAAATAATACACGAAAATTAGTCTATGGTTCAAGTATTTTTAGAAAATTTATGAGTAATTTGAATACACAATTTCAATTTAGATTATTATCATTTTATAATGATAAAAAAATTATTGATTTAATAAAAATAGTAAAGAAAGAAGTGGATTTTGCATTTTACCCTATTGAAGCATATCATGTTTATTCAATTGCAAAAGCTCAAAGTAACCTAAATGGAGATATGGCTGAAGTCGGGGTGTATCAAGGAGGTTCTGCTAAATTAATTAGTGAAGTAAAAAATGAAAAAGAATTACATTTGTTTGACACATTTGAGGGCCTACCAAAAGTATCTGAAAAAGATACTCATTTTGGAACATCATACTGGAAAACAGGTGAATTTAGTAATACAAGTTTAGAAAATGTAAAAAATTATTTATCTAATTACAAAAATGTTTATTCTTATAAGGGAAAATTTCCAGAAACATCTGACCCAATTAAAGATAAAAAATTTTCATTTGTACATTTAGATGTAGATCTATTTCAAAGTACAATAGATTGTTTAGACTTTTTTTATCCTAGAATGATTAATGGTGGAATAATTTTAACACATGATTATCATACAGATGGAGTAAAACAGGCATTTAATGAATTTTGTAAGAATAAAAAAATTCCTCAAATACAATTACTGGGATCGCAATGTATTATAACAAAATTAGAATAAATAATTAAATAATTAATTTAGTACCTTCCCCTAAAAGAAAAGTTTTTTCAATATTAATTGGATTTGATATAATAGATGCATTATATGAAATAATACTATTTTTTATTTTTATGTCACCAGCTATTTTACAATCAGACATAATTATTGAATCCTGTAAATTGCAATTCGATATAATGGAATTATTCCCTATACTTGTGCGTGGACCTATTGTAGATCCATCAATTATACAATTTTCACCTATAATTATTGGTCCAATTAATGCTGAATTATTTTTAATTATACTATTTTTGCCCACCATAATATTACCTTCAATAGTATTTGTTCCATCATCTTTACCATGAAAATAAGTAGAAAGATTTTCTAAGATAATTCCGTTGGCATGAATTATGTCCTCGGGAGTTCCAGTATCTTTCCAATAATCTGTAATCATATTGTATGTAATTATGTGATTTTCATTCAATAACATATCTAAAGCATCTGTAATTTCCAATTCATTTCGCGGTGATGGTTTTAATCGTTTAATAATATCAAAAATAATTGGTGTTAGAAAATAAATTCCGGTTACTGCTAAATTTGTTGGAGGGTTTTGAGGTTTTTCCATAATTTTTTTAATTTGGCCATTTTGAATATCTGCAATTCCAAATCTACTAGGATTGTCTACTTCACATAAAAGAATTGATGCTGCAGCATTAGATTTTTCAAAATTAATACTAAAATCTTTAATAGATTTTTGAATAATGTTGTCTCCTAAAAATACTAGAAATTTTTCATTACAAATAAAATCTTCACATAAACTAATTGCATGAGAAATTCCACGAGGAGAATCTTGATGAATATATTTTATATTAACATCAAATTTTGTTCCGTCACCATAGTAATCTTTTACTTTTTGTGAGCCTATTCCACCAATAATAATTGCGATTTCAGTTATGCCGGTTTCTTTCATGGATTCTATACAATATTGTGACATTGGTTTGTTAGCAATAGGAAGAAGTTGTTTAGGACCAGTGTGTGTTAAAGGGCGCAATCTTGTACCATGACCAGCATGAAGTAAAATTCCTTTCATAGTATAAAGAACAAAATCTCTCCTAATAAAATAATTCTATTTTTTCCATGGCGTATGCTCAAAAATGCTTTCAGACAAATTTTCCCACCATTTAGAATTATTCAAATACCAATTCACAGTATTTTCTATTCCGGATTCAAAATTAGTTTTAGATTTCCAACCCAATTCATTTTGTAGTTTATTACAATTCATACTATATCTAAAATCATGACCAGGTCTATCGTCTACAAATTCCATTAAATCTTCAGATTTATCCATTATCAAAAGAATTTTCTTAATAATAGTTAGATTATCAATTTCATTTCCAGATGAAATATTATAAGATTCTCCAGATTTTCCATTATGTAAACAGGATAAAATTGCATCACAATGATCATCAACATAAAGCCAATCACGCAAATTTTTACCTGTACCATAAATAGGAATTTTTTTATTATTTTTTGCCAAAAGTAATGTTTTTGGAATTAATTTTTCAGGAAATTGTCGTGGACCATAATTATTTGTACATCTAGTTATCAAAGTATCACAATCGTATGTAATGTGATAAGAATTTACTAACATCTCTGCACATGCTTTTGTAGCAGCATATGGGCTAGAAGGGTTGTATTGAAAAGTTTCTGATGCTGATTCTATATCAAGACTACCAAATACTTCATCAGTTGAAATTTGAAGGAATTTTTTTTTATGTTTTTTAATTGATTCTAGAATAGTAAAAACTCCATCTATATTTGATTTTAGAAAAGGTTTAGCATCAGCAATACTTCTATCTACAAAAGATTCGGCTGCAAAATTAACAACTGCATCACATTTAGATACTAAATTATCAACAATTATCGAATCATTGATACTACCTTTAACAAATTCATAGTTAGGGTAATTTGAAATTTCATCTAAACTTAACTTATTAGAACCATAAAATCCAGCGTCAAGATTAATAATTTCAAATTTTGGAAATTTTTTTAATGTATGTAAAATAAAATTACTACCGATAAATCCATCTCCTCCAGTTACTAATAATTTCATAATTTATTAAAAAATTATATTCTTAAAAAGATATGTAACTTACTAAGGAAAAAGTAATCAAACTTTTATTGCTCAAATTGAGTAGTGTAACAGATGCAAAAAAAAGATTTTTCAGTATTTCAATTAGAAAATCATGAAACTAAGGATGTTATAGATTCACATATCAATGGAGGATTAACAGTAATCTGGAGAAACTGGGATGAAATAATAAACAATCCACAAATGATTTATGTAAATTCAGTTAATCCGGGAGAGATCAAAGGTCCTCATAGGCATAAAAATAGAACAAGTTACTTTTTTTGTATTCAAGGGGAAATGATTATCGTCATTCAAGATAAAGATGGAAAATATCATGAAATTGAGGCTAATTCAGGAAGTTCAAAATTGATTTCAGTTTCAAATGGCATAAGTGCAGCAATAATTAATCCATCAAATAGTATTTCGAAAATATTAGTCATGGCAGATATAGCATGGAAACCAAACGATAATGAGATGGAAAATATAAAATTTGATGACTATAATTGGAATAAATGGAAATAATTACTTGATAATAACGATAAATAAACTATTAAATTTTTTTTGGCAATTAAGGATAATATTAAAAAAATAGATTTACATAAAAATGAAACAAATTAAAAATTTACTAAATATAGGATCAGGAGATATAATTGGTAGTGGCATTACTGCAGCATTTTGGTTTTATCTTGCAACTTTAATGAATCCTGATAGTTTTGGAGAATTGCATTATTTTATCAGCATTGCAGGAATTGTAAGTTATTTTACATTGATAGGTTCTCAAAACACCATAACAGTGTATGTTGCAAAAAAAATTCCCATACAAAGTACTTTTAATTTTATTTCATTGATCGGAGGAATAATAGGTTTTGTTATATTATATATATTATTTCAGAGAATAGATATTGGGTTTTTAGTTTTTGGGTATATAATTTATAATTTAGCAACAGGAGAATTATTAGGAAAACAAGAATATAAAAATTATTTTAAATATATTATTATTCAAAAAATATTAACGCCAGTTTTAGGATTAAGTTTATTTTTTATTTTAGATATACAAGGAGTTATCTATGGATTATCCATAAGTTATATATTTTTTTCAGTTCTAATAATAAAAAACTTTAGTAAAGTAAAAATTGATTTTAAATTATTGTATCCAAGAAAAGGATTCATAATTAATAATTATTTGAATGGATTAAGTGGGACATTACACGGGCAAGTAGATAAAATTATTGTAATGCCAATTCTAGGTGCATCGTTATTAGGAAATTATTCATTATCATTACAAATAATTTCAATGATGATGATATTTTCAGCAATTTTGTATAAATACATGTTACCTCAAGAAACTGCAGGACATAACATTGATCAAATTAAAAAGTTATTAATTTTTTCAAGTATAATTTTAACAATAATAGGATTCTTTATTGTGCCAATGATATTACCATCTATTTTTCCAAAATATACAGATGCGATTGAACCAATTAAAATAATGAGTTTTTCAATAATACCAATGAGTATATGTAAAATATATACCTCCAAATTTTTATCTATGGAAAAAAGTAAAGTAATTTTTATAGGATCAATTACATCAACAGCAATTTTAATACCAACAATGATTGCTTTTGGAATTTGGTTTGATATTTCAGGAATTGCAGCTTCGTTTGTTTTAGCAACAGTAATTCAAGCTTCATATTATTATGTGTCAGCAAAAAAATTGAATAAAGGTGAAAATACTGCAATTCAATAAATTAAATAAAAAATTAAATGAAAAAAACAATTTAATATTAATTTTATTTGGTCTAATTTGCATAGGATTTGCACTCAGATTATACTATATTCCATATCAAATTCCAATTGATTTTGATGGAATTGATTATTTTGCATATACTGTTGCAATAAATAAAGAAGGTAATTTTCCTATAGGGTATCTGTCACTCAATTTTGGTTGGTCTACATTTCTTTCTCCAATATTTTCAATATTTCCAAATTATAATATGTTAGAATTAATGAATGTTCAAAGAATAGTAAGTAGTTTAATTTCAACATTAACAATAATTCCAATTTATTATTTAAGTAAAATATTTTTTAAAAAAAATATTTCTATTGTAATATCTAGTTTATTTTTATTTGAACCTCACATAATTTCTAATTCTATTTTAGGAATTACAGATTCAATATTTATTTTATTTGTTACATTAACAATTATGTTTATGTTTATTAAAAAAACAAAATTATTTTATATTTCTTTTATTTTTGCGGCACTTGCAACTTTTACTAGATATGAAGGATTTTTGTTAATCTTTCCAATCTTAATATCATTTTTATTTAGAAAAAATTATGATAAGAGAAATATTCTTAAATTATTTTTAGGAATAATAATTTTTTGTTCAATATTAATTTCAATAAACATAACAGCATATGAACATAATAATTTAAACATATTATCTCCAATATATGCTGGAATAAAATATCCAGTAAATGCAATGGCACCTGATGGTGATACAAACACACAATATTTTGGAGATATTATAGAAAATCGTCTTCAAGTAATCGCATATGATGCAATTAATGGATATGTTAAATATCTAGGTTGGATTATGATCCCAATAATAGGGTTATTTGTAATTCCAGGATTTATTTTAAGTAATAAAAAACCAACAAAAAATAAAATAATTCTTTTTTTATTTATTATTTTCATATCTTGTGCAAGTCTATATGCATATGGGAGAGGAATTCAAGAAACACGATATATGTATCCATTAATTCCAATTTTTATTTTATTAGCAGGATATTTTTTAAATTATTTAGAAAGAAAATTTGATTTTAAAAAAATTATGATAATAACAATAACACTAATTGCTATTTTATCAATTTGTTACTTAGAATATAATAAAGAAGATTATGATTATGAAGAAGCAATTTATGATGCATCATATTTTATTATTAAAAATGCAGAAGGTGTAAATGATTATCAAGGAGGGAATCTAAGAACTGCTGCTCTTGAGAGTTCATGGCCAGAATTACTCCCAATGAATGAAAGAATGAAAATGAGTAAACCAGTTAAAAAAATTCAATCAAATGAATATGATTCACTTGAACAGTATTTAAAAAATAATGAAAATAATAAATTAACTCATTTAGTTATACCTGAAAATCATAAAACCCCATTTTTGAAAGAAGTATTCTATAATGAAATTAACTATCCATTTTTGAAAAACGTGTATAATTCTCAAGAAAATGGATTTAATAATGAAATTAAAATTTTTGAAATTAATTATGAAAGATTTTATGAAACAGAGATAGTAACGTTGAGATGAGTGATTAAATGAATAATTTTTTAAGTAAAATTAAACATGTTATGGTAAAAAGACATGTTTATGGATGGTCATCAGCATTAAGAGTACTTCCAGATTTAATAGTAATTGGGGTAGTTCGAAGTGGAACAACTTCATTGTATCATTACCTTTCACAACACCCATCAATCATTAAATCAGCATATGATGAATTGGGATATTTTGATTCTAATTACGAATTGGGATTAAATTGGTATAAATCATTTTTTCCATCTATTTTTGAAAAAAAGAAAATTAAAGAGAAAAATGGTAAATTTTTGACATATGATGTAACTCCTTTTTACATATACAATCAAAAAGCCCCTCAAAGAATTCATCAAATTCTTCCAAATTCAAAATTAATAGTTATTTTACGAAATCCTGTAGATAGGAGTTATTCTAACTATTTTCTAGGTAACCAAGGAAAAAAATTTGAAGAAATTATTGCAGATGAGAAAGAAAGTCTTAATAAAATTGATAAAAATAATGTAGATGAATATTATAATTTTGTTCATACTAGTATGTTAGCTAGAGGTTTTTATGCTGAACAATTAGAAAATTGGTATAAAATATTTTCCAAAGATCAAATATTGGTAATTAAAAGTGAAGAATTTGCAACAGAGACAAATAAAATTATGAATGAAATTTTTAACTTTTTAGAACTTCCGCATTATAATATACCAGATAATTCTAAAAAAAATAAAATACATTATGAATCAATGAATAAAGAAACTCGAATTGATTTAATAGAATTTTTTCGTCCATATAATGAAAAATTATATTCCTTAATAGGAAGAAATTTTGATTGGGAAAATTAATTTTTAATATATGGTTTTATATTTTCAATAAATTTTTTTGCTATTATATTCCAATTAAATTTTTTAATCACATATTGTTTTCCATTAATTCCCATTTTTCTCCGTAAATTTTCATCATCAAATAAAATAGTTAATTTTTTAATTAAATCTTCAGGATCATTCTCTTTAATTAAAAATCCTGTTTCTTTATCTTCCATCATTTCATAAATTCCCCCTACATCTGTTGCAATAACTGGTTTTTCCATTAATTGTGCTTCTTTTAATGTTAAAGGAGCTAAATCCATACCACTAATTAATGCATAAACATCAATACTAGAGAGAAATTGACTTACTTCTTCAGGATATTGTAATCTTCCTAACCATTTAAAATTTTTAAATTCTTCTAATTCTTTAACAATTTTTTTTGTATAAGGCCCATCACCTGCCCAATAGAAAGTTAAATTAGGCATTTTTTTTAGAACATTTTTTAAAATTAACATTTCTTTGGTTTTACCCCACCAGTTTGCATCTTGTAGAATACCTACACAAGGATGTTTTAATTCCATTTTTTTGTTAGAATCTAATTCTAAGTGATTTATACCTTCAAAAAATACGGGGGTATTTTGATTAGGATGATGTTCTTTTATAATATCTACTAAATAGTTAGAAATTGGAAAAATTGCAGAAGCATGCGCAAAACATTTTTCGGCTGTTCTATTTTTAAACCAAAGAATAATTTTATCTTTAAAATTATTATGTATTGTTTTTTTAGCCCAATGTAATTCTAACCAATAATGACCTCTAAGTAATACAAATAATGGAATTTTTGCCTTAATTGCATCCAATCCAAAATGAGATTGTCTGTCCACAAATATTCCATCTGGTTTAAATTCACTAATTAAATTTTTAAATTTATTATTAGGAATTAATTCTGAAAAAGATTTACTTGGAAAACCCGTACTGTAATCTGAATCCTGAACCAACATACATTCTACACCTAATTCTTTTAATGAATTAGAAAATTGCTTCATATGAAAAAATTTACCTTTACTACCATATGCTATCAATATTTTCATTTTTTTAATACTCACTAATTTCATTATCCTTAATTATACTAAAAAATTGTTGTGGTTAAATTATGCCCTGAATTGATATAACTTCCATAGATATTGATTTTATGCCTGAATCTAAGTCATCTTTTTTTCGTACTTGATTTTATTTTAGGAATTGGTTGGAGTGTGTATTATTTTATTAATCAATAATATATAATTTTTTAAAAAAAATAACTTTAGGTCAATATCTTTAATCCATATTTCATCTTGATGGATTAAGGTTGAAAATGGGGTTTAGGCATTGAAATAATAAATTTTCCACCATTTTTAATAAAATCATTTTCTTTTTTTATTATATCATCTTTAAAGATCCATGCAAGTAATAATGCACAATCAACCCCTACTAGAGAATTTTCAGGAGATTTAATATGGATGTACATTCCTGGAACATATCTATCGTATCTCTCTGGAGATGTATCGATTCCATAATCAATTATTTCAGTACCCACTTTCCAATAATTTAAAAGTATATTTCCTCTTCCAGACATACCATATGCAATAATTTTTTTTTTCCTTCAGTTTTTAATTTTTTTTAGATAAATTTGTAAATTTCTTCTAATTTTGAAATTTGTTTGTATAGATGATTTTGTGAATTATCAAAACCAAATGAGCCTTTAATCATTATCGATTCTATTCCAAGAGTATTGGCAGGTAAAATATCTGAAAAAAGATTTCCAATTACTAAAATTTTTTCTGTTTCATCAATTTTTATTTTTTTTAATATTTTTTCATATAATTTCTTTTTTGTATTGTATCTATTTTCATATGAATTAGAAGATGATGTTAATTTATCAGTAACAATTTCATGAAAATAATCTTTAATTTTAAAATTTTTTACTATTTCTAAAAAATTATTATGATTTGATTGAATTGAATTTAAAGCAAGAATGTATTGATCATCTTTTAATTGTTTTAAGATTTCTAGCGTACAAGATTTTAATTTAACATAATTTGTATATGATGAAATTTTTTCAAGAAAAAATAATCTTTCTTGAGAGTATTTTTGATATGATTGCTCCTCATTAGAATTCATTAATTTTTTTATTATAAATTTAGAAGTCATAGAATTTTCTCTCCAATTAAATATTTCATTTTTATCTATTGATTTTAGATTAAATTTTTTAACAATATGTTGAAATGAATGAAAATCTCTTTCAGAATTATCTGTTAGTGTATCATCAAAATCAAAAATAATTAATTTTTTATTCATAATAACGCAGATTATATTTTTGAATTATTATTGATCTCAAATGTTTTTGAATCTTGTAAAAATAGTTCTTTCCAATATCGAATCATTTGGGTCTCTTTTGATTTTTTTATAGGTAATATTTTTTCATTTAAGCATTGTTTAATAGCTAAATATGGTAAATTAATTCCAGATACTGAAGGGAGAATTATAGTTCCACCTATACGAGGATTTATTTCAATTAATTTTGGTGTA
>Ga0308019_10002341_pt1 | contig 10848 bp, 8 predicted proteins | sample Neamet284_FD_203135 | JGI IMG/M metagenome (GOLD analysis project Ga0308019, IMG submission 203135) | Marine microbial communities from water near the shore, Antarctic Ocean - #284 | ecosystem: Environmental > Aquatic > Marine > Unclassified | place: Southern Ocean | collected 2014-10-01
ATGAATACCGACCGGCATCAATGTTACGAGATTCTTCATGGAACAAGTAATGAGCGACGTTGCCATGTGCACAGACACGTGCCAATATATCTGAATCCTTGACCAAAAAAGCACTACAAATCAATGGTAATCCCATCATTTTATGGGCATCCCAGCAAACACTGTCTGCAGATTCAACACCGGCCATAAGTGCACTGTGTTTCGAAGAGAAGATTGCAGAACCCCCCCATGCAGCATCGACGTGGTGCCATAATCCTTCAGCATGAGCAATGTCACCAATTTCTTTGATCGGGTCAAACGCCCCACGAACAGTTGTTCCTGCCGTTGATACGACGCAGAATGGAATGCCACCTTCACGACGTGTGCGCTGAATTTCATCTTCCAGTGCCGATGGAAGCATACATCCATGTTCATCACAACCAACTTTGATGACATTCTGGTGTCCGATTCCAATGACATTGGCAGACATAAGAACAGAATAGTGCGATTCACTCGAGACATAAGCAACCATAGAACGACCATCAAATCCACTTTGGGTCGATGAAGGGAGCATCAATTGGCGAGCACATAGCATCCCGAGCATGTTTCCATTGGAACCTCCCGTAGTGAGTGTTCCTGCACCTTCAGAAAAACCGACAAGCTCGCCCATTCGCTTCAGTAGCGTTTGTTCGATGAGTGTGGCTAATGGTGCTAATTCATAGGTATACATCGAAGTATTTGTCAGCGTTGCGATGATTTCTCCTGCCAGGCCTGCGGTGTTTATGCCACCCCAAAGTGGATTCATGAACTCAGGGCGATTGGTTTTGACGCATGACCGGAGGTAGGTGTCGATATCATCGAGCACTGCATTCATACCGTTTCCTTCAAGTGGTAATTTGAGATCTGTAGTTTTTGAAAGAGAGGTATGGGGAACTGGTTCAGCAACCTTTCCAGGTTGATCAGCAGCCTCGAGATACTTCAGAATACGATCTGCGATTTCTTGGATGAATATCTCTAACTCCATACGTCTCATTCACAGGGAGGTGGGTGGGGTTTTTAGTATTCGTGAAGAAAATCGCTTACAATACTTTCAGAGAGAATAAATAATGAACTGTAAAACAGAGTTTATTGATTCTGGATATGAAACTATGCAGTCCAGATAATAAATGCATACAGCGCTATTTCTGCTAAAAAACTCAGACATTCGGCTCAAGAATCAAAACATAAAGTCACTTTTTGAACATCAGATGAATTCCATCTCAACCGAGGGGTTATTTTTCTATTTCTTGACCAAAAATGGCTCCATACGGGAAAATACACTCGCAAAAGGCATGCATCATGCATAACCTGTCAGTAACATTGAATAACAGTTTGCATAAGTTCGTCTCATGCTCGGAGAAGTAGGGGACAAGTGGGTCAGCCGATTACAGCAAAATGTAGCCAAAGATTTGCGCACAAAAGGTTGGTCGCAAACAGAGATTGCAGAGGCATTGGGCTCAACGCAGAGCACCATTTCTCGCCAAATGCAAAAACCGCCAACATTACTTGGCTCAAGTGCTGATGAAGCAACCATCGACGGATGGGGACATGAATTATCACTTGCATTGAATGCGATGGGGCCAGAATCTCGTGTCATTCGGCAACGACTGGTCATTGAATTTCAATTTACAGGCAACAATACCATCCGGTACGATAAGACGTTGACTGGGCTCGATTTAGAAGAGGGCCAAGAGCAACGAGCACTTCTACGAAGACTTGAATGGGCTGCAGGGCGATTGGATGTCCGGCGTATTGAGCATTCAATTCCAGCAGTGGGACTCAATATTGCATCATGTAGCATAGGGGCAACTTCAACTTCCGAAGTTGCAGCATTCCCTGGCCGTATCACCTTGGTTGATGGGGCATTGCGGCACCATGAAACACCAAGTTTTGGCTCGTCCAATCATCTGGCTTCAGTCTTGTTAAAGACACATGCACTTGATGACAGCAAAGTCTCGATCATCAATATCCGCCCACCGTTGAGCTCGGATGGCGTTGACATTGAACGGGTAAAGAAAGCATGCCAGCAACTTGGCTACAACTTCTCTCTCGCTCCAAAAGGTAATGTGAACGGAAAAGAATCTCGTATCGATATTTTACTTGACATCGGTGACTTTGGATGGGAGCCTACAATGTATGTATTGGCGCACAATCCTCTCGATTTAATTGACCGAACTCACCAGATCCTTTCTGCACTCTGAGGCGATTTGATGAATTCAAAAATTCAAGCATGTTTTCTGTTTGCGCTCATGATCTCTTTTTCTTTAGGAGGGTGTTTGTCTGAGGAAGTCATCACTGCCGCAGAAAACGAAGACGCTTGCTCAGCGGATATTCAAATTCGGGAAAGTGATGGAACATTGAAGATTTTGACGTATGATATCGCTGGTTTCTCAGATGAACTCATTGCCCAATTTGTTGCAGAGAGTGGAGTCTCAGTTGAATTTACTCGTGCCGATGATGCCGGTGGGATTCTCGACCAAATGATGCTGACGAAATCTGCACCTCTTGCTGATTTAATGATTGGACTGGACAATACCTACCTGCCCACTGCAATCCAGAACTGCCTCCTGATGGAGCATTCAGTATCAGATGAAAACTTTACAGAGTCGTCACTCGAGTTCTATCATGGGGCTCTTGCCATACCATTTGATGAAGGTGAAGTTTGTTTAAATTATGACGAAGATGCGCTGACAGCAGCAAACATGTCAGTACCGACAAGTCTCTGGGACCTTACTCAACCCGAATGGAACGGAAAAATGACATTCCCATCACCAATGACTTCTTCACCAGGACGAGCATTTTTAGCAGCGACTGTTGATTACTTCAGTCAGGCACCAGGTAATGGAAGCGGAAACATGTCGAGTTGGTGGAATGCCATTGCACAAAATGGAGCCATCTTCACCTCTGGATGGACTGAGTCTTACGTCACGTACTATACGGGTGGTTATGGCGAGTATATGGAAGGACACATCGGTGGAGCATACCTCACAGTATCGTATTGTCATTCACCAGGAGTTGAGGCGTATTATGCTGAGAACTATACGCATTCGACATCATTGGTACTTCCTCGTGCCTCGTTCCATCAAGTCGAATATACGGGGATTATCAACGGTGCTGCAGAAGTGAGTGCTGCCAATCAATTCATTGAATTCTTGACATCATACGATGTCAATGTAAACATGCCCGATTATAACTCGATGTATTCAGTGAAAAATGGCACAGATCTACCCGAGACAAATGGCTACAGATATCATGCGGACCAAGCAAGTTTGAGTTCGAATATTACACAAGACGCGATTGAACAAAATATGGACGCATGGTTAGCCTCTTGGCAAACCGCTGTTCAGATGAATTGAGGATGAGTGTCGTGGCAAACGCTACGGAAACTCATACTTTGAAACCGTCTCACAGACACACACAGAATTCCCTCAGAGGCCTTGCAGTCGGAATATTCCTTCTCGGTTCACTCCTGCCTTTTGCCTATGCCATGATTCGACTCAAATTCGTCACTGGCTGGTCTCTTTGGCAAGCAGTGGGCGAGTTTAACAATGTCAATGGGGCCAGCGAAGCATTACAGTTCACACTCTTCGAAGCATTCGCTTCATCGTTGCTTACTGTCATGATTGGGCTGCCAATTGCTTGGTGTTTGAGCCGCTATCAATGGAAGAGAATCCGTGTGTTACGAGCTTTTCTTGCGGTACCTTTTGTCACGCCTGCTATTGTTGCAGCAATGGGGTTCTTGAGTCTGATTCGGCAAGATGGGTTGCTGACGAAAATTGGTATTGACCTTCGCCTTGAATCAGGTGTCATTGGGTGGTTTGCAGACATATCGGGTTGGCAACACCCTGGTCATTTCATTGCCCTTATTCTCGCTCATGCATGGTTCAACTTATCCCTCATGATTCGGTTTGTTGAACCGACATTATCCTCTCTCGATCCTGCTTGGGAAGAACAATTGTCGATGCTACCTGCAGGTAAGAGGCAAGTATCGAGAATCAAAACGCTTTGGATTCCAGTAATCGGCCCTGCGGTACTTTGTGCTGCAGCACTCAGTTTCTTGTTTTCATTCACTTCATTTGCATTGGTGAAGTGGTTAACTCCATCGAGTCAAACGCTCGAGTCGCTGATGGCAGGGGCAGGTTCATCCGCCGGAATTGTCGGTTACCGAATCGAATCCAGTGAGTTGATTTATTCTGTTGCGATTATACAATTCCTCATTTTACTTTTGACCCTGTGGGCGACTGCAGTTTTTCAAAAGCGCTATTCAAAACGGCTCTCATTACTGAGCGAACAAGGCGTTCGGAAACATCATGGTTCACCAACTCGGTTGGCGAAAATAATTGTCATAACCGGTGTTTTGTTTACACTCTTGCCATTTGCTTCAACAATACTTTCCTCTTTTCGAATGCGTAAGATTACGAATGGTTCAATCGAATACGTCTGGACATTGGAAGGCTGGAAGAATGCTTGGAGTGGTGACTTGTCTACAATGGGTGTCAGTGAAGCCATGTCGAATTCAATTATTTATGCACTCTGCACCCTTGTCGTAGCATTGCCACTCGGATGGATTTTAGCATCGACTATTTTTCGACTGGAGCAATCAGGATGGTTCAGAACTTCAAAAGTGTTGGATTTGATGTGCATGATGCCATTAGCAATTTCAGCCTTAATGGTAGGTCTCGGTGTGCTTTTAGGAGGTTTACGCTGGTATCCACAAATGTTCAGTTGGTTCCTTCTCCCAGTCTATCCTCATGTCCTCCTTACTGTTCCATTTGTGGTACGTGTGATGCTGCCGGCATACCATTCACTCGACCCAGCATTTACTGAACAATGCCGTATGTTGAATCTTTCTCCATTACGAACATGGTATCATGGTACGTTGATGTTCTTACGAGGACCAGCAGTCGTTGCAGGTTCACTGACCCTGGCCTTTTCACTGGGTGAGTTTGGCGCATCATGGCTGTTGGTTCGTTCAGGGACATGGGATACCCTTTCCATCGTGGTTGACCAATTGATGAGTCGACCGAATTTCGACCCACTTATTCACCCGACGGCAATGGCAGCAGCGACCATGTTGATGCTGCTCACGTTCGTCTTATTCATGCTCGCAGAACGCTTCCGGGCGCATGATGAGAGGAGTGGTTTTTGATGGAACATCCAGTAACAACAGTACGCGTGAAGGGAATTGCAAAGTCGTTTGACTCGAAACTCATCTTTGAACATTTAAATCTCGATATCGGAGAGAATGAAATTGTGGCCATTATCGGTCCAAGTGGTTGTGGGAAGTCTACACTCTTGCGAATGATTGCTGGACTGGAATCTGTTGATGTTGGCCAGATTGAATTCACACAGAAGACTGCGAATACAGTTGGTTACATATTCCAAAGACCAATTCTTTATCCACACCTCAACGTAGAAGGAAATGTTTCTCTCGGTATTGAGGGACCGGTGTCAAAAAAGCAACGAAAGGAGAAAATTTCCGAGGAACTGCGGCTTGTTGGGCTCGATGGTTTTTCGTCTCGCTCAATCGAATCCCTTTCAGGAGGCGAGGCGCAACGAGTTACAGTTGTCCGGGCACTGCTCAATCAACCAGCACTTCTTTTGCTCGATGAACCGTTTTCCGCACTCGACATCCCCACACGTCGTAGAATCGCTCAGGACACCAGGGTGATTCTGAAATCCAAACGAACGGCAGCGATTCATGTGACTCACGATCCTGAAGAAGCGGAAGTGATTGCTGATCGTGTCTTGTACTGGAGGGAACTGACTTCCCTCACCCGTGAGGAAGAATAATTCTTGAGAACTCAGTCATCCCAAGGATAGCATAATAAGTGGCCCGGTACCAATTCATTATGGTCAACATGGTAGGAACCCCACTCGATGTACTCCCGTATGTACGCGGAATCCAGATGGTTCTCTCTGGATATGAAGGCTATACAAAAGGCAAACGCCGTGATGCAGATCTCGCAATTCGCGAAGAGATTAAGCGTTGTGGAACGCGTGTTCGCAACCACTTAATGAATGTCCACGACAATGGTTTCCGTGAAAAGAAAATCGACATTTCAAAAGCAGCAAAGGCTTGCTGCAACACCATCGACCTGCTGATTGAAGACATCGACAAGTCTCCAACTGGCATGAATCATGCCTTTTTCTCAGGTCAACGTTCGGCATCGGTATCTGTGCTTAAAAAACTCATCAAACACGACCATGATGTCATTGAAATGATGACGAAAGCAGTGAACATTTCAAACAGTGTTGAACACGCATTTTCAGCAGATAAAACGGATGATGAAGTTAAATCTTTAATTCGTCAATGTGAGCAAATGATTACAAGTTCTCAAGGCTATTATGGGGCGCGAACAACCGTCCTTGATGGACTACGACAAAAAAGGAAGGTGTAAATATGACTGCGAATTTTAAATGGAGAAGTAATCCCAATATTGTAGCACGACTGGTAGATGGAAACGATATTCAAACTTGGAAGTCAAAACAAGTTGTCTTGAAACCAAATGAAGCCTGTGCATTCATCATTGATGGGCGCATTGGAGACATCATTTCTGAAAAGGTCGTCAATAACATCGGTGGTGGCCTGGGCCGCCATATCGCAGATATGATCGGTGCCACAGCAACAGACCGGCGAATGCTGTTTGCAATGACTGGACCTCTTGATTTGTGGATTCCTTTTGTAGCAAACCTCAGCGATGGTTCAGAAGCCTCAGGCCACATGAATCTTCGCGTTCAATTACGTAAAGAGGACATCCCTAAGTTGCTCAATGTTTTTGCGAACCATGCCCCAATTCTTGATCGTGCAGGATTGAATGGATTCCTTGGCCATGAACTGATGACACGTTGCATTGTACCAGCAATGGCAAAATGCTCAAGCATGGAAGAGTTACGAAGTTCAGAATTCCAAGAGCACTTAGAAATGCATGCAGAAGTTGAAATGCGACAATCTCTTTCAACTCTTGGTTTTACATTCCTAAGAGCATTTATTTCGACCAGTAAAACTGACCAAGAAAAAGTTTCTCAACTCAAAGCAGACCTTGACTTTGCAACCAAAACCGAAGGAGCAAATGCAGACGCCCTTATGGAACGAATCGCCATTCGTGAAGCTGCAACACTGCGTAGAATTGAATGTGAAGTGAATGTTGAGCGCGCAAAGAAGCATGGAGAAGTCACTGTCCAAGCGGAAAGTGAACTGCTCGAACTCCGCAAACAAGAAGCGGTTTGGGAAGCTGAACTCACCCGTGACCAGGGCCAATCTGACCTTAGAATGAAAGAATCATCTCATAAAACTACACAAGCTATGGATTTGTTTGAACAAGTCCAAGCACGGAAGCGGGACCGAATCCAGCAAGGTCAAGAACATCAAGACCAACGAATGGACAAACAAAATGATGTTCAAGTGAAAATGATGGAAATGGCAGCAAACCAAGGTGCACTAACGCCAGAAGTAATGCAAGAGTTCTTGCGCCAACAAACTGCTCAAAAAGCAATTGATGGAACCGAATCAAATGCTCCAGCGGCACCTCCAGTAGCAGCTGTATGTCAACAATGTCAAGCATCGATGATGCCTGAATGGAAAGCCTGCCCTCATTGTGGTTCGCCCCGGTGAGTTTGCATCTGAATCGTCATGAACGCTCTTGTGCCTGCACAAGTCTTACACCTTCAATGGATTTGGTGAAATCATGTTCCTGAAATGGGGTTCTCAACCGTGGATGATTTGGCGGTCTCATTGGAAGAAGCGGGAGATGTTCCGTGGTCGAAGAATTACCTATGCGATTCTGATAGCGATGGGTCTGTTTGCTGCAATTCCATACACCCTCATCAATCGATTTGCATCAATTCGAGACTGGGCTGCCTTTGACCCTACTCTTCAACTCGATATCGACATTCCATTTCTTGCATGGATGATTATCCCGTACATCACTTTGTACTTGTATTACCCTGCAGCAGCATGGCTTGGTAGTAAAAATGAAATTATGTGGCGGCAAAACGTAGTGTTTCACCAAATGATGTTACTCACATGCTGGGGAGTAAATGCAATATTCATACTGCTGCCAGTCGAAATTGACTTGCGGCATCTGATTCATGGTATTGAAGGAACCATGTGGGAATCATCCTTTGCAGCCATGCATGCGATTGACACACCTTGGAATTCATGGCCGTCTCTCCATATTGTTCAAAGTATGCAGGTGGTTTTAGTCCTCAGATATTGGTACCCACCAACGACCACTCGCCTGCGAATAGCACACGCCTTACTCCTCATCATGTGGATCTTACTCGTCATATCGACCATGACCATCAAACAACACTATGTCTGGGATGTCGCAACAGCAGTATTGGTTGCTGGCCTAGGATGGAAGTATTGGATGAAGCCATGCCTTGAGCGTTTGAAGACTGATGAATTCATCGAACAGTTCGATGCCCGAATGGCACTCGATTAACCAAAGATTTGACCGACTAAATCAGGGCGAGTCAGATAGAGTGTCAGGCTTATTCCTGCCATAATCATCATCCAAGAACCAATCAGCTTGATCATACCAGTCGCTCGCTTTAGGAAATTAATCATGACTTGTCGACCTAAGCCAACCATGCTCGTGACTATGACCATCAGAACCAACAAACCAACCATCAAGCCACCGATTCCAATTCCAGTTGCCATAGGGCCAAGTGTACTGAGGTAGATGACAAATGGGAGGACAGCGGCGGCTGTACAATCAATGGATGCTGCTGCATACCCAATACCATAGAGGTACATATTCCGGCGAGGAGTGAACGTGTCATCAGCTTCAGTGGTACTGTATTTGCGAACAAATTTGTCGACAAATCCCATGAGGTGTGAGGTGATTCCGAGTAACATCATCGAACCTAAAACAATCAATAATACTGCAATGAAAACCGCGATGTAATGAACAGCACCTGACTTTGTAAATGCTTCACCCATTAGCAGAGCGAGTATTCCAATGACTGCGAAGAAAGTCCACATACCGACGCCAGAAAGAAGACCAATTACCAATGAACTCGGCATTTTTGTTTTCAGTTGACCTGATTCAATCATTTCATCCTCCCGAGCCCCCAACGAGAGGTAATAGGAAATGAAACCTGGAAGAACCGGGAATGCACATGGAGAAAAATAGACCAAAATGGATAAGATCATTCCAAGAACGAACACAGCCACATAAGAGGTGCTTGGCTCTTCCCAAGCAAGTCGCGAGGAAATTAAATCCGCAGCGACTTTATCTGAAGCATTGGCTGACAAGACTTTTTCAAGCGTTCCATCGAAACTCGACCATCCATCAGTAGGAGTCCCTGTCGATTGCTTTTCGATGATGTAGCCTTCTTCATCGATGATGAGGACAACCGGGATTTGTCCCGTACCACCAGTCGTGAACAAACGAACAGGGTCAGTTGTAGAACCGTCTTCAAGGATGGCTGCAGAAGTAGAACCAATTCCAGTGGCATAATGTGGTACGTGATAGGCACCTGATGATTCGTTTAGGTAAGGTATGTCTTCACCATACCATGCACCGTATGCAATGATGTTGAGGGTTTTTCCAGAGGCATTGGCCATTGATTGCCAACTTTCCATTTCATTTTCAATATGCTCTTGCACCGCATGACAATTACTGCAATCATGTGCCATCATATCAAGAATAATGATACTGCCTCGATGCTCGTCAAGAGAGATCCAGCCCGTCGAATTTGCCAAGGGCTGTTCAATTCCACTGCGATTTAACGATTCAAAAACAATGTTTGGAATTGGTGCTGGTTCTGCATCAGAGGCAAATATGTCATCCATACTATCGAACATGGAAAGTGCTGCAAAGGAAATGGTAACGAACATCAGCGCTGCGATTCCAAACGCTTTCCAAGTTTCAGCCTGCTTGAACACACCAAAATCGGCTTGTCCCAACAGTCCCATATCTCCACCAAACCGCCACACCACTTGAACATAATGGGGTGGCGCCATCATCAGTTCTGAGAAGGGCTTTGAATCATTTATTCCAGCGAAAAGAATGAGAGTAGATTGAACAGGAAAGTGGGCTCGGAGAGATTTGAACTCTCGATCTTCGCCATGTGAAGGCGACATCATAACCCCTAGACCACGAGCCCTAAGGTAAACCGTCGTAAAGCCACGGCGATATAAGTCTCCCCGTTGAACGATTAGGTCAACGGTGAGCGTTCAAGTGAACCATGCCGACTTCAAGTCGGTCATGTGTCGGATGAACTTCGATGAGATGGACCGGGACCTCGACTACTTCAGCCAATTCTTCAGCCAAAGAAAGTGGTAACTCGATACGTTGGTGTTCAGCATTATATCGAATCCACCCCTCTGCGACTCCAAGTTCTTCAATCAATTCGGCGACATCATCAGATGCATCTGCAAGAGTCGTAGGAATTGAGCCAAACAGAATGGTGTCATCATCACTCAAGACTTCATACGGTCGCAAATTAGCTTGACCTCTGCGACGGAAACGAGCACGGAGTTGTCCGGCATCCTTGTAGTGAGAGGAACAAAACTTGAGATGGAAACTGAGGTCTTTTGCTGCATCTTTTAATCGCAACGCCAATTCAGCAGAACCTTCTGCTGCTGCGGTAATTCCACCGCTAAGGTTGAATCCCCGAACATCCATATTTTCTTGGTTTCCAACAGTTATTTCCAACTCATTGAGATTAAGGAATTCGACTGCCGAACCATGTAAAGTATCGAGTAAGGCGAACAGTTGTTCCTCTTTATCCGGTTCACACGGTAATTCAATTCCCACATGAATCCCTGCATCAGCACAGGCTTGAATCACGGGGAGATACTTCGGCAGAGTGCCAGCT
>Ga0308019_10002344_pt1 | contig 10846 bp, 9 predicted proteins | sample Neamet284_FD_203135 | JGI IMG/M metagenome (GOLD analysis project Ga0308019, IMG submission 203135) | Marine microbial communities from water near the shore, Antarctic Ocean - #284 | ecosystem: Environmental > Aquatic > Marine > Unclassified | place: Southern Ocean | collected 2014-10-01
AATTTTTCAAAAAACTTAAGAAAGAAAGTTAACAACTATTTTAAAATAAATAAGATTGATAAATATGCTAACAATAGTATGATTTTTAAGACCATACTTATGCTCAGTATATTTTTTTTACCATTTCTAATTCTAAATATAGGTATCGTTACAAATACGTGGATTCTTATTTTATTATATATTATAAGTGGTCTTGGAATGGCAGGAGTTGGAATGAATGTTATGCATGATGCTATTCATGGTTCATACTCAAAAAACCCAAAAATCAACACCTTTATTGGTTACTCTTTAAATCTTATTGGAGCCAATGCTACAGTTTGGAAAATTCAGCATAATGTTCTTCATCATACTTATACTAATATTGAAGATGCTGATGATGACATTAATGCTCCTTTCTTTCTTCGATTTTCTCCACATGCTAAAAAGTATTGGACGCATCAATTTCAACATATTTATATATGGTTTTTTTATTGTTTATCTACTATATCTTGGATTACAACAAAGGACTTTGTTCGAATAAATCGATACCACAAAATGGGTTTTTTGACCAAAAAAAACGAATTTAGAAATGCTATTTTAAGTATAACATCATGGAAGGTGTTATATTATTCCTTTGCTCTAGTTATGCCTTTGATTATGGTAAATTTGCCATGGTGGCATATATTATTTGCATTTTTAAGTATGCACTTTATTACTGGTCTTTTAATTAGTTTAGTATTTCAAGTTGCACATATAATGCCCAGTTCCGAGTTTCCACTTCCTAACGAAGATGGACTTATAGCAGGAGATTGGTCAACACATCAATTTGCTACAACAGCCAACTATTCTCCAAAATCTAATGTTTTTTCATGGCTCATAGGAAGTTTAAATTTTCAAATTGAACATCATTTATTTCCTGGTATTTGCCATGTACATTATAAAGAACTATCTAAGATTGTAATTGATACAGCAAAAGAATATGGAATGCCTTATAGTTCTAATCAAACTTTTTTTACAGCGATAAAAGCCCATGTAAAGATGCTTCGTAAGCTAGGGCATATGGAACAAATACCAGAACAGGTTAGTATTAATTAGTAAGTTCTGACAAAATAAACCATCTTAATGTTTTTTGTTTTAGTTCTTGATCAAGAACTCCAAGTTTAATTGAATATTCTTGAATTTGAGAAGGATTGAGAGATTCGGATATAAAACTATTTTCTATTTCTTCTTTTTGAGATTCAATTTTATTTATTTCTTTTTCGAGTTTATTAAATTCTTCCTGCTCTTTAAATGTTAAGGATTTTTTTGTAGTTGTTTCCTTCAAAGATTTTTTTGTAGTTATGTCTATTTTAGAAACTGATTTTTTCTCTTGCACTTTAGAATCTTCATATATCCGATAATCTGAATAATTTCCGGGAAAATTTTCAATAATACCTGAACCTTTAAACACGAATAGATGATCTACAATTTTATCCATGAAGTAACGATCATGTGACACAACAAGTAAACATCCTGGAAAGTCTAACAAAAAGTTTTCTAGTACGTTTAGTGTAATAATATCTAAATCGTTAGTAGGTTCATCTAGAATAAGAAAATTTGGATTTTGAATTAAAACTGTGCATAGATATAAACGTTTCCGTTCTCCACCACTTAATTTTTCAACAAAATCATATTGTTTTTTACGGTCAAATAAAAATCGTTCAAGTAGTTGTTGTGCGGATATTTTACGTCCTTTTTTTAGAGGAATGAAATCTCCATATTCTCTAATAACATCAATGACCTTTTGTCCTTCCTTAATGTTAATACCTTTTTGAGTATAGTATCCAAATTTTAAAGTTTCTCCCAAAATAATTTTTCCTGAATCTGCAGTATCATTTGAAGTCAAGAGGTTTAAAAAAGTAGATTTTCCTGTACCATTTTTACCAATGATTCCGATACGATCGTTTCTTTGAAACATATAATCAAAATGATCTAATATAACTTTATCACCAAATGATTTTTGGACCTTGTGCATTTCAATCATTTTACTTCCCAAGCGTTCCATATTAATTTCTAATTGGACTTGGTGTTCATTTCTTCTTTGGCTTGCTTTTTCTTTTATTTCTTTAAAATCCTCTATTCTAGACTTTGATTTAGTAGTTCTCGCCTTAGGTTGTCTTCTCATCCAATCTAATTCTTTTTTAAAATGCAACTTGGTTTTATGTGCTTCCACATTTTCTTGAGCAATACGAGTTTCTCTTTTTTCAAGGTAGTAGGAATAATTACCTTTGTAAGTATAAAGTTTTCCTTCGTCTAGTTCAATAATTTCGTTACACACACGTTCTAAGAAATAACGATCATGAGTAACCATAAGTAAGGTTATTTTTTCTTTAGCAAAATAACCTTCTAACCATTCAATCATTTCTAAATCAATATGATTAGTAGGTTCATCTAAAATTAATAATTCAGGTTGCTTCAGTAAAGCGTTACAGAGAGCAATTCTTTTTTTTTGTCCACCAGATAAGCTGCCCACTTTAGCATTTAAATCATTGAGTTTAAGTTTAAATAAAATTTGCTTGTATTGAGTCTCAAAATCCCAAGCTTGAGATTGATCCATTGCTTCAAATGCTATCTGATAAGCTTCTTGATCTTCAGGATTTTCTAAAGCTTTATCATAGTTAGCTATTATTTTAAGAATAGGATTATCAGATTGTAAAATACTTTCTTCAACGGTTAATTTTAAATTTAAATTAGGTTCTTGAGCCAGATAAGCTACTCGAGTTCCTTTTCTAAAAACCACATTCCCCTCATCTGGAATGTCTTTTCCTGCAATAATATTTAAGATAGAAGATTTTCCACTTCCATTTTTTGCAATTAATGCAATTTTTTGACCTTGGTTAATCCCAAAGGAAAGAGGGGTAAAAATTACTTTTTCACCATATGATTTTGAGATGCCTTCAACAGAAAGTAGATTCATAAAGTTTTACACTTTTAAAGAGCCAAAAATACAAATTGGAGTTGTGATTTGAATTATTTAATTAAAAACATTTAATATAGTATTTAGTTGATTCACTTTTGTTGATGTTATAAAGCTTAAATAAACTATTATGGTATATAATTATTTACCTTTATCATAAGGGTGATTTAGAATAAAAATGAAGAAAAAGCTAAATATTGTTTGGTTAAAAAGAGATTTACGTACTCAAGATCATCTACCTTTTATTGAAGCAGAGATTGCTGAGGAAGAATATATTTCTATATATATATACGAGCCTTCACTAATTTCATATCCAGATTGTTCTTTAAGACATTTACAGTTTACTTATCATTCCATTATAGAAATGAATAAGAAATTAAAAGAATATAATAGAGAAGTTGTTATATATAACGCTGAGTCTATTGATGTTTTTAAGCAATTAAGTCAAGAATTTGATTTAAAAAAAGTCTTTTCATATCAAGAAACTGGAATCTTAAACACTTGGAAAAGGGATAAAGAAATATCAAAACTACTTAAGAATAGTAATATCTTATGGAAAGAGTTTCAAAAAGATAGTGTTGTTCGTGGAATTAAAAATAGAGATAATTGGGATAATCAATGGTATAATTACATCAAGCAGGATATAACTACAAACTTTTACACACATTATAAGGGTAAAAAAATAAGTTCTAAGTATAATTTAGAGAAATCTTTAGATTTAAAATTAAAACAATATCCGGTTTTATTTCAAAAACCAGGTGAGACTTTTGCTTGGAAATATTTAAAATCTTTTTGTCATAGTAGGGGTAAAAACTATAGTATACATATCTCAAAACCTAAAGAGAGCAGAAGATCTTGCGGAAGAATATCACCCTATTTGTCATTTGGAAATATTAGTATAAAACAAGCTTACCATTATGTAATTCAACATTCTAATTATAGTTTTAATAAAAGAAGCTTTAATGGTATACTTACTAGGTTAAAGTGGAATAATCATTTTATTCAAAAGTTTGAATCAGAATGTGATTATGAAATACGGTGTATTAATAGGGGTTATGAGATCTTGAATTATTCAAATAATGAAAAGTTAATTAAGAATTGGAAAGAAGGATTAACAGGGTTTCCACTAGTAGATGCATGTATGCGATGTCTTAAAGCGACAGGATGGATTAATTTTAGAATGCGTGCCATGTTAGTTTCTGTTCTTTGTCTTCATTTTGATTGTGATTGGAGAAAAGGAGTTTATCATTTAGCAAATTTATTTCTTGATTATGAACCGGGGATACATTACACTCAATTTCAGATGCAAGCAGGAACAACAGGTATAAATACTATTAGAATGTATAACCCTGTAAAACAATCAAAAGAACATGATCCAGATGGTTTGTTTATCAAAGAATGGGTAACCGAATTAAAATCTATCCCTCAAGAATTTATTCATGAACCTTGGAAAATGACTGAATTAGATAAAGAGTTTAATAATATAAAATTAGATTATCCAAATCCAGTAATTGACCTAATAAAAGCAGGAAAAATTGCACGTGAAAAAATATGGGGTCACAGAAAGAACCCAATTGTTAAGAAAGAAAATAACAGGATATTAAATCTACATGTCAGAAGAAAATCAATTAAAAAATTTATTTAAAGTTTTTTTTGTTTAAAGTTTTAAAAAAAGTTAAAAATAATTATTATGGTAAATATTATAAAAAATCAACACGATATTTTAACAAAACTGAATATTCACGTTCTTAACGAAATGCAAGAGGAAGCTATTGATGTAATAGAATCAGCAACAAATACTATCCTTTTGTCTCCAACAGGATCAGGTAAAACTTTAGCTTTTTTGTTACCAATAATAAAATTTTTAGATATTGATTCTAAGGAAGTACAAGTCTTAATAATAGTTCCATCACGTGAATTGGCTATACAAATTGAACAGGTTATTCGTAGCATGGGGTCTGGATTTAAAGTAAATGCAGTTTATGGTGGTCGCTCAATGTCAAAAGATAAGATAGAGCTTAAACATGTACCTTCAATTTTAATTGGAACACCTGGAAGAATCGTAGATCATTTTAGCAATGATCGGTTTTCTAAAAAAAGTATAAAAACGTTAATATTAGACGAGTTTGATAAGTCCCTTGAAGATGGTTTTGAGTCAGAAATGCGGGAAATCATCAGTCAGCTTCCACATATTAGTAAAAGAGTTTTAACGTCAGCAACCCAGAGCATTAAGATTCCTGATTTTGTTCGCTTAGATAAACCTATAACTGTAAATTATTTAAAAGAAAAACTGAATTCTAAATTAGAAGTTAAAACCGTCTTATCATCGGTTAAAAGTAATTTACCCTCACTACTAATTTTATTAAGATCTCTCGGAAATCAAAATGGAATCATATTTTGTAATTTAAGAGATAGTATTGACATAGTCAGTCGTTTTTTAGATAAAAATGAATTGAATTACACATGTTTTTCAGGGGGTATGGAACAAAAAGATAGAGAACGATCATTAATAAAGTTTAGAAATGGCACTTCTTCTATTTTAATAGCTACCGATTTAGCTTCAAGAGGTCTCGATATTCCAGAATTAAATTTTATTATTCATTACGAACTACCCAGATTAGAAGAAGAATTTATCCATAGAAATGGTAGATCAGCACGAGTAAATTCTAAGGGAACTGCATATGTTTTTAAAAGAGAAAACGAACATTTACCAGAATATGTCAAAAATTCTAAAGTCGTAAATATCTCAAAAAAAGTAATTATTAAGCCCCAGTTCTGGGAGACATTATTTATTTCTGGCGGAAGAAAAGACAAAATTTCTAAAGGTGATATTGCTGGACTATTTTTCAAGCAAGGAAATCTTAATAAAGATCAATTAGGGATGATAGAGTTAAAACAGGATTGTGCTTTTGTAGCAGTACCAAAAAAACTAGCAGAGACCCTTGTGGAGAAATTAAATAACACACGATTAAAGAAAAAAAAAGTACGTGTGACCTTTTTATAGAATTTTAAGTATTTCTAATAAATTCAAAAAACTAATTTTTAAAAATACTCATATCCTCATCATAGATTGGGCTATCTATTGCTAGAAAATCTAAAACACTATGAAAAACATTGTGTTGTGATAAAACTTCATTGTTTTTAAGTTCTTTAGAATCATCAGATAGCCAAACAATAAATGGAATCTCTAGTTGTTCCTTTGGAGCAATACTTGATGGGATTCCGTGCATATATAAGTTTTTCTCACCTAAAGACTCTCCATGATCTGAAACATAAAACATTGAGCTATTATATTCGTTCAATTGTTTTAAACTTTCAATCAAAGTAGATAGAATATAATCAGTATAAAAAATAGTATTATTATATGCATTTATTAACTCCTCTTGAGTACACTTTGCTAATTCGACAGTCTTGCATACTGGTAAAAATTTATTAAATCTTGATGGATATTTTTTATAATATGTTGGCCCATGACTTGTACTTGTATGAAGAATTAATAATATTTTATTTTTTTTACTTCCTAAAATCTTTTCTTTTAAACCCATGAGCAATATTTCATCATAATTGCACTCTTCACCTTGACATATTTTTTTTAAATCTTCTCTATTTTCAAAGTTTTTAATATTAACTGTTGGTTCTCCCCAATTTGTAGTTCTCCAAAAAACCTCAATTTTATTTCTAAACAAATAATTTGGTAATATTTCATACAATTGACTGCTATTCTTATGTTCTAAAATACATTTAACACCACCTGTTGTATATGTTGCGCATGAATTTGCTTTAAAACTATATAGATTTTCTGTTTGCGCTAGTAAAGGATTGGTTTCCTTATCATAACCATATAATGAGAAGTTTTTTCTTCTTGCAGATTCTCCAATAACTAAAACTACAATAGATTTCTTTTCATTTGTCACAGTAGCATTGGGTAATAAAATTTGTTCCTTATTTTGCTGACTTTTGTGATAATAAAATCTGTAAGTATTAACTACATAGGACCAGGGCATAACCAATCCACCTAATGATTTAGAGTTTTTATCAATCCATAACCAATTACTAGAATTAACATAAATAAGTGATATTATAAAAATAATTATTAAGACAACATGTTTTAATAATTTTTTAAATTCAACTTTAATAATTTTACTTTTTACAATTAAAAAACTTGGAATTATTCCTAAAAAAAATATATATAAAACCAAGTTAAAAGAAAAGAAACTAGTTGACTCATCAATATTAGTATTTAGAATATTACCAATCATTGATTTATCTATAATAACGTTATAAGTGTTTATGAAATAAATTGCAATAGCATTCAGATTAGCAAAAAGAACCATCAATAATTTACTAATAAAACGTGAGAAAAATAATGATATGTATATAACCAGAGCGTTAACAGATATTATTAAAATAGCTAAACTACTAATCATAAAATTTCTATCTATTCCCTTATAGTTAAGATTTTCAAGAGTAAATCTATAAATTGGAAGATGATATAAAATCAAATTAATGATACAAACAAATAAGATAAAATATTTTAATTTAATTTTATTTGATGACATCTAAAATGGTTTTTTAAAATAAATATTTATCATTGAGTAGTTTGTTACAAGCAAAGCTAAAATTGATAAATAAAATATTAATAAGTTATTAGTCATTAACTTTGTAATAATAATAACCATACAGATTGTTAAAAGTAGAATTAAAATTGGATAATACTTTTTATTTTTTAACCAGTTGAAATAATCAACATTGTTGTTTATCATAATGCCTATAATTGCTGACATATAGCCTATAATACTGCCAATTATAACGTCAAGAGGGAAGTGTGCTCCAACCCCAACCCTAGTAAAGGATACAATAAGACCAAGTGATAATATAAAAAAACTGAAGATTACTTTATAACTAATTTTTTTTGGCATAAATGCATGTAATAATATAGTTATTATCATAAAAATGGTTATTGAGTGTCCAGAAGGTAAACTTGAATGAGTTGATGATAGAGTTTCACCAATTATAATAAAAGTGTCATTGTCAAATACTGCTGCGGGTCTAGGAACAACAAATAGTCTCTTTAATGAAATTGAGAATAATACTGCAATAATTGAAGATATTGATAGAGCGCTCCATAATTTAGGTGCATAAATAATAAACGCAGTTAATAATGGAAAAAAAATAATTGCATCACCCAATTGAGTTATATTAAATATAAAATTTGGTATTTTGACAATTTTACTATTCAAAAAGAAAAATAATTGTTTTTGAATTTCTATGTATTCAATTATATTCAATGCATTTTTTTTAAATAACATAATTGCAATAGCTAATAAAAATAAAAAGGGACTAAGGAGGTTACTTAGGTGTATTTTTTTAAAATTACTAACAACTTTGTTTTCTAATTTAGAGTTATAAACTAGTTTAGATAAAATCATTTAAAATAATTTTTAAAAATCTAATATATAATTTTTAAAAATATAAAATATACAACACTATGTTTTTTGAGAGTTTTTATATATTTATTAATTAAAATTAGTTGTGGAACTAAACGTATTTGGAGAAAATCTTATTATTTGCTGTGCAAATCCTGCAACCGGATATTTGAGAGATGGTTTGTGTAAAACAACACCTCAAGATACAGGAACTCATACTGTTTGTGCTATAGTTACCCTGGACTTTTTAGAATATTCACTTTTAAAAGGAAATGATTTGACAACAGCTATACCAGATTGGCAATTTCCTGGCTTAAAACCTGGAGATAAGTGGTGTTTGTGCGTTACACGATGGTTAGAGGCTGAAAAGGCAGGTAAAGCACCTTATGTTATTTTGGAGGCAACACATGAAATGACTTTAAAATACACTTCTTTAGAAGTACTTCAAAAATATAAATATGAATAATTTTAAGTATTTTTTTCTAAACTGTAATTATATTTTCAGTATTCTACTATTGGAATTAACTTATAAATCGTCCTAAAAAAACACCAAAGGCAAAAGCAATCCAAACTAAAGCTTTTAATTCGACTCCAAGGCGTTTTGCAATGTCATCAACAAACTGAAAAGCCCATTTTTTTATATCATCCATTTTATTTAAAAATTAAGATTAAATCATAATATTACTAAGGTAATTTATATTTAATTATGGATTGTTAATCTATTAATGAAATATTCTACTTGATCTTTGAGCCTATCAATAGCTAAATTGATAATACGTTTATTTATGGAAGAAATGTCTTGATTGTATATTTGGTATTCGTCAATTGTAAAATGACCAATGATTATTCCTTTTATAGAATTTTGAAATTTTTGATCTTTAGTTATATTTTTTTCTATATAATCTAAACGATTTAGATTGTTTAGATTATAAAAAGTTCCTTTTCGGGTAATAATATAATCACGAAAAATCTCTAACAATAATTGATTCTGTAATTTTAAAATAGGTCTTAGGGTTTTATTTTGAAAAACCTCCTGTCTACTCATATTTTCAAAACTTTTTATTTTTTCGATATGAGGTCGCATTTGAATTAAATTATATGATCTATTTTTCATTTTTTTATTAAAAGTACAAATATGAACTTTGAGATAATATTTTTAATTTAAATAATTATTTAGATTCCAAGAAATTTATTGTTTCACAATACATGCTGTAAACCCCTATTGTTTTTTATATTCGCCAAATATTAATTAAAGATTTATTAAAATGAATAAAACATATATTTTATTATTTAGTGCTTTACTTTTAATGAGTTGCTCTAATAATCAGAAGAAAAAAATAGTTGCATCACCAGATGTAAAAATTATAATGGCTGAGTCAATGCAGAGGTTTTCTGATGCCTGGAATAAAGGAAATGCAGAAATGATATCTGAAGAATTCACTAATGATGCCATAAGAGTTATTTCAAATCCTATAAGTCCTATCATAGGTAAAAAAAGAATTTCAGAATCCTTCAAATTGACTTTTTCAGAAGAAAGTGAGTTTTATAAAAGCCATATTGAGACTTCTGTTATTGAAACACGTTCTGTTTCAAAAGACATTTTCCTTGGAACTGGAATGTTTAAAATTTTAGATAAAAACAATAATGTTTTAGAAGAAGGAAAATGGGGCAACGTTTTTAAATATGCTAATGGCCAAATTAAATTTTTACTTGAATCTGCCCATAGAAAATCAAAAGTTCAATCAGAAACAAAATCTATAGACTCACTTAATCCCTCAATTATTTCAGGAGAATTACACTTTGAAAAAATTCAAGAATCAGTTTCAAACTACATAAAAAATGTAAATGATCAAAATGCAGAAGATTTATCTTTACTTTTTATAAAAGATGGTATACAAAGTGTTAGCTCTAAGACTGGTATCATTTTAGGACGTGAAAAAATAAAAAATTCAGAAATTTTTATTGAAGGACAGATATTAAGTGCCAATATTTTGGGATACAAATACTTAGACAATTCAATTGCCATAGCATATGGGAAATGGTTACAAATTGATAAGAAAACAGGAGCTACAATAAAAGGACAATGGGGAAATCTATTCAAAATTGAAAAGGAAAAAGCCTTTTTAATAATGGAATCTGCTGGTACAATTAATTAATAGTTAATATTAATTCTATAATTGTAAAATAAAATAAATAGCTTTAACTATTCTTAAATGTCTCTATTTGACTTTAGAGATGTTTAATTTATATTATGTAGTTAAATATCATTATGAAATGACATAGAGCTCCTATTAAAACAAATAAATGCCATATCACATGGTTGTATTTTAGACTTGTAGAGATGTAAAAAACTACCCCAGCAGTGTAAGAAATACCGCCAGAGATAAGAAAACAAATTCCTTCAGTAATTTGTTCATAAAGTGGAAAGAAATCGAATACAATAAGCCATCCCATTGCTAAATACAAAATAGTTGAAAATAATTCA